>Ga0056128_1006749_pt1 | contig 14495 bp, 9 predicted proteins | sample WorMetLIZISLAND2_FD_71113 | JGI IMG/M metagenome (GOLD analysis project Ga0056128, IMG submission 71113) | Marine gutless worms symbiont microbial communities from Max Planck institute for Marine Microbiology, Germany - Olavius geniculatus... ... | reverse complement strand
GCGGTAAAAAGTAGGTCTGACCCGCGACCCGACCCGACCCGCCAAAATCGCCTTGAATCTGACCCGTGACCCGGCCCGACCCGACCCGACCCGATCCGCGGATGGACCCGATCCGTGTCCATCTCTGATCCAAGGTCGATGATTTTCATGTCATCCGAAACAGCTTATGCGACATCTATTAGTGATCAATAGCAATCTTGATTCTATCTCTCACCGTTTCTGAGATACCGATACGGCGACTTATCGATTGAAAACGTACATTTTAACTATCCCGCCTTTGTTCAACCATAAATTAAAAATGTTTTCCTCGCATTTTCCTCGCATTGGATTGCTGACATTTTGCATGCGTGATGTAGGATTAATTATTTACCGTTTAGCCGCAATACATGCGTTAGGAACGACAACAGACAACAGACAGACAGATGACATGCAGATGACAGGCCGTATAGGCCTAAAGGCGTATACATAAGATCGATCTAACGGTCGGCCAAAAACTGTCATAAAACACGAACTATTCAAGCGGGGATTCTGCAAAAAGCCAAAAGCTTTCAGCTTCAAGAACTCTCTGAATTTTTCTCTGGGGGCTAGGTTTTTTAATCCCCCTATCCGGTAATAAGAACGAGTTACATGCGGCTACTCACACGAGTGGTTGAGTGCCGTTTGCAACACAAGGCAGTGAGATGGTCGAACTGGGCTTATACATATGAGGCTCTGACGTCTTCGGCTGCTGGTGTAGAAAAGGCGGCATTCGTACTACATCAGACCAGCAAAAGCATTAGTCTCAGTTAGTCGCAGTTTTAATAAACGCACATAGGCTAGACGTTTAAAAATATGGATGTGTTTAAATTTGTTTCTGTTTTTTAAATGATTTACAGGTAAAAAAAAAACGTTAAACACTCAATGTAAAAATGACGACAATTTTTGGTAATCCAAAAAAAAACAATATGCCACCACTGATATAAAATAAACCACTAGCAGATTTTGTATTTAGATTTATTTACATACGTGTGATGAAAAAATTCCCAAAGTGAGAAAGTTGTCTGTTTAAAGCATGAGCTGCCAATCTCAATTGAAAGAGATCATGTCATAAGACTAGTAAGAACGACAGTTGAATATTCAAGTAGTTGTTAGCCCCATTTTATGCATAAGTTTCTTCTGATCTCGAAAATGAATTAGCGCTACAACAATATTCAACGTTAACAACTGCTTTTTTATTTCTGTGTATAAAACGCGTTTCAAACGTGTGAACATATTAAAAACGTTCATTGCATCTACCAGGTAGGCCAAAATTAAGTGGCACCCCTAACAACTACGTCAATATAAACCAGATAAACTGTAAACGCCTTACACTGTTTTAAACAAAAAAGATTGCAATTAAAAATACATCTAACAAAACATTGAACTCAAATACCAAAAGGGTGTCATTTTTTGGCTCACATAATATACGTACCATGTACGTAGGTATATATAAACCTAATCTTGGCATGACATATGTGCCTTTCTCTATGGAGGTCTTGACGTCCGGACCTTTTAAACTGAAAATTGGCCCAGCAGTTGCGCTGAAACGTTTGCACTATAAATATTGGTTTATCGCATTTTTTGTTTTTTTAATGACAGACAGAGAAACAGAAGGATGAGCAAGACACGCGTCACGCGGGTCTCGAAATGCTTACTGTCAGTTGAAATAATCAGATTCGTTTGAAGCACAAGACTGGTAAGAACGACAGTTGAATAAGTAGTTGTCAGTCCCATTTTATGCATAAGTTTCCTCTGATCTCGAAAATGTACCAAAGCTACAACAATATACAAAAAGAGACCAATTGTTTAGGCTACAAGTAAACCATTATAAATATCATGCACATGCTGCCATCATTCAGAGATAGGCCCCAAGCCTGTCAGTAACTTTTACGGTAAAATGGCTGCACGAAAAGGGTCACCCGAACGATCGAGGGCGCTAAATGAGAGGGGGTAAACAAAATTGCGATTTTTGGCTAATAAATCGCTGTATCATAGTTAAGGTGTAGTGGACAATTACTGAGCATTATTACAGGTGTGTACGTACAAAATTAGCTTTTTTTTAAAAATAGGCTAACGAAAGTCAAGGTTGTGATGAAAATAAAGTGCCACATTTTTATCTGCGACCAAGGCAAATTGCCTTTAACCATATCTATTTCATCAGCTTGAAAATCGTTAGTTTTTTTTAGTTTTAGTTAAATTACAGTGAAATTATAGAATTCTCCATCAGATAGATGCCTGAATAAACGCTGGGAGAAATCACACCAGTGACAACTTTGCAAATGTGTCTATGTTAAACTGAAACAGTCCATTAGTGAAATTTTACTTAATCGTCGAACGAAATCACATAAACATAACAAAACATTGTTACTTAATTATTGCTGAACAGCAAAAAATTCAGTTATTTTTTTTACCAACAGACAGCCCCTTCATTTTAAAAAATGAAAGGACACGCAAAAATTTTAAGGTAAGGTAAGGTAGGTAAAATGACCAAACACGTGAGAACATACTTGCGTCGAATTTGCCTAGAACTAGGATAGTACATAATACGTTTTACACTGGTGTCGAAATAAAAACATCACTAAAATATGAACATATATTTTTGTTTATCTATTTTTATTAATATCAGCAATCAATATATCATACGTTGTAAACAATACGACAAATCATGTGATATACTTACAGCGCAGTCAAAAAGAAAAGTTGATTTAGCACAGTTTGTGAGTAAGGAGGCGCCACCTGTAAGGCTGCTGCTGCTAGTTGCATGGGGCGTTTTTGCCAGGTAGGCCCCATAGTTAATTGCACCTATATGGATATTTTAAATATATGGTTATTTAGCAATAGAGCTTTAAACTAGAGTTTTCGTTCTGTATTTTGGTTTGCATTACACTATTGTGAAATTGTAAAATTTCCCAAGCGCCGGTAGAAGTCACACTGTGACTAGGTCTAAATTAAGTCATCCAGCACCAGCATTCAGTCTATATATAGACGAAAATAGTACATTTCACAGCCAAACGTTTGCAAAAAATCGTCAAATTTTGTACTCTGAGCCAGTTAGTAACAATGTTTTTACGCGCGAGAGCTAGCATAGCGCGTAATAGCTATATACGGTAATTCTGTCTGTCCGTCCGTCTGCCACAACCCGGTACCGTTCGGAGACCAGGTGAGGTAGAGACTTCGGGTTTTCAATATGACAGCTTAGAGTCTCTAGTATTTTGTGACAAAATTTCACGTCATTGATGAGTAAAGGGGGTCCCCACGAACGAGGGGATGAAAGAGGGTCTCCCTTAAAAGGCGTTATTCTACCGCTATTGGCTCGTCTAACGTGAAAATGGTTGCAGATAGGCACGGACATGCTGCTTATCATAACAACCACTGGCGCCAATTAAGCTTCTTAGGAATGTCAACATCGATGATCTTGAATGACCTTGAACCCCCGAAAATAGGGGTTAGTGAATTTTTCGCATGTCAAAGAGTGATTTGCGCCGAAATGGCTGAGATAGATCGACACAACCTGCATACGAAATTTTCAGCATTTTAGCAGTCCACGTCTGGACCCTGTAGGTTCAATGAGGCCTGCGCAGTACGCGGGTGTCAAAGAGGGGTACCCCTCTAAAAGTGGTTATCTATGCGCTGTTGGCTTGTCTGGCGTGAAAATGATTACTGATATGCACAGACATGCTGCTTATCATAACAAGCAGTAAAGCACTGGTGACGAGCTTCTTAAAAATGCCAACATTGATGACCTTGAATGACCTTAAACCTAAAAAATAAGAATTTTTAGTGATTTTTTGGCGATTTTTGGCTGCAAAAGAATGAATTGCGACAAAATGGATAGAGATAGACCAAGATTACCTGCGAACAGGAACTGCTATAGGCTCTCGTGCGTTTCATGAGCATTAACTCAGATTTCTTGTTCCCTACCTATTCCACAGAAATTGCATACCGCAAATCCGCAATGTTGTCACAAGGGTGATTTTGTTTTTAAGTAATGTACTAGTAATTTAGCACGTGCTTAGTAATCTTCATTATCCTTTTGTATAAATAAGACCCTTCATTTAAAAAATGAAAGGACTCGAAAAAATAAATAAATAGGGTAGGTAAAATGAGTACCAGTAAAACTTCATGAATATTTCCCAAACCTAGTATAACACTTTAATAGTTTTATACTGGTGTCGAAATAAGACATTACTTATTATTAATATATTTTAGTGTGTATGACTACTAATATTAGAAGTCAGTAGTTCGTACAACGAATAATAAGCATAACTTACAAGTTACAGCATAATTTAAAACGACTAAAGGCGATTCAGCTCTGTGTCGTGAGGCGCCATCTATCGATTCAGACAGTACCAATTATTTCGTACACAAAAACTGTCTGTGCAGAAGCGCTGCACTCTGCAGCCGCTTCACTGCGCGCCTTTGCTAGGAAAATATTTTATAACAGAGCTTTAAAAACTCGAGTTTTTTGCATATTGTGAAAATTTCACTGAAATCAGCAATAAAATGCTATTATGCTGTCGTATTTGCTAACGTTTTACTTATTATTCGTCATCGGGGCATCAGGTGCAATGAATATTCTATGCATCACCTGTGTTGGTAAACAAAAGTAGGATGGATATATTGTATGTTCTGTTCGTTATGCTGCAGATTTTTTTATCGAGAAGATGCTACGCGCAAGTGAAAAATGCGTCTTTGCCATTGGTGATGTGGCACGGAATGGGTACGTGTGCTGTCTATTGTCGTTATTGTTTTATTTGTGACAACTCACGAAGAAGTTCTCCACCTACTATACAGGAAGTTTTAAATAGCAATGATTTTATTTACCGTGCGCAGATCGCACACGCTTACCGACGGCGTATAAATGAAGAGTTGCATGGCCGCTTTTTTGTTAATATTGCTGCTATTACTTAGTTATGAGCAGAAAACTAACTTTAGAAATATTTGGGGCTGTTTCTAACTGTGACTTCAGTGGACTGCACCACATTTGACCGTGCATGCGCACATGCTTTATATAGAGATCTAGGCTTAGGGTTAGACAAAATAATAATTCTAGAAGTAGATTGGCGATCTTGCTGTTAGCACTGGAAAATTGCTAGAGGTAGATCTGGTAGATACATTATTAAGAAGATGGTAGAACTTATATTCCTGGTAGGCACAGTAGGTCTATAAGCCATGCCACAACACTGTCACGTATTTAAATCAGGCTTATTCAGTATTATATCACAGTCCATTTCAAGCCAAAGCTGTTTTTTGTAACACGGACTTAGAACTATAGTATTTTTGAATAAATTTTATATGATGCTTGGTAATTGATAACATTGCAGTTCCAACCACAGCCTTAACAATGCTGTGAAAAAATTTGGCTGCATTTTTACATTAACAACGATATAAATGTAATTAGATGAATGGCGATCTATCGCTAGTAATTTTCTGCTCACTGGTGCAAGATCGCCGATCTACCACTAGCACTGACTTAGACAAAATATCGCTAACATCTGAGAATGCGGCATATATGCTAGCCTACAGTAGGGTTAGCTTTTGAAAATCGGCCAGCATTGAGGCTCACTCTTTTGCACCTGCGTGTATGTGTGTGTATAATATTACTATTGAATTTTTAACTTTTAGTACCATTAATCATTCAATGAGTTATCTTAATTGTGCATTTGTTGGATCTTTTTTTGTGTTGCATCATTAAATGACATGGTGCCACCTTGATGCTGAAAGGTGATGCAACCACAGTTTTTGTCTGAGTACACCAGTAAATATTGGGTGATGCAAACAGTAGTTCAATTGTCGGAATTATTGGCAGATACGTTTTTGTTTTTCGGTGCCCCATGTTGGTATCTTTGCAATATTTAAATTACGAGTGAGATAGTTGTAAGAGCTAGGAAAATGCGCTGCTACAGAGTAGTTACCTCTGCGAAAGAGGTAATGCTTTTGCCAGACTTTGTTTGTTTGTTTGTTTGTTTGTTTGTCAGTCTGTCTGTTAGCAAGATAACTCGAAAAGTTATGGATGGATCTTTCTGAAATTTTGAGGGTATGTTGGGCATGGCACAAACTACCAATGATTCAATTTTGGGGGTGATCTGAAAGGAATCCTAGATTCTGGATTACTTTGAAATTTTCGTTACCATTGCTTTTAATGGGGCATAAGGGAAACCACTGCAAAACCGAAGATGGTGCTGCCACCTAGCGAACAACATTGCCTTGGCAGAGGTGTGCAGGCTCTGACTGCTACAGAGTAGTTTTTTTGTCACCATCATTTTTGGTACCATAATTTCAGTCATCAAATGTCAGAAATGTAATGAGTATCGTTGTATTTTGCATTGCAGGTGACAGCTGTTGTAATCCTCTCAGTCTTGGATCAATTCAGACCTTAATTGAGAAGCACATTGAAGGCATTTATGTTCACTCGCTGCAGTTTGGCAGCAGTTTTGCTGAGGTGACTTATGTGTGCTTTGTTCGTATTCATTTCCATCTGCCATATTGCATTTGCACAGTCACACGAGATCACATAATGGTAGTGTTAGAACAATACCAAGTAAGCTACCCACTGCAAAGTATTGTTGGGTCTTGCCGATACTTAGTTGCAGAAGCTAGGATATCTCGATTTTTGAACTGTGAGAACTGAAATTTATACGTTTAGTTTAAAGGTAAAGTTAAAGGTTGTCAATTTGTATAGCGCATTGTTGTGTACGACGTACACCTCTAATGCGCTTTTCGTCACTAACCAGAGCCGTCGATCGCACAGCCACCGCATGCAGCCTGCAAACACAGGCTGGCACATCAGACGGCCAGGCAGCCCAGTCAGCTGTACAAAGGTCCCCACCTTCCGTAACCTATATAATGGGTTACTACTCATTTAACCGACCCCGGAGGGAAGGCAGGCTGAGTTGGCCTTGTTGGTTGACTGGTAGCGGACGCTGTACCCACAAAGTGGTCAAGCAGCCATCCATCAGTCTAGTGCAGGATAAGGAAAGTCCGCTGGCCAGGACCGACGTTCTAACCACTATGCTACGCCACCAGTGTCTGCTACATCGTGTTGGTTGTATTATGTTTAAAGCTACCATTTGATTTTTTAAATGTTCTATGCTTAGTGCTTGCTAGCTATATAGCTAGACTGCTAGATTAAGTGTGTTACAGCTGTTAAATGCAGTGCTTAGCCTAATATTATCTATGTTCATTGTCTCATTTTTCTTTCTAGGACACAGCAAGTGGTTTCCTGGGGAATGTGAATGACCAAGTGGCTGAAGCGTGTCAGAAGATCTCCAATGATCCAAAGCTGTCCAATGGATACAACGCTATTGGCTTTTCTCAAGGTGGACAGTTTCTGTAAGCATCATAATTTGTCAAATACAGTATTTCTTTGATGAAATTTAATTAAATGATTAAGGTTAATTTGATTAACGTTGGGTAATAATTAATAGTTCCAAACACTTATAGATATTTTGTTTGGGATTTATTTTTTAGTGTTTCAGTGCAGTTGTTTTGGTGAAGTGATAGGTGTCTAGCTTATAAAAATAAACAAAAATTAGACTAATTTGCTTAAAATGCATTTCTGGAACCACTAGCCTAACCATTCATAAAATGTTGTCCATTTGTTCAGTAACAGCTGTCATTGCTGAGCAGTGATAGTTTACTTTCTACAAGGTGTTTCATGTAGTTATGTAATGGAGGTATCCAGAAACATTCAGAAATGTCTCTAAAGTTAAGCTCTCATGCTCAGTAAACTGAGTGCTAGCTAAAATTACCTAACCATTAGAATGAGACACCGGCCCTTTAAACCTTGCCCCTTTTGTCTTTTAAGTTTGCTGTTACTGGTATGTTCTTATTATTAGCTCATGTTGATGCGGCATGTTGTCTAGGCGTGCGGTGGCTCAACGCTGCCCAGTGCCCACAATGCACAATCTCATCTCATTGGGAGGACAGCACCAGGGTACGTGGCAGTGCTGGAAAATTGTTTGGAAAACTAGGTGTTTGGTAACTAGTCACTAGTCCAAACAAGAGAGGGCGGGCAATAGTGTCGAAAATTGGCTATAACTAGGTCTGCTATAGCCAGAAGCTACCATAGTCATGGACCACCATAGCTAAGGTCCATCAAAGTCAAGGATGCAATCTGTCTTTATTTGGAGTATCATGTGTGTCATATGAAAATGGTTAAACAGCTATCTGTTTAGTTAGGTTAAAGAGTGTCTTCTGGGCAAACTTTGGGATTTATAAGTTTTGATCTTTTGAGTTTGGTGTAGATAATTTGGCCCAGCATACCAGTAGTCCGTTAATTTTTTGGGTTTGGTGTGTGCTGTGGTATACTGTGGGTGTACAGGAGCTGTCTTCTATATACAGGAGCTGTCTTCTGTATTGTGTATAAACAGTGTGTTGTGTATTCTATAGGTGTTTATGGCCTACCTCACTGTTCTGGTGACACGTACACTATCTGTAACTATGTGCGCAAGCTGCTGACTATGGGCGCATACTTTGAGTACGATTTTTTTTGTTTCCTTAGTATCATACGTGTATGTCCAATGTCTTAGCATGGCGTTCAGAATTTAAAGCACCCATTATACTATAACAGTTTCTTTGATGATTTTAACTTGCAACAAAAACTGGAAGTAATAGTCTAAGGTGCAGGGATGTGCACGAGACCTTCTGAGACGAGACCGAGACGAGACGTTGCAGCTTCCGAGATGCTGGCCAAGACCTTGAAGCTCCCGAGACTCTCGAGAGTCTTGGGAGATTTAACGACTCGCCGAGACGTTTTCCGTGACGTATGATGAAACATATTCACAATGAAACATAAATTATATGGATTAATTAACTCGCACCATGGTAAGCGCTTTCTATCTGTGATATTGTGGGTTTTGCACTTTATTTTGACAACTATCAATAAATAATTAATGGCTTGCACCATAAAGAAAACTGAAATTAGTAAACTACAGCTGATTATAGCCTTATATGTCGTCTATATTTGGCCGATAGTATTCATTCTGACATCATACACTTTATCTTTATTGTGACTAGGTCATTTTATGACGAAAAAAGACTGACATGACAATTCTGCTTTATGATAAATAAGTAGATGAAAGAGTAAAAACACTGTAAATGAATATGTCTAAACTACAAATGTCATGCTGGTTAGCATCGCTCTAACTGCAGCTACAGTATGCACAGCGCACACCTGCACAAATCGTATCGACGAGATGCAATGGCCCGAGACACGAGACGAGATCTACTGAGCCAAAACCGAGACATATTGCTCCGAGACGAGACCGAGACGTTGACGATTTTGTCCGAGATGAGACGTTAGTACATCTCGAGACCGTCTCGAGAGCGAAACGTCTCGACCGAGACCACATCCCTGCTAAGTCGGGCACTTTTGTAGAAGATTTAGTGACTGAACTTATAGTGAGTTATACTGAGGTGAATGGTGTCAAATTGAGCTGATTCTGTTCAGCTAATGTTTTTTTTCTAGTGCAGTAGATCTGCTGTTAAAACTGTGCACGTGGACAGAGTAAGGTTGGTTGTTTACACCAAGATGCACAGCTGTTCTGAGGACCTTAATGATTACGATACTTTGCTTGTAATGTCAGTGTGTGATTATGTGATTCCCACTAGTACATGAACGTTTTTCTACTGTAGTGCTGACATTAGAGCTGTGGAAATTAACAATACAGCATTGTATTATATTGTAGTTGGTTATTCACTTGACTGATTCGCAGTTCTGATGTGCCCTGTTCAGCCTGCACATTGTTATTACCAGGGCTCTTGCAGGTTCTTGAAAGTCCTTGAATTTTTTTTCCAGATTTTCAAGGCCTGGAAAGTCCTTGAAAACAGACATGATCTTTGAAAGTCATTGAATTTGCATCTGAAGGTCCTTAAAAGTGCTTGAATTTGATTTTTTTAAATGTCATGACTGTGGATTCAGTGACAACTATTGATGCATTTGCTGAATTTTTCTGATAATTCCAGTTTCTTTGGTTAATGCTTGAAGGTGTTGAATTGTCAAATGTAAACTGAACCTGCTTATATATGCTTATAAAAGTGTCGGTTTGATTTAATTCAGTTTTCTTATATATCCTTTGCATATTGTTTGAAAGTCTTTGAAAAGTCCTTGAATTTGATTTTGACAAATGGGCAAGAACCATGTATTACAGGCCTTAGAAATTAAGTTACCACAATGCTGTGTCAGCAAAATAACGGAATGTTGTTGTCAGTAATAGTAGAAGTCAAATTATAGCAAAACATTTTGCTAGGTGTAGTTATGTGGTCACAGTTGTAGCTGGATCTATTTTTTGCTTGAGTTGGGTATTTGTGTTGCATATTAATTTACCTCTGGTGGTTCATAGTTTTGTGTGCATGTATGGTTTGTTGTAGTTTTGTTCAGAACCAGTAAGTACACATGTATTCTGTGTTTATACTGCTTTTTCTGCCAAGTAGTTAGCATATTAGCACACTAGCACAGTCAAGTATAGGTTGGTGGCGTGGCATAGTTGGTAACACGTTTCGGATGAAACGAAGTTACTCTACGCTGGGCCCGATTAGTACTTGGATGGGTGACTGTCAACAGTACGGAGCCAGCCAACTAGGTCGACTCAGCCTTCTACCGTCTGTGGGATGGTAAAATGAGTACTGGCGGTGGTCAAGGCCATCGCTAGGGAAGAAACAAGTTCTGCGCAACAGTAGGCCCTGTGGCCAGGACTGCAAGTATACCGATCCAGTCGGTTAATCCAGCCGACTTGGGCTGTATGCTGGCTTAATTGGGCTCCACCCTTGCTGACCCAAAGTGCCATCATGGGGATGAGCTCCCATGCAATGGGCCTAGTTCAGCTTCACTGCCTAGTGCCTATGCGAAATCTTCTTCTTCTTTCTTTTATAGTCAAGTTGTTATCATTGTAAACTAACAGCTCATCTGTTTTCATCAGGGAAAAGGATTTAACACTGTTATGACACAAAATCCAGCTTTTATGCTTATATGCCATTGAAAATGACTCATTTACTCAGTGGATAGCATATAGTTATTTTAGTGAACTGTCTGCTGTACGTGGTGTATTGTTTTAGATTTTAGTGCATGTTGGCAGTGAATTTATAGCTTCAAATGTACTTTATAACCGCTACCTGTAACCTTGTGGTTACATTCGGGGACGCGCATTGGGCTGAACTGATACGGCCTCAGCGCTGGGCAGATGTAAGAGCCTGCCCACCCTGGAGGTAAGGTAAGGTAAGGTAATAGTTGCGGTATCAGCACTCAGCAGTATTTTTTTGCCTGCCGTCATGTGACCACTAGCCTCCGTCCAATAGGTGACTGGCAAGTGGTCACATGGTGGTTGCAGGCAAAACCTCCATTATTATTGGTCAGCCGTTGAGTATAGCATTATGCTGTTGGCCGTAAGTGTTGACCAACCTTTCTGGCGAATATTTAATCCAAGTTCTTTGCATATCAAACTTTTTTTGTCATAAACTGGGTGGGTTCATGTAGGGATCATGCAGAAACTACTCAACTAGTATAATTTCTCTCAAAGCTGCTCACTTGTAGTGCGTTGTCAGCAGCTTGTGTGGTAGCATATGCTGTGATTGGTAGTGTAGTGCAGGCCCAGTACTGGCATGACCCTCTACATGAAGACGAGTACAAACAGCGAAGCGTCTTTCTTGCAGACATCAATCAGGAACGGGTGAGTGTTCCTCACGCTACAGTTCAGTTGTACGTAATGTTAGCAATCTGTTGAGAGATGCTCTGTTCTTGTTAGGCATTGTTTGCTTTTGTTGCTGAAAGATTCTGCTTGTTGCTTGTGAGACATGATATGCTGTTCAGATTACATGTATACTGTCAGTGTGTGTCTTCTGTACTGTGTACATGGTGTGAACTGCAGCATGTCAATGCCTCATACAAGACCAACCTGCAGAAGCTCAACAGTTTGGTTTTGGTGATGTTTGAAAACGACACGATGGTTGAACCACGCGAGTCAGAGGTCAGTAGTCACTGCGTGGCGAGTATGTGTATTTACGAAATAAAAAAGACTTCAAGATTGTGAATTTAACAGTTTCTCACAAAGCATGCTGCTAGTATTGAACAGCTAGTGGTGCTGGACCACTCACATCTGACACTTAGTACTTTGTTCAGTATTGAAACAGTACCTTTGGAGCAAGAATTTGTTAATAAGACATTAAATCTGTGATATCCATTTGTTTGAAAAACCTGGAAATCTGTCATATTTGGACAAAAATTTTGCCAGGGCCAGACTTAGCTCAATTTGCCAAAAATTGACAGATGCTGGAATCTGATATATTCCTGTTGCGTTCAGCAATGCTAAGTTTATAGCCAACTCGTTTAATTACTTACAAGTGTGTTCAGACTTTTGGCATTACAGGCATCTTAGTGATGTCATAGTGATGTCATCTTTAAGGTGCACACAGAGCAGTGTAACTGAACTGAACTGACATGGTTTAGTTTTTGATGAACTGACCAATGGGCAAGCAGTAATGCATTGCAGTAGCATATGCATCAACCAGTGGGCTTGTCCTGCTTGCCCATTGGTCAGTTTGTCAGTTCAGTTCAGTTTAGTTTTGTCTCAGTGAGTGATGCTTACATAGAACTTCCAGGTTTGGTGATATTTCTGCAGTGTTGACTGAGTCAGTTGTGTGTGTTCTTGCAGTGGTTTGGTTACTACAAGCCTGGTCAGACGTCACAGAAAAACACCCTGCAGGAAAGTGCCTTGTACAAGGAGGTGACACCGCTCAGCTTGTTTATCTGCTTTTTGTGTATTTTGTGGAAAACATTTTTTATGTTTGCATTTGTTGATCAACTTGTGTCGACTCAGTTTGCTACGTGTTTGTCTGCATGTCACACTGAGTGGGCTGACTATTTTTCTGTGCTTAGTTAAGCCCAAATTCCATTGTGCCGACTTTGCGACTTCCACTGAAACTTCTCCATGGGGAAAGTCGCGGACACGGATCATGAAAGTCGCCAACTCTCATGATTTGTGTCACAGACTTTTGTGATTTGTGTCTGTGACAAAGTCCGCGGACTTTGTCGCCGACTTTTCCCGTGTATTGTAACGGACTAATTTCCATTAAAACGACACACACGGGTTTGTTGCGCGCTTGTCACAGACTTTGTCGCAAACAGCTCGACATATTGAGATGGTTTGTGTTTGCGACTTTTATGATATGTGTCCGCAACTTTCTCCGCAAGGAAGTTTTGGTGAAAGTCGGTGTAGTGGAATTTGGGCTTTAATAGTTAATCTTCTGCCCAATATGTGATGGTAAAATGAGCATCAGCTTTGGAGCTGAGTAGTAATAAATGGTAATGGTGAGTGTAGCACTATAGCTGCCAGTATAGGCGGATATCTCAGTAGTGAGTTTTGTGTTCAGAATTTCAAGCATGGTTAAAGGTTAAAGGTGCATATAGCTCTTAATGATCCCATCTCAGAGCTACGGAGCATCACCTGTCATATGGGATCACACAGTGTTACCTGCCACCCGACAGAGGTGAACGTACCCTGCCTTAACCCCAGCCAGATAGACCTGTACTCGATTTACCTACCCCAGAGGGATGGAAGGCTAAGTTGACCTAGGCGGTTGGTTACATCCCGAGATGGTTTACCTGCCCACAGGCAGTCACTCATCGCAGTATTAACCGGGCCCGGTGTACAATAACTTCGCTGATTGGATCAGATGCGTTACCACTACACCACGCCACCGCCCTTCAAAATTATTCTTTTGCATCCACTGTTTATAGTTACTTTGCTTTAGTTGCACTTGGGTGTTTGTGATCGTTTTAACTGTTTAATTTCTCACTTTGTCTCTGTCTTTTTCTTTGTCATTTGTGTTCCGCACTTGTTGCGAATAAAGTGTTATTATTGGCTCAGACTGATGGGCTTGTCTAAAGACCTTTGCTTGTGCTGCACTTGTCAAATGAACTGGATGAACTGTCGCAGTGGCAGTGCCACGATGACAGCACCGTAAACATTGTCGTGGCTAAATACTATGACTATGACTGTGTTATTACCTTTGATGAGGGGTTGTGTTGCTGGGTCGGTCCTTATGCAAAATATTTTCCAAAAAAGTTATGAATGGATTTTGGTGAAACTTTTTAAAGCTGTTGAGTACGGCCCAGTAAGATACAGTAGTGTCTAGATTTTGGTTGCGGTTCATATTCATTGCATTTTGGATCGTCGAGATTCCTTACCATTCGGAGATAAGACAGAGCTTCCCCAATGTTCACTACACGTAGGTGGAAGTATTATTCCCAGCAGAGGTTTCAGAGTTCTGGCCGCTTCTAGTTTATTTATTGAGTTTGGTAGCAGTACTGATATCCAGTCTCTTTTTAAGCATGCAGCTCTGCAGTTACATTATATCTTACTCAATACACTGTGTTTCAAAAAAACGGGCACCCTTTTTATTTCTTTCATAATTCACTCAAATGATGATCAATTTACACGAAATTTTTACCAGATGTAGCTGAAGAAATGCTAATTCAAAAT
>Ga0056128_1006748_pt1 | contig 14496 bp, 10 predicted proteins | sample WorMetLIZISLAND2_FD_71113 | JGI IMG/M metagenome (GOLD analysis project Ga0056128, IMG submission 71113) | Marine gutless worms symbiont microbial communities from Max Planck institute for Marine Microbiology, Germany - Olavius geniculatus... ... | reverse complement strand
TATCAGAAGTATTTTTGTCAAACATTAAAATCTGCTGATCTTTCTTCGAGTTGCAGTCGATAATGTCAGAGATGTTTTTTCAGGTTTTCTGTTTAGTTCAAGGTATATTTCGTTTGATTTGCTTTCCCTAGGTAGTGCAGAAGCATGCATTAGGTGAGGTGATTAACTGAACTGTTATTTGATGGCAAGTTTTGACAGGTATATTTGTACCAAAAATTATTAAAATCTGATAACAGGATGACCACTTGTCTGGAAAACCTGGAAATGTCAGGGAATTTGAAACATGTCATGGAAAAATCTTCAAAACTGTTCATTACTTGTTGAATATCTGCATTCAACTCCATTTTTTTCTGCTCACTTTGCTCGCAGACTTGGACTCCCATACTTTTAAATTTGTGGTACCAGTAAGCTGCTTTTGTTTGCCTTTATTGTTTAAACTGCACTAAATTTGGTCAGTTAATTCTCTGGGAAAAAATTAAAATTGTTGCAAGTAAACATATCACTACTGTTGCGAGGGGCGATACTCCATCTGTGTTCCTTTAAAATGTCTGGTAAAGTCAGGGAATTTGATCATGACTAGAGAGTGACGACCACCCTGTGATAATTGGTTTTCAAGTTACAGTCAAAAATGTTTGGGATACTTTTTTGAGACACAGTGTATGTCTCTGTCACCAAGCAATATTGGGAAGTAGAAAAGATCGAGGGTAGTGGCCAGTTATGAAAATGATCTGGTTGGTAGTTCATAGAACTGGGCATAAGCTCATAATTTTTGGTACACATTTTTAGGGCAATTTCTCTTTAAAATTCTAAGCATTTAGCATTGGTATTTATTTGTTGTGCATTTTTAGCCGACCATACTTTAGTAAAGGTCAAGCTATTGGCATGAGTTTTCAGCCATCCATCTGTCTGTCACAGATGTATTGTGGATAAACGGTGCAAGATATTGATCGCTAATAGGAAGTCGCATACTGGTTTCCAAATGACGTATAAATCATCGACCTTGGATGTCCTTGAAGAGCAATAACACCGTATGGTAAGCCATTCATGCGGTATTGCGGGTGAATGGTAAGTCGTAGAGGGTCGGCGATGGTACCAGTGGATAGGGCGGTGGCGACTTTCTATATGCTGTCAGTAGTAACCATGTGTCCATCTGCAGCAGTTTGGCCACAGTTATGAATGGAATGTTTACAGCTATAAGTGGCCCTATCTTGCAGACGGTGAGAGATATGGCCTAGGTTACCATTAATCACTAATCTTGAGTGATTTGTCAGATTTGATGGAAATCATAGACTTTGGATGACTTTGAAGGCCATTACGTGCTATTGTGCCTAAACGGTGCAAGATAGGGCGTAAGTTGTTATTGATCGCTAATAGGAAGTCACATATTGTCTTACAAATGACATGAAAATCATTTACCTTGAATGACCTTGAAGGTCAGTACTGCAACAGGAACTGTATAGGCTGTAGTGTGTCTTCCCAAGCAAGGTATTTATATTGTGAGATATATTTGCAAAACCTGCATCCAATATTTTCTTTGTTAATTCACTCTGTAGCTGTCTATATCACCTGGCGAGATGACTATGTGCATGGAACAGTAGCTATTCATATCGCTCGGCGAAATGACCACGTGCGATGTCTTTTATATTATCATTCATTGTAGTTCTCGAGACAGCGTTCCGTTAACATAGCGTGCATGGAACTATCTTTGATCTCTGACAATTTCACTTTCTATCCATGACTGGAAATCAGAGGCTGGGCTTTGGACGTAGGTGGTACGGTCGGCTTTTCTTAGTGATAGCTGGGCTTCTTGTATGACATACTGCAGCTGTTGATAACCTCATGGCTGCATATCCGTTAATGATGTGACAGGTTCAGGGTCAGGTAAAGCGAACGAAGGGTAAGTTTGATCGTCTGAAGCTAGACACGATGCAGAAGATTGATTTGCTGGCAGCTAGTCGTAGTAACATGTTCAGCCAAGTACTGGTGAAGTATCAGTCGTCGATGCTTAACTTCTGGGAGAAAATGTCTTACCGAATGACAGCTGTTGCTGACAGTTTCAAGGGCTACCAGTACTACGAGTTCAACATGCTCAAGGTCTGTGTCCACACAGTAATATTGCTGTAAAATTTTTCTTACAAGCCGGGTCTCTGATAGGAAACAGGTTTTTAATAAAAGCTGTGTTTTCGGTCACTTGTTTTCATAGATGCATGGCTTGCATTAGAACTTTAATGGTGTTATTGGGCAGAATTGCTGTCTACACATTTCTTTGTAGTGTGGTCTCTCTGCTGCTCGTCACATTTGTGCATTCTGTTTAAACTGTTTAATGGAGTTGAATGTCATCTGCCAGCTACACTTGTGGGATCACTCTCTGAGGACCAACCAGTCAGATTTTGGTGGTGATCCGGTTCAGGATCTGAGCTCAGTTTAACCGAATTATTCTGTCCGCCACTGCCCATCTTTCCACGATCCACAAATTTTGTCCCAAAATCCAGATTTTGGAATCATAGGTTTGGTACAGAATTGGATCGCCACTTTGGTCAGAACTCGAGTGCAATAGGCCCAGCCCATTTTTTGGTTGTATGGTTTAAACCACATTTTAGTTTTATATTGCTGGTTAGATTTTCTCTGTTTATGGGATTATTGATTTTGCTGTTAATAGTTAACAGTAGCAGTATGTGTGAACATGTTACGGTAGTCAGTGATAGGTGCTTGACTGTGTTTCTGTTCAAAGGAGTTGGGAGGGCCCAGTAAGAAGCTGGCTGAGGAGACTGGTGCAACCGAAAAGCCTGACCATGCTCTGGATGAATCCCTTGATGATGTCAAGTAAGTCTCACATCGATAAGTATTCGGTTCTGTTATTTTTATGTGTTGTTCAGTTTACTGCATTACGTTAGTTTTTTTTTAAATTTCTGATTCAGTTTTAAGTCGTGGATTAGTTCATTTAATAACGTGTTTGTTATATTTGGTTTTATGTTCATTTGTTATGAACTCTTAATTTCTGCTGTGCTTAAGTTTCACTTCTGCAGATTTGTAGAAAATTCTCAAAGTATCTTTTCCAATCTTACAAGTTTGTGAAAAGTTTTTGATAATGGTGTTGGTCATGAAAACTTTTGGAAATTTTAGAATTTGCAATATTATATGTTTGTGAATTGAAATTTATGTGAAGTGCTTAAGTCTAACATTCACTGGCTTTCCATCTGTAGCAACAGTGCTACTTTTATCATCTAATTTGTGCACAGTGCTTCTACTATTTCATATTAACAGTATGGTATTTTTGCTTGCTATTTAAAAAATCTACAGTAAAACGAGCCAAGATCCTGAAACTTTGTGGCGGAATTTGGGGACTAAGAACTGGGATCCACTTTTTTGAGTTTCTGTAATCAGTGAATTATTGAAAATTAATGAGCAAGTTTTTTGACATTGCTTTGCATGTTTATTTGTTACTAGTTGTAAGTAAAGTTATATTCTAATTTTTCTAAATTTTTAGTTTTCAGTTTATGTGTGTTGGTGTTGTTTTATTTAAGTGCGATGTTAGTTATTTTGGATTAGTTTTAATCCGTTTGTCATTAATGTTTATTAACAATTTTATTGTTTTACCATTGTTATTGTTTTAATATGTGTAGTCTGTTGTGTTCGGTGACTAATTTATGTGTGGAGCATTTGGGTGTTTGGATATATCGGTCATTTTCTGTTGTTTGGTAAACGTTTATTTTCTCCAGGCCCACAGGTGTGTTACCTGCGGCACCACCAATACCCAAAGCACCAGGTACGCTGTTGCCGGCTCTGGAATCACCACCGTCATTGTCGCTATCATCTTCTGCTTCCTCACATATCAGTGATGTTCCTGCCAACAATGAAATGCCTTCCAGCAATGCCACTGCTTCGCCTGATGAAAGGCCAGGACTGATTTTCATTTTGGGTTTTCTCTCCCCCAGTTTAAGCTCTGTTGGTCTCTATCGGTAAATAATTTTTAACAAACAGATTTGGTGGAATACATAAGTAAATATACAATATTTCATCATGATTGACTTAGTGCATTATTTACTGAGCTCATTTTTCGCAGTCTTTATAATTGACTCTTCGGGATGGAGTTTTTTGCTTATTTATAGCAGTTTTTGTCCAGATAATTTGTTATTGTTATTTCTTTCACTTGTCAGACAGTAAATGTTGCATATGTGATAGTTTCTGGTGAAACAATTTTGATGTTAGTTGTTTATTTTGTCGTCTTTACTTTCTTTTAAATTGGTTACTTTTTCAAGGTTTTTGTTTGTCTTTTGTTGACTTGTTATCTGGTGGTACTGCATGCAGTTGTAGCCACAGTCTCATGTCTGATTCAGATATATGGTACCAGTAAATCTAAACATTTGGCATATTTTGCCATCACCATGCAAAAGAAGTGTTACAGATTCTATTCCAACTCAGTTGATGCCTTGCATGCTCTTTAGGTCTAAGGCATTCCACATTACTTGTTAGTTGTGCTTGCAGTTTTGTGACTTATGTTGCACAGTGCAGCATTTCCTTATGATAATGATTATTACACTGGAATTCCTAGAGGTTTATGTCTTCATTAGAGACAGTGAAACGCTGATGGACAATCATACGACTGAAGTGCTGTTTATTCCTAGGATCTTTTTTGCTTGTGTATTGAGACACTAGAATTTAATTGGTGTTCTAATAAGCATTATTGTATTGTGGCTTAGGTTTTGTGACTAGAGATGTCTGTTGAACTTTGATTAATCAATTATTTGTTTGCTAAGTAAAAGGAAACAATTTCCTGATGCAAGTTTGCAGCAATGATTCAAAGACGTTCCAGGTTTATCGGAACACTTACGGGTTATGGCAGGCAGCCCTAGAACAAGATGTAACTGAGCATTTTACACGAGAAGGTAAAAAACGTGCGTAGTGAGATCGATCAAGTTAAAGAAGATATACATTGTATCTAAGAAATCTAGTAAAATGGACGCTCTGAGTGGATTGGTTAAAACTTGTTGAGTAACGTCTCGGAGCACCGTTTGCTGTGTAGGTCGGCAAAACCCGCAGCAGTTCGGCAGAATGAACAGGGAAAGAAAGATGATTCCGGTAGTCTCACTAACTTGCTCGATGCCATTAATAAGGAGTTTCCCGTCCCGGGTGAGTAATGATAATGACAGCACTGGTAAAGTTTAATAGCCTTTGACAGACATGCTGAACAGACTAAGCAGAATAGAGTTATGTTATATGATGTCCAGAGACATTTTCTTCAGTGTTTTGACACTTTCATTAAAGGGATCCACCAATCCAGCCCATATATATCCAATGTGACAGTTTCTGTTGGAGGCTTGAAGTAACTCCAGAAGATAAGACGGTTTAAATAAAAAGTGAAATTTGCAGTATATGTTGGCAACATGATGTACAGTAAACATATAGTATTACTAGTTACTGGCACGTTAGTACACTGTTACTTAGGCTGTTTTCGAAGTGCTTATGGTTTAGCTATTGTCATAACAGTGCATGATTACTTTTATATCATGATAATGTATTATCAAAGTTTATAGGTTTCAGATGTGGTACTCATCTTAGAGCTACAGTGTGTCAGCTGTCATATGGAATCTACAGGTAAATTTGCCTGGATTAAACCCAGCCAGACAAGCCGTCAGGCTGGCCAGTGCTGAATTTGCCTATCCTGGAGGATGGAAGGCTGAGTTGACCTGGCTGGTTGGTTATTTGTGTCTTGCGCAAACAGCCACACAGTCATCCATCCAAGGAGTAACTGACTTTTTTGTACAGTAACTTTGTTATCAGATTGATTTTGTTAAGACATGCCTAAAATATTTTGCTGGACTGTATAAAGTGTTCTATTCTGCGATACACTACAATACGATAAAGATTTGCACTTGAAATGTGACAGATAAACTGCTAGTATAATCTAGCACAAACTAAAAAAAAGACTGAAATGTTTGAAATGGAAAAGAAATGACAGAAACGGAAATAGAAGTACAGTTATTAACACATAAAAAATAACGAAACTGTCGGTTGTGGGAGAGCTAGATGCCTGAGATCAGAAACACTTAAACGGAAAGAAATAATGATAACTACAGTTATCAAAAAAATTAAATGAGGAAACTGTAAGCATGTCCGTGATGATTCTGGTGGTTATGTGAATGCAGAGCGGGTGGCAGGCTGCTCATTGAAGGAGGAGGACACAGGTTTGTCATTCATGGAGTTTGGAGATGATGAAGATGAGGATTTTGATGTCGATGAAGAACGACGAAAACAAGATGAGGAATTTGACTTCGGTACCATGATGAAACAAGCAGCAGCCGACAGTAAACGGAAAGAATCATCCCAAGGTTAGGACTTTTGAGTTGTACTAATTACACTGTATTGTATTAATTATGATGTCTGTAGATTAGTCATCAGCTATGACTGCAAAAACTATACGACATAACGTGCTACGTTATGTCATATAGTGCTAACTTTTTATATCAGGTGATAAATATTTATTTCAGTTAGTTTTCATCACTTATTTCATAATATTAATTTTCGTTCATTAGATGTAGAAAAATAATGCAGGTGTCATTTTCGTATCTGCTGTTGTGTGTTAGTGAAAGCAGTGTTGTACGAAATTGCTAACGACAAAATTGGCCATGTGTCATAGTTTGCTGATTTCATCAGCCAGTTTCTGTCGGTCAGTTGAACAATGCCACAGACATCGGCTGACTGTTGATTGTGTGCCATTCCCTCAAGTCTCAGTCTGGAGGATAACGGGGAAGATTATTAGAACTGTCATTATGTTAATTACATATGCACGCATATAATGGAGTTCTTACAATTTTAGGTTAACCTCATTTTTGTGTTTTGTGTTTCTGTAACGGTTAAACTTTCTGTTTATTGTAAAGTTTAAACTTACTGTTTCATTATTGCATTTGTGTGCATTCTGCCTGAAAAGGGCATCCCCGAAGTGACCTATACTGTGTCGGGTGGGACGTTAAACCCTACTCACTCACTCAGTCTGTTTCAGGTTTTGACATATTTCTCCTATGCGTTGAGCTTTTTCTGAGCTGGTTGTGGTTTGACTGCCAGACGCTGTGAAACAGATAGATGTGATGTGTTGCTGACAGGTGTTGTAGATCTGCTGTCAACAGACTTTGATGTGGATAAGGATGACATAACATTGCTGAATGAGATCCTAAGCACTAACACCCCCGCAGCCACATCCAGCAGTGAGTTTAGCACCGAATGGAATACGGCATTTGGTACTACTGCTGCTGCTACCACTACGTCATCGTTAATTACTCCGTCTCCCACTGACACCACGGAGTCCAGGATGACAGCCGACTTCTTCATGCCTTCGTCTCTGCTCGATATGACTGCCGGTAATTTCTCTTCTCTACGTTAGTAGACGTTGTGTAGTGTTTTTTTTCTGCTGAGTAGTCACTGTTTGCTCATATTTTAATTCATCGACGTGGCTGCTGACTAGTGCTCAGAAGGACGATCTGGGCTAATTTTTTTGTGCCTGCAAACTTGGTGTACAGTAGTTTACTAGGCCATTTAGTTTAATGCTGCACCAGAGGTACTGAAAACAGAGCCTATACCAACCAGTACGGGGAACTTGCCGTTACTTCTTTAACCTGGCTGTAACTACCGCAAATACTCATTATGTTTAACCACAGAGGAATGATCATGCTGAGTTGGTCCGTGTGGCTTGGTTCAATACAAAGATCTCATACCTGTGAACGGTTTCAACATTCCAGTACTAATCCACGTTGACATAGAGTAAGTTCGTTGATACAACCAACAATGTTACCACTATGCTAATGATGTTACTACTAGGTTATCGTGTAGTGTGTATTATGTATTAGAAGCTTACTTTCGGTTGGTGGCATGGTGTAGTGGTAATGTGTTTGATCCGATCAACGAAGATACTGTACGCCAGGCCCGGTTAATACTGCGATGGGTGACTGCATGTGGGCAGGTAAACCATCTTGGTATGTAACCAGCCGCCTAGGTCAACTCAGCCTTCCATCCCTTCGGGGTAGGTAAATTGAGTACCGGCCTATCAGGCTGGGTCAAAGTGGGGCGCGTTCACCTGTGTCGTGTGGCAGGTAATACTGTGGGATCCCATACAGCAGGTGAGGCTCCGTAGCTCTGGAATGGGCTTCCATTAAGAGCTATAACACCACTTTTTTACTCAAAGCTGTATGATTGTATAGGTGCTGAAGTGACGGGGACAGGCCAACAGCAGCTTGCCAGCATTCCGTTGATACCTCCACTCAAACAGCCGACATCAGTTCCCAGCCATCCATCCCAGGCCGCTGCCGCTGCAGCAGCTAAACCCAAATCAAAAAAGGTTTGTAGTCCTATGCATGTTCAGAAGCGGTTTATTCTATTTTTTGCAATGTAGATTTTTTAAAGAAAAGGAGTAAGTGAGTGAATACTGAGTAGGGCCCAACGCAGTATAGGTCATTTCAAGGACGGTCTTTTCAGGCAAAATGCACACGTAAACACAAAATAATGGAACAGGAACTTTAACCATCACAGTAAAAACACAATATGGAACACACAAAACACATTCAATTTTAAACCGGAAATTGTAAGAACTGATCATTATGACTGTGCACGTCACAGTAATGGCAGTTCTAATAATCTTCTCTGTTATCCTATAGACAGTTGAAGAAAGGGCATGTTATCTTTGTATTTCTACCTGTAGGCATAGAAAGTATAGGGTTTTGACCCAATCATTGCAAATTTGGACTGCAATTGCATGTTTGCCTCAGTGTTTTATCACTGCTGTCTCTGTAGTTTACTGTGATCATAAGGCATTGTAATGTCGTTCCCGAGTCACGACCCATAGGATGGCGCAGATCTCTGTTTCTTTAGGCCTCAGCCAGACACCAGTTTGCACTGCGAGACCATGGGTGGATATGGCATTTATGCCTGTCTGCATCATATACCAGTCAGCTGCAAGTGGGGATGGCCAGGCTGAGTTCACCATGACCAAGGTGGCTTACGTGTTTTCATTTCAAACGAAATGCGGCATTACATTACGTTATGCAAAATATTCTAATCTATCAGTGCCCGTGGTGACGTCATGACCCTAGCCCATATACATCATAAATATTAATGGCCTAGCCGACGACGTCATCATTCTAGACTAGGCCATTAATATTCATGACGTCTAAAGGCTAAACTCATGACGTCACCGTGGGCCATCATGGCGGCGTGTGTTCTACGTCGTTTTCGAGGATCGTCGACTTTCGTGTTGACAAAAAGCTGGGCGCCGACATTACTGTCAAAGTTATCAGAAAATTCTGCACTTTCAGGAAAATGGATAAAATGTATATGTTAATTTTGGTGTCCACGGACCTTTAAACTGAACTGACTGTGGTGCTGGCATGCTGTGTGCTTGTGTAGGACCAGAAAGCAGAAATGTCGGCGTGGTTTAATCTGTTTGCTGAATTGGATCCACTCTCCAACCCAGATGCCATCGGTCGCAGTAAAGACGAACTCACTGATGCATAGCAACATCTTATGTGTACGCACATATACTGGGTGGCCCAGAACAGTGATGCCCTTTTCAGCCGTGTCATTATAGTGCCATATAAGTGGGAAAACACCAGGTATTTGTACAGTTTGAACAATTCTGAAATTTGCTATTAACTATTCGTAGTTTAAATGTGCTTTTTTATTCCAAAACTTTAAATTTTGTCAAAGCCCAAATGTTTCTTCGCATGCAGATTGTGAATCAAACAATGTTTATCGTTAGTTAATCCAACCATTATGACGAAATTACAATTTATTCTCATTAAAACAAAACTTATTTACATTGGAAGATGCCATTTATTTAAAATGATGTGTGAGTAAACAAAAGCACAGCAAATATGAAATGAGTGTCGCTTTTTTGGACCACCCTGTATGCAGGCAATCTACTGTCTTAGGCCAGCTCAGCATTGTGTATAGTTTATAATGTATTCATCAAATTGTATCGTACAGGTTGGGCCATAAAACAATGTTCCACTTTACTTTTATCCATATCTTCACCAATTATTGACCGATTTTTAAAATTCTTTCACTGTCACACTTCGCAGAAAATTTGCGATAATTTGGTTATTATAGATCCCACCACACTGTAAATTCGTCTTTACACCACCTTGTGAAATATCAATGAAATATGTATACATAACGATAATAACAAACAAACATTTTGGTAAAATTGAAAAAAACACTGCAGATCAACATTGCAGTGAATGGTTTGTACGATACGTGTGGGTATAACACAGTCTAGTGTCATACGAATCATTCATTGTAATGTTGGTCTGAGGCGCTTTTTTCATTTATCTCAATTTTTGTTTTCATCATTAGCTTTTGCTTACATTTATATTTTACAAGGTAGTGTAGAAACGCATTTACCTTGTGGCAGAATTGTCTGCAGGGTGTGTCAGTGAAAGAATTTTGAAAATTGGTCAATGATTGGCGAAGATATGGACAAAAGTAGTGGCACATTTTTTATGGCCCGCAGTGTATAAGTCATTATTGATGGCATGCTAAGTGTTGCTGGTGTAGATATGTTGTCAATTATATCTGTGAATTATAGCTTAGCGATGATCATAATATATTGGGCGACTTCACTTTTTGACTTAGACTTTCGCTGAGTCTAAACTTCGGTCTAAGTACCTACTTAAGTCAAAAAGTGAAGTGATTTCGCTGAGCGAAAACATGACTACTAACACGGATAGTTTAGTAAATTAAAACAGTCTGGTACCAAAAATAAACGTCGTAATGGCTACACAATGACTAAGACATTACATAATTACGTCATTTGCGTGTGCTGCGCAATTAAATAAGCAAGTCCAAACGTAACTGGTTGATTTATTTCCTGTTAGGTTTACCGGTTTTCCGACATTTTTAATCGTTTAGTTGAACTTTGGTCTAAGTACAGACTTAGCGTTCAGCTTTAGCTTTGGCTCAGCAAAAAGGCTCAGCGAAAGTCTAAGTCAAAAAGTGAAGTCGCCCATTGTGTACAAAAGATGTGCGGGGTATTTTTGTTGATGTGCATTTAGAGTAATGTCATTGTTGTCTATTATCTTCAATTATTCATTTTCTTTATGCTTGGAGTTAGATTGGTCGACGTTTGTTTGTGCGACAGAACTGAAGCTGCAGAAATTAACGATTAATTACTGGAGTTAATTGTTTGAAATTTGTAACAATTACTCAAATTTCAGTGGTTTTTCGGTAAAATTTACATCACTGAGGAAGCACTATAAAGAGATTGGGGATGTGTTAATACGAAATAAGTGTAATAATATCTTTGTTCGGAAGACATTATGGATTGCATTTCTGACAGCTGCTAGTGAAATAAATTATATAGGTATTAAAATAATTATTAAAACAAGCATTTTTGGATGGCTGTCAGTGTCATTTAAATTAACAATTATTTAATCATTAGTTTTATGATTATGCATTAATTTTTATACAGCTAACTAAAAATATTTAACAAATTGCATTAGCAGCTCTTGATAGAACCAGCCTGCACTTTAGCTGTTTTACCTTGGGAATAGTTGGATGGTTTTATTTATTACTACTAGTATGCACAAGAGTTCTTTTTTGTGGGTACATTTGTTTATAGATTTCTTCACCTCTAATTTCGTTTATGTTTTGTCAAATATTAAGGAAATACTTTTATAAGCATATCTTGTAAATTATGTATTTTAGATTGTTGTGATGTATTTATTTTTTTCTTAATACTATTACTGCTACTGCTATTACTTTTGATCTTGTGTACATTTTTTGTTAGCTCTCTCTGGACACTTCTCAAAGACATGTAAATGTCGGTTAAGTTAACGGTTGTCAGGAAAAGTTGGGGAATTTCCCAGTCAGGTAATTATCAGGAAAAATCTTGTTGGGTAAAACTTTATTGCTAATTTTTAATTTGGAGCAACACTGGTGTTAAGTAATGGATTGCTAACATAATTGTTTTAAATTATGTATTTTTGGTGCTTTACGTTGTGCTGTTAAACTGCTACTTTTCATTCCTATATCACTAGTATGCATTGCTTACATAACTGCAATACCGTGAACAGCTGTAGTGTCTACATTCATCATTGCTATTTATTGTTATTACTCAGCTCAAAAGCCAGTACACATTTTACATTCCAATGAGGGTAGAGGCTTGAATGTACCTGATGGTTAGCTATATGCTAAGGTCGCATTGCACCAACGTCGATCAACTTTGAACTCGGGTCAAATCTGAATTTGAATCTAGTTCAGCCGTAAATTGCGTTGCACTAAAGCAGTTCAAGCGTTGGATCTCGGTTCAATTCTGAACCGCCATATGACCACCGATCAAATTTTGATCTTGGTTCAAGTGATGAATGTCTGGATAGTACTGCTGCAAAAAATTATCATATTCGAATCCTATCCTGCCCAAAAAAACTTCTTTGTATCAAATTATAAGATCTCTAATGCAATTATACTGATGATCTGGACATGTTAGATTTTTACTATATTCGTTTTATGTTATGTTTTTGTTTGATATATTAACAAATAGATGAATAAATCACATTTTTCGGTTGCAATGTTTCGTTGCTACAGTAAACATACAATCGAACCCTAACCACAGCAACAAAAACTTATTCGTATCGATTTATAAGGCGTCTCATTCAATTATACCTGTGATCTAGCTTATTTGCATTTGTGGTAAATCTGTTTTATGTGGTCTTTATGCCGTATGAATTAATTGATGGACAAATAAACAGCATTTTCGCATGCCAATACGACATTGCTATGCCGTAGCCACGGTAAACATAGGCCTATTATCTTGACAACGGACGTAGAATAACTAACGAATATCTATTGGAACACAAAGTGCGTATCTTTGGAACTTTATCAATACAACTGTTGATGCGAAAATCGTGTAGTAACTTCAGGGAAACTTAAAATTCGAACAAATTATGGCCAGTCTGCACTGGACTGTTTCGTAAGCATTGTGTGTGACTGACGTCACTGTAGTTGGCCCGTAGGCCGAGCGTGGTTGACCAATCAGCATCGTCCACGGTATAACCACGACCGTTCAACTGAACGGGATCAGCTGACTCGAGTTCAACTTGGTGCAACGTAATTCAGTGCGAACTTGGTTCAACTTTTGATCTAGGTTCAGCTGAACTGAGATCATGAACGACGTTGGTGCAACGCGCCCTAAGTTGTGTTTGTGTCTTGTCTCCAGTCAGTCGCCTATCCATATCTTAAGCATGATTGGCATGGATATGTTAAGCACTGGAACATCAAAACAGTTAAAGAAAATTTACTGTTGCTGTTTCCAGTAATTGATACTTTAATTATTTATTATTATTATTACTAATAACAGTGAAATATCTCTGTGTTAGCAAGTGCTAGCAGTGGAGAACGGCCATGTGTCAGTTTAGTGCTTGTAGTTTGTGCAGCTGTAGGTGTGATAATTATGCTGAAGTCAGTGTAGCTAAGGACAGTGTGCTTGTGTTTTGTTCAGTTGTTTCTGTTTTATGCAGTTCTCAAGTAATTGAAGTGACCATGTTATTTCAGTGAACTGATAATATTTGTTCTTTTCTTGTCATTTTCAATGAAACTTTGTGTTAGCTTTTTGTCATCCAACACATTCCAGTGTTTTCGTTTCTGGCTGTGACATTGGTCTGAGTGTTAACTTCACAGTGTTGTCGGGTTCACTGTTAAATGCGATGATAATTTTAATTAATGGTAATATTTTTGTAATCGTAATTGATGTGACGTTAAGTTACATGCTATTTTCAAGTTATAATGATTCCGTTTGCAAATGTTGGGAGAACATGTCTGACTTCTATCGCACTAAGATCTTTGAACTTTTAAGTTGCTGTAGCTACGTATGCGACAGTTGCTTATCATACTGCTAATAGGCCGCATTATTGCTGTTGTCCGTCCGTCTGTCGGTCTGTATGTTTGTGCCATTTGGCTTTTAGCACGAAAATAAATAGCCCTAGAAAAGCCCAATTAGCGTGATCATTCCCCAGGGCATGAGTAGCTGGATTGGGCCAGGGTCATCACAACCAGACGTCAAAAACCTCCAGAAAATTCCGCATATCTCGTCAACGTTTACTTACGTCACGGCTGGCGGATCACGCGCTAGTGCAGTGCAGTGGGCGAGTAACCATAGCTAGACGGACCGTCGCATACATGTCAGCACAAGGCGTGGCGACATCTTTGCTTGTGTTACTGTGTGTCCGAGTCGCGTGACGATTTGACAGTGTAGTATACCAATGCAGACATAGTGCAAGAGATAAGCAGTATGAGCTCGGCCGTGGAATAAAAGATAGGCTTTGGCAGTCTCTGCGTCTGATGTTAGTAAGGCCATAAGCTTTTGCAGCATATTCGTTGTTATATATAATGCATCATCATCGTCATCGACAACCGTGGGCTCAATGCCCGTTGGTGTCTGACGCCATTCTTACTATCGCTGCCCACCGCTGCCTATCTAGGGCAGTGTGGCTTAACTCCTGCAGGGTTGTCCCA
>Ga0056128_1006745_pt1 | contig 14497 bp, 4 predicted proteins | sample WorMetLIZISLAND2_FD_71113 | JGI IMG/M metagenome (GOLD analysis project Ga0056128, IMG submission 71113) | Marine gutless worms symbiont microbial communities from Max Planck institute for Marine Microbiology, Germany - Olavius geniculatus... ... | reverse complement strand
GGAAAGGGAAAAGGAAAGTGGAAGGGGAAAAGGAAGGGAAGGGGGAAGGAGAAGAGGAATGGAAGGTAAAGGGAAGGGAAAGGGAAAGGGATTCAGGTGGAAGGAAGATAGCTTAAGAAAAGTAGGACGCACGCATGCAGGCACTCAAGTGATTTTATAGCATTGGACAGACAATTATTGGTGTTGACAGAAACAAAACAGTCTTGTGTATAATGTGTTGGCTGGGGTATCGTAGGCTTGGTAATTGGAGGAAATGAGGCACCGCACTCCTCAGTCACTTAGTCCCCGAGGGCAAGAACTTGCCGAGTGCTGCCTGCAATAATCATTACATCTATCCCACACAGAACTTCACTGTAGTCTGAAATTGCATACACTTGGTGAATGGCAGTGCTTGTAAGCCTAGTACGAAATAGTAGAATTGGAGAAAAGTTGTCAGTGCTGCATTAAAATAAATGTAAAGCAGAGTTTATGCCAGTGTTCACTTTGTCAGTTATCTTTCAGCTTTCCAAACCCTTTACCTGGTCTTCACCCTTGGACCCCTGATATAGGGGTTTCCACTCCCAGGACTTCCCACTTTCAGTACAGAGTTAGACACCTGGAAGGATGCTACACAATGTCATGGGTCTTTGCTGCTGCCGGCTGCATGCTGAATGCAGCATTATGCTGCAAGCCCAAGACGCCGTCTTGTTCGTCTTAGCCATCGCAATTCTGTCCGTCCGTCTGTCTGTCACACGGGTGGATCAGTCAAAAGCGGTGCAAGCTAGAATCACCAAATCTTCACCGTCGGCTGCCTGGAAGAAAACCGTAAAGCTTTTCCATAAATTCGAAGGGGATCACCCCGAACGAGGGCGCTAAATGAGAGGGGGTGGGAAAAATTTGCGATTTTTGGCCAATAAGTCGCTGTATCTCAGTAACGGTGCAAGATAGGGTCTAGGTTACTATTAATCACTAATAGGAAGTCGTTCACTGGCTCTTGATTGGTGCCGAATTCAATGACCTTGAATGACATTGAATGCCAAAATAGTGAAAATAGGGGGTTTTATGGATTTTTATTGGCGATTTCGGGCTGTGACACAAGTCTACAGAGTGGGCCATAAAAACCGTCCCCTATAATATTCTGTTTAAAATGCTACTGCATTTGTTTATATGGACAAAATGACACACCATATAAATTGCTAGTCTGTCCTACACATGTTGATGTCAAAACTTAATGAGTATGTCAAAATGTTATTAGCAAATAATACGATAGAATCAAAGCACCCAACTGTATTATATCACAATGGTGAAACACAAATGGAAATACGCGCTTGCGTATATGTCTAAGTAAAACAGCAAAAACTTCATACAGCAGCAAGACAGTCAAGTATACAACTGTTCAATGTGCCCTCCGTGAACTTTAATTGCAGTTTTTAATCTCAGTCGCCACTGATCAATGGCTTTGTTGATCAGTTGTTGATCGAGACTGGCCCAGCAGGTAAACACTCTGTCTTTGTTTACAAATTATTAAAAATATTTGCACGAAATTTGCACATATTACTCAGAATTGATTATATTTCAACGTGCGTTATTCACTTTAAATGTACAGTACTCTTGAAAGACATAATTAGCTGACGTAAGGGGACGGTTTTTATGGCCCACTCTGTATATCATTCACAAGGTGGCGCCACGGCACTATCGTTGTGCGATCCAGATAGAGAATTTGGTATTTGTATATTAACTTAGCGTGTGAACACCCCAATTTTCAGCTAAACTACTGAACCGGAACTGCTATAGGCTTTCGCACGTCTCGTGAGCATGAGCTCAAATTTCTTGTGGAAATAACTGGGTGTCTGGGGACTGCTGTAATCTTCCACAGCCCAGCAAGTGCACCATGATTGTGTGATAAGATTCTCAGCGCACAACTTAGCAAAAAGCAAATTGTGTAACAGATCGTTTCCAAGGCGGTTGAAGGAATTTTGTGTAGGTCTTCATTTTTGCAGTTGAAACTGTGCACTTGTGTCACTTGCACACAATGACGCTTTTGCATTTCTGACTGTTTAGCTCAAAAAATGCATTAAGGCCGAACCAGATGCTAAGACGCAGAATTGGCTCAGTCTGCAGTTGCAAAGATCTGAGAGTAGAAATCAAACAAACTGCTGTCGCCCATTAGCCTCGCCGAGTCAACGTCTGTCTCTGTCTGTGTCTAGTTGCTGGGCCATAACACTCTTTTGATGTTTGTGTAGGCCTACTGTATAATAGGCCAGTGGCGTATATAAGATTTGGCAAAGTGGGCATGGCGAGCGCGAAGTGCAAACTTGTTATAACAGGAGCCCTTAGCGGGGTGCACAGGTTGTGGCTGAGCCCAGCCCCCGTTCAAGTCGTCAGGGGGCTGAAACATTTTCTGCTTTCGCGTTCAATGGAAGCACAAATCTGCCCACTTTCCTGAAATTTGGAAACAACAAAAACCACAGATAAATGTGTTCAGGAGCGTCATTTGGGGGGAGGGGAGCTGGATGGGTCTACACACCCCCAAGGATTTATAATTTTAATTTTCCCCTGTAAATTGTACCTTTAAAACACTGTTACTGCTGCAAAAACAACACATTACAGGACTGAGAACCCCCAAGGATTACTGAGACCACCAATGATTTACTGAAATAACGCCACTGGATGTGTTATCTCGCCAAAGACACCGTTTCATCGTGCCCCGTTAATATGTCACTGAGTCTTGGGATCTTGGGGACATCGTCCCCAGAAGCCGAAGCCCTGCTGTAAGATGATACATATATTTTGATGTTTCACTACAGCAAGCAGAACTGTGCAAATTTTTCAGCGCCGAAGGTGGGGGCTTGCAGGTTGCCGCCCCCCCATTAAATACGCCACTGATATACTCTTAACTGCTACTGTTGGCGCGGTATCTTACCGTTATGAGCGGCAAAACAGACAGACGCTATGGTATAGGAGGTCGGCCAGCCCCGGAGGGCGCTTCCAGGCCGGTGTGCAGTAGAGACTGGAGATAGTTGAGTTTCGTGGCCACGCGGCCTGCCACATTGCAGTCAGTGCCGTGGCGGTCGGTTGCAGCCGCTGTCCGTCTATATGTGCGCTAAGTTATACTAGCACATGCAGACTGATTCAGTGCAGTTATAGGTAATAGGCCTACCTGGCGCATCGCAGTGTAACCTGTTCTCTGTGTGAATTTTATGGTGCTAGCTCGCCAGTCATAATTGCTGGAGGCTGCTTTTGCCTAGTACTCGGTATGGTCAGTTACACTTTGTATGTACTGTACTCCAACTGTAATTAGTTGAAGGGAAGTTAAAAGGTTGAATGATGCAAGATGGGTAAACCCATCTCGAAGCTAGCGTCGCTAGAGGTGGTTATTAGTTTTGATTGTATTCTGTGTGTGTGTTATTATTACATGATGCTGCAATTGCTGCAGAAGCCTGTAATCACTTACGCATTTGCCATAATGTATTTTACAGTCCGTGCAACGCAACTGAATTGGCATGTCGGTTCATTTCTGTTGCTATGTACACACCTTAATCCGTGTTCGAATGATTGTTACTGTGCTGATGCAAGTTATTTATTTATTTATTTCAGCACTGACATTGACAACACCAGCAACACAAATCAAACAACAAAATGCCAGCCAAGGATAGAAAGGCTCCAGAAGGAACACTAACATCTACCCTAATCAACACAATATAACAGAAAATTAGACAAATCAGTACGATTGAGAAAAGCCTTGAACCTAACGAGAGAGGAAAAATCAACATGGGCCGGGAGTCTATTCCAGGGGCCAACAACACGCCTAGCATAAGAATGATAGCGTACATTATGAGTACACTGCTCAGCAAACAATTTATAACCATGGCCACGAGTATTGCAAGAGGGCGCAAAACGAAAAAACGCACAGAAGTCCACATTAATTAATCTAAAGACTATTTTGTAGCACATTATGAGATCAACACAAAGTCGTCTTAGTTCGAGAGAATCAAGCTTAGTTACAACAAGTCGTTCACGATAAGTTAAATTATTTAGGCCAGGAATTCGCTTGGTAAATGACCTCTGGACTTTTTCAATACAGGAGACATCACTAATTTTATAGGGAGACCAGACTACTGAATTATATTCCAAAATAGGCCTGACATAAGTAACAAGTAACATAAGCTTTAACCAACACAGATAGGTTACGAGTAAGAAAAGAAGGAAATAGCAAATTAACACGCTGATTGGCGGTACACCTAATAGAGCTAATATGCGTAGTGAAAGACAAATGACTGTCAAAGGTGATGCCAAGGTCTTTGGCAGTAGAGACTTCTGGCAACTGACTACCGTTAATGTATAGGTCAATGCCAGTGGGTATAGGGCCTATACATAGTAAGCAACACTTCTTAATAGCGATCTGTAATTGCCAGTCACTGCACCATGCTGCAATGCGATCGAGGGCAAGCTGGAAGCAGTCTCTATCGACGGTTGTTAGCACCTCAGCGTAAACTTTTAAATCCTCAGCAAAGAGTTTAGAGGTAACAAACATGGGTCCTAGGAGGTCAACCAAGTTGTATGATGATTTGTCACACTCTAGAAAAGTCACATTGACCGGGGTTTTTACTGCGCATGCCAATATGTGCACAGTACGCTACTGCGGTCAGTCGTATCTGTTCCTACCTCTTTCTCTATTGGTGATTGTCTTTGGTCATATAGGTTGGTTGGCTACTGGGCTTACTTTGAAAGTAATTTGCCACATAGCTAGCCGTCGCACTGTGGAATCCGGACACCGTGGGCGATATAGTGGGATTATCTCCAACTTTTGGGTCAAATAATGATGCTACTCTTAGCAGGCACAAAACAGGGGTCTTGCATGTCCTTGAAAGTGCTTGAATTTGATTTTTTAAAACATCGTGACCGAATAACTGATTTACAGAATCAGTGTTGCCTGAGTCTGAGTAGTAAATAGACTTCATCATTACTGTTACTTACTGATTTCAGTAAATTTTTCTGATAATTCCAGTTTTTGATTAGTGCTTGAAGGTGTTAAATTGTCAAATGTAAACTGAATCTGCTTATATATGCTTACAAAAGTGCTGGTTTGATTTAATTCAGTTCTCCTTATATATTTTTCTTATCGTCCTTGAAAAGTCCTTGAATTTGATTTTGACAAATGGACAAGAACCATCAGAAAATATCTTTTCACAAGAAACAAGATACTGGTAGAGTGGGAGTTTACTATTGACTGCCAGAGGCCTATATTAACTTATTAAGTCATATTCACTGCCGCTGAAAGATGTCAGTTTGGAAAATATATCATGTGATAAATGCTATGAAAAATATTTTTTAAAAGTTTAAAACATCTTATGAAAAAATACAAAGAGTTTGTAAACATTGAATATAAAATTTGACCATTTTACTTGATGTATTGCCTAAATTAAATGCTTTGCAAATGCAACTTTCTCATTTTGGTGTAATTTTTGTCATCAGACATAAGTAAGTAACTAAGTCTAAATACAAAACCTGCTATCACTTTATCATATCACTTCATTTTTTGTATATGATTATTTTAAATTCTGTCATTTCTACTGTGACAGCTCAACGTTTATTAAAAATTGAATGACTATTAAGTGAGATTTAAGCTTATTTGTAATCTTTGTGCTGGGTGCCTCATAATTGAATGACTGAAAACGGCTCTTTGTACATTGTAAGTAAGTAAGTAAGTAAGTAAATGATTTATAAAGTGCCAAAGTCTCAGAAAGAATCAGGCCGCATAGGATGATAGATGCTAGGTGGCAGAAAAGGCTGACTGGAAGTAGTGGTACTCAAGTAGTGTACTCATTATTGATTCTTAGACTAGATATGCCTTAAGCAGCCGAGCTTTAGCAGCCAATGTTTGATATTTGCCAAGTGCCCAGTAAAAAACTAGGCCAAATATCAGAAGTCGTGTGACCTCACCTGAGGAGTCGACTGTCAGGTTGGCACAGGGATGATTTTTTTTAAAAAGTGTTATTGTGCAGATTTGACATTTAGATAACACGAAGGTAAGCTGTTATATAATTGCATGCAGTGATGTAGTCGAGTCTTTTTAGTTTGAATATGAGTCCAACGAGTCATGAAAAATAAGGACTTGAGTCTGACTCCAGTTCACTGCCAGACTTAAGTACTACATCACTGTATAATGTATGGAGCTTGTGTCTGTGTGTCTGCAGGGCGCTGGTGACGGTCCTTTAGAGCGTGGTCAGAATGGCATGGAGGATCGAGCCGACACATCAGGGGTCAGGCCAGTGAAGTTATCATCAGTGTCATCTAAGCGACAGTACAACTGGAACACCACCCACTTCTACCCAGACGTACACAAGCTCAACAACCACGACGATGAACTTTCGTCCATTCTGTGTCGACAGCGCCGGCATAGCGAACCTCGATGTTTCCTGCGCGCTGGCGTCACTGCTGACACTGTTTCCAATGACCAACAGCAGGCGTACTCGTCAGGGTCCAGCTCCTCACTGGCGAGTTTCGACGAGGTGAAGGTTATACACACTCCGTCGATGATGCCTGTCTCGCAGCTGACTGTTCAGCTAGCTGCACCTCACACAGGTCCCATCGCCAAAGTGGACTTGGATCTGGATTCTAGCAGCCAGTCGGAGGATGATGATGCACCAAAGACGTGGCATCGCAGTCCTCTGCACTTTCGACGTGGACGCCGCTTGGGTGCAGCTGAGCGTTCCGGGAAGAAGACAGCAGCAGACGTATCCACCACCAAGGCTGTTGGTGATGCCGGAGATCTTTGGAAGCGAGCAGCCAACAGACCAACCATGAGGTTTAAGGAACAGGCAGAGAAGCGTCGAAGATTCCTCCAGCAGCGCTGTCAGATGTATGGCTGGGACTTGACCGCAGATGAAGAACAGCGGTCAGCAGTGGTTGGAAATGTCGAGGAAGGAAGACAGAATGCTGTGGCCAGTCAGTCTCTTTCTGAAGACTTCTGCTTCATCGATCATTCTTCAAATGATAGTTTAGTAGTAAACCAGGAAAGTACGGAAAATGGCGCAGTGAACTCTGTTGCTGCGAAAGATCGTGTTCGCCAGATCGAAGCAAATGGAATGATTAACGATCCTGGCAGATTGGGTCATGTTAGCAGCATCAATGTGCCTTTCATGCAGAGCATGTCTGTAAGCACGCCAGGCAAGGAGTCGTCTTCATTCGAGAATATCTATGACATGGTTAGTTTGGAACCAGACAAGTCCTCCAATGAAGTTTTGCAGTTTTTTGAACCTCATCAGGCAAGAGTCGATGCTGCTGTTTACAGCCATTCGAAGCCCTTGATGTCAAACAAACTGCCACGAGCAGATATCCATTCAGCTGCAGGATCTGACAGTTACAAGCCAGTTGTTAGAAGTCTAAATATATCCAACGTTGCCAGCGTTGCAAATACATCTGTGAATGCAGTCCCGTGCAGTATTATTACTTCAAGACCGTCATCCGCACCTAGTAAATCCACGCAGAAGACGAGCCTTGATGCCAAGTCGATAGTTGAGCAAGAGAAGCTGAATTTCATCGAGTACAAGATTGACTATCGCCGACAGCAGTCGTCTGGAAATGAGAGCGGAAGTGGAAGAAGTGATGGTGAGAAGGACTTGAGAAGGCAACCAGAGCCGACCAACAGAGCCATTCCTCCCGACGATTATGAGTACATTCTGAGAAAAATCCACTATAACCGACCGACGAATAAGGCTGACCAGACGCCAGCAGCTAGAACCAAGCAAGGATCGGAATTGCACATTGAGATCAAGAAGCCACAGACCGTCACTCGCCACATTACGGTGGACGTTGCAAAGCCTTCGGTCCCTCAACGTGTGGAGAGCTTGCAGCACACTGGTCTACGCCAACAGTTTCCTGCTAGACCTGATGTCATTCCGTCTCCGAATTATGATCCTTCAAGTCTTAGTATGATTACAGGTGACCCCAGCGATGGTGGCATGTATCCGAATATATCTCTCAATAAACCACAGAGAACTGTTTTATGTAGTAACAACCCATCTGTATCTACCGAACTGTCACCATTGCCTATTGCAGCTGGTGGAAGCACTGTTTTTGAGTGGGAAAGCAGAGTTAGAACTCCGGACAGTTGTAACAAGTCGCAGTATGCCAGAGCTACGTCAACTAATTCTAAAAATACCACACCTGGCAGAAAGCCCCCAAAACCACCCAGAGAAGAACTTTCACTAAAACGGAACCCAGATTTTTGGAATTACAACTCAACATATGAACCAGGTTCTCCACCGCCGCAATCGCAGCCAGGATCGTTGGCAAATAAAAAGCAGGAATTGTGGCAGCAGACTTCTAAGGCTGAATTCAAAGATATGGAGAAGATGTCTGATCGGGATCTGGTTGGTGGTCTTGTTCGTGGCCTTGATGAGAATGCAGAGCTGAATCTCGAGGCAGCGTCAGTGTTTCGTGAGCAGTATCGCTGGAGCATCCATGAGCCATGTCGCTCAGTTGAACCGGACCAGTTGAAGCACAGTCAGACATCACCACTGCCTCGTTCACAGGTATTTGCCAGCAGTGTTTGCATGCCATCGAAGCCAGTACAGTTGGTCAGTCAAGTCAGTCAGCCACCATTGTCGAAGGACAGCAGTGGGGTACATAGTCACAAAGAGAAAGTGTTCAGTTTGACCGGTTACCACAGACCTCCTCAGCAGCAGAAGACTGATAGTCCATCACAGCATCTTTATCTGAAAGACAACTTTATGCATCCCAGCTATTCAGGAGTTCGTGATTCTTACAACAACAGCTCTGTTATGGAGCCTGAACCACTTTATTGGTATTCGGAGGCAGACAAGCGCAAACCGATCATCAGCAGCCCGGAGATAGAGACAGTGTTGAACAGAGATCGCCAAGATGGTTACTTTTATCGCAGCAGTAGCAGCCAACGATTGGATAATCAGAACATAACACGAGAGCACAGCAGGAGACATGGTGGTGACGTTGATGCTGGATGGAAACATGGTTTGTTCTACAGGGATGATTTTGCTGAGTGTGATGTGCGCAGAAATGTAAGACTGCAAGGTCAAAAGTCTCAGGATCGGTTGGTGCAGCAGATGTCACTCGGAAGCCAAGAGCTGGCAGGAGGTCATCTCGATTCCAGTTCCCATGTTGCTAGTTTTCCTACGTTAAGTCTTCACAGTATTCATCCTCGTGCTCAGTCTGATCATGTCGAGATCAAGAAGTCATCTGCTAGTAGGACTTCCACAGAGCCATCAACTGAAGTGAACCAGCATGAAGCCAAACAGCCTACAAAGTCTTCTTCTGTGGTGTCACGTGCTTCTGCTGATTATGAGCAACACATTCGGTGTGGTCAGGAAAATTATCGGTCACAGGTAATGGCACGAATTGAGCCATCATCTAACTCAGCTGGATACAGTGCACAGGACAGAAGCTTGACTGGTAAAAGTTGCCATAACGTGCCAAGCATTTTTGCCAGTCATGATGTGACTAAAGGATACAGTACTGGCAGAGGAGATTCTTCAAAAATCGTTGTGAGTAAATTGGATACTAGAATTCCGTCTGTTGGATCTGCGCATAAGGTACATGAGAAAAAAATTAGTGATGCTTTTCCGACGAACAGAGGAAAATGTGAGATTTATGCAGATGATGACTCTCGTCTCAGCAGAGTTGCTGAAATAAAAGCTAAACTATTTGGTCGCAATGAGGATGGAGCCAGAAAGCTATTCCAGCAAAGAACTGGAGATAGCGAGCAGATACAATATTCCACTAGTACACAGAAGAAACGATACGATGACCTGACAGAGCTTGAAACACTCCTTGAGAAGCTGAACAGAGACACAGGTGAAAATCATTCACAGCAGTGCAACGTGACTAACATCCAACATGGTTTATGCACCGATGATTCTGCTGTCAAGCGTCTGTCAGTCAGTAACATCAAGGTGCTTGACAGCAACAGCAGAGGCAAACAGTCTCCAAGCCTTGAGTATGCCAAGGCATGGTTGATTGGTGAAAGACGTGCTTCGGCACCGGTGAATACCAGTGGTAAGTTGTCATCGTCTGAGCAAGTGCAGTGGTCTTCTGCTGGAGATGTGCCACCTCCAGAAAACGCAGGTAGGTTTATGTCTCACAGAAGCATGAAGAGCATGCCAGTTTCATGCACTGAAGCTGGGGATGCGTGCCGACCAGTGGGGTCAAGATATGTTAGTAGCAGTAGTACAAATGAAGTAAAGGTATCACAGTCGGGTAGTGCATGGACATCGAATCCACCAGCTGGATCAGTTGTGTTCCGATCTCATCCCTCTGGCCAAATGTCATCCACTCACAGCAACTTTAGTAGCAGCTTTGCTCGCAGAAGCTTGCCGGCTTTGACTGAGAAGGATGCCGAACGATGGCAGAACATGGTTGCAAGAATACAGGAGAATGAAAGCAGAAAGCAAGCTGCAGCGAAGTCTCGTTCTGTCGAGCAGTTGATGTCTCAGTCGCCGGAACACATTTCTAGTTCAACCGTGATACATCAGAGACCTGCGAGAATACCCGCTGTTACGTCTGAAATTGCAGAACGCAACCTAGCAATGAATGCACCACAACCTTTGTTGCATTCTTCCTTGGACATCATGAGACCCGCCGATCCTGTGAAACCAAAGCGTCAACAGACACCTCGAGATGTGAAGTGTCGCGATGATTGCCGCATGAGAGCCGTTCACAGACCTAGCATTAACACCGACTCAGGATACCTGGACAGTGGAAGTGACAGCCATGGGAGTTCAGGCGCCGATGTGCCAAAACGGCCGCTGTCGGAGTCGATTGGAAGTGACGAAGTGGAACTGCAGAGGCACACGTGCGATGAAGATGATGATGTGAAACTGAGTGGCACTTCTCTACTTTTGACTAATGCAGACTCCGGTCCCAGTTCAGCTGATAGAAGCAACAGGTTGAATGTCTCGGTGTCAGAGTACAACATGAGTAGTCCAGAGTCTCAAGAAAGCAGAATCAGACAGTTACAGAAGCTCAGGGAAGACTGGTTTGGCAAGAACATCATCCCACTACAGCAGTCACATTCCAGTTCACTGTCGTTAGACAAGTCCAATAGCTTATGTACCCACAAACCTGACATTCTGAGGAAGGATGTTGGATATAAGCACAGTGATCCACCAGAGTTAGAAAGAAGTGTCCCTTCTATAAGTGTCGGCTTGCCACAGGAAAAGTCAGCAAAGCCTTTGTACGTATCGCCGTTAGTTCAGACTTCATCTTGTGGCATTTATAGGTCACCATTATCCAGATGTGGTGATGATCACAGTGGTGCTAGCACTGTAAGTTCAACACAGCTGCCCAGTTCTTCGAAGATCAGCAGTTTCAAGATGGTGCTACCTTCACACGGGCATGGACAGAACACAAGCAATAGAGATAAGCCAACCGTGCAGACACCTCGGTCATCAAAGGTCACACATATCCCTGTCAGGGCTGTAGGTCGTCAAGCAGGACTGTCACCAACACGCCATTCTGCTTTTGTTCCATATGTTGAGCACAGGGATTCTCAGATATCAAGAATGGGCACTGGAGGGGCGAATATCGTAGAAACGAAAAAGGAATCAGTAAATATTGAACCAACACAGTTTGAAGCAAGTAGACTTCTGGAAAAAACGGTCGACCAGCCATCAGCGAAGACCTTCCAGCGTCAGTCCGAACTTTTCAAACATCAGACACAAGAGCTTATGGAGCCACACGTGAAAATAACCAGACTGGTGACTAATAGTAAAGTCGAGAGAACGTATAGAATGGAAAATCATCTGCAACCAAGAGCTGCTGCAAGAAATGAGGTGGACAAAGGTGAGGCAAGCGATGGTGAGATGACTGATGCAACCGATATTACATTGGACGTGATGGTCGGTGCTAATCAGTCATTGACACCGTTAGTTGATGCTGTTGATTTCTCCGACGTCGAGTTCTTATCATCGGCAAACCTGCCACCAAAGTACGATGCCAGTTTTATGAAGGGTGGTGCAAGGCTGTGTCTACCACATCCGTTGGCTGACGCTCGTAGAATTTGCCTTGCAGATGATGGAAGTAGTGGAGATTCAGCAGCAGTAGCTGCAGCAAAGGCAGAGATGGAATTATGCAGAAAGATCAAGATCGATTCGAAAACAGAAGAAGGTGAAGATGCTCCGGTTGAAAGAAGGCGATCGATAAAAGAACTTGTCCACTCGTTTGAGGACATGATGACGCCATTCATGAGAGCACGCCCCAGAAGCATGGAAATTCGAATCAGTTCATCGTCATCGGAAGAAGAAGAAGGAAAGCAAGATGATAGTGATGTAGTCAGAAGAAAACGCAAGAACGTTACACTGAGAGCATCTTCGAGCTTCAAGGAAGCAACCAGATTGGACAGAAAGACTCGTCAGCAGAGCACCGTGAATCACTGAGTCAGAAGATGGAGTCTTGAACTCCTGCATTTGCAGACTGTGTACTGTAGGCATGCATAAAGTTGTGACTGACAGTAGAGTTGTGGGCCGTGACAAGGGAGGAGGGCAGAAAGAACGGCAATTGCCCCACCTGTATTAGCCTACCAGAAAATTTTCTTCTTGTTAGCATTTTTTTCTAAAATACAAAATTTGGGGCTCGAAATAGCTCATTTTGTGGGAACATAGGGGCAAAACTGAAAAAAAATTTGCCAGAATTTTTTTCCAAATTATAACGTTTTGGCTTTGGGGATGGCAATCCCCAATATTGGGGTAAATTAGATACAAATTGAAATTCTGAGCACTTATAATCTCCTCTATCAGAAATTTGCAGCTGTCTGTGTGAATTGCAACTTTCTGCTCTTCCCCTCAGCTTTCAAACCATGACACCACGCCACTGGACACTGACGGTTCTTTTTGTTCATTATGAGTTTGTCTCATTTGCTTGTGAACTGTGTACATGCATATTTCCTAACTACTAGTTAAGCTTTCTGCTTCTATATTTTATGCATAGACAGTTTCTGTAATTAATCTGCTACATGACACTTTGGAGTTTGTAGACTGCTTTCAGGAGCAGAACTCAAGGTGGTTTTTGTATACAGGGTGGTGAATAAAAAAAGGTGTAACATTGATGTAGCTAAGCAGTCGAACAGCTTGGCCTAGAACATTGATTATATTCATCTTGATGAAAGGCACGACCATTTGATCACCTTTCATGCACTGCAATGATTGAGACTAATCGTTTTCAAACCTTTTTGTTTGCTCGGTCTACTATATGCTTGTTTCACGTTTTAAAGTTTTTGTTGCGCCACCTGGTTGTGTTGATTTGTTTATCTCACATTTTACTGTTAAGATCAATTTGCGAAGTGGTTTAGTTTTGTTAAATTAATAAGAAAAACTAGGCCTGTGTTGCATTCTGGAATATGTTAGTGGTTGATAGTTCTCTTTTGGTTTTTTAAGTGCATGTCTTTTGATTTTTATAATTGTTAATTGATTATCTGGAATGGAAGTGTTTCCCTTAGACTTTTACTGTAAAAAATGTAAACGATACAGTTTGCCTAAATGTCATTACGAGTTTTGTCTTAATTGCCAGTTGACGTCATTTCTGTCAAATTAAAATGTGTTTTGACTACTTGATTAGGCCTCTATTCTAAAATCCACTTTGGCTGTCATATTTGCAAATGCATTGCATTTTAGTTATATATGTAAAAAAACTTATTATTTTAAGGACGATGTGATGATATCGATACTCTAAAACAGCAAAAATCATTTGGATAATCTTAGATGGGGCTATGCATATGGCGTCCTTACAAGATGACTTTAGTTGGTAATCACTAACATAGTCTAAAGCCTTCTTCATTTCATGTTATTTGTCGTATTAGGCCTACTTGCACAATGTTTACTGATTAGCGTAGCAGCTAAAAATGTTTCTGTTATGGTTTAGCTAATGGTAAAAAGGAAGCTAATATATGATCCTGTGCCGACACAATATTCAGCTAACTACACACTCATATGCTTGCAAACTGTCCAACTGCACAGCACAACCCTAAACCTGACATTAGACATTTTGATGCTGAAAGATAGTGTGCAGCTACTGTGCCATGGAGAACATTTTCATCAATCTTGGACTTTTATGCCTTATTGCTTGAGTAATTAATGCATGTATAATGCTTGCCGTGTGCTTGCCATTTATAGGCCCTAACTGCATGCATGAATGATCCGGCTGCCGTCTTGGCCCTACATTCGTTGTTAATGCACTCAGTTTTAGCCTGAGTAGTCTGTTATGGCAATGACCATCCGATACAGCAGGCCTATAGTATTTTGGTCCAAAGTGAAAGCAGCTATATGAGATCACCATATCGTCATTATGCAGACTTTTACATTAGTTAAGCTTATATTATACGCTTAGGCCGGTGCACATTTTGGGCAGTTCAGCCAAATCGGTAACCATTTGGCAAGTGAGCCAAATACGACAAATAACATCAAATGAAAAAGGCTTTAGACTATGTTAGTGATTACCAACTAAAGTCAGCTTGTAAGGACGCCATATGCATAGCCCCATCTAAGGT
>Ga0056128_1006743_pt1 | contig 14501 bp, 13 predicted proteins | sample WorMetLIZISLAND2_FD_71113 | JGI IMG/M metagenome (GOLD analysis project Ga0056128, IMG submission 71113) | Marine gutless worms symbiont microbial communities from Max Planck institute for Marine Microbiology, Germany - Olavius geniculatus... ... | reverse complement strand
AATTCAACAATGTTTGATGGTCTTTTGCGTTTCCAAATTTCAGAAAAATGGGCGAATTTGCGGTTTCCATTGAACATTCAGAAGCAAAAAGTGTTTCAGCTTCAGGGGGGCTTTGCCCCCCTGACCCCACGAGTAGCGGCTCTGCCCCTGGACCTCGCTGGGGGCTCCGCCCCAGACCCCCGTTATAGGCTCGCGCTCCGCGCGCTCGCCATGCCCCCCCTTTGCCAAATCCTAAATACGCCACTGGCTGAAGGCAAATCAAAACCTTTCTCGACGCCGCATCTCTCTCTGTAATTATTAGGTTGCTAGCCCGCCTTCGCTTGGCAGTCGTCTCTCTGTGTGTCTGTCCACATAGTCGCGCCCCCGAGCTGTATAGGCAGGTAAGCGTTACGTACAGCACCTGCAGGGTATCAAGTCATACAGTAAACAGTGGCGCCTATGTATAGCAATATAAACAAAAGAACGTCCATCGACTTTTCGTAATTCTGACTCCACCATATAAGCAGTAAAATAAGAAAAAAATCAGACATTTCAGTCATTCACGTCAACTGCAGACTGAAGATGATGGATGTAAAGGTATGAAAGTTAAAGGCGGAGTGTCCCAGTTGGACCCCTCACGCATTTAACTATACCGGTAGTATAAAATTTATGCTGCTGAAAATTCTCTCGATAATATCCGTCAGCATTTTTCAAAGGCTAAAAATTTAAAAAAAACTGTTAATGACAACAGTTTGCTATATAGCATCTGTTGTATGAGGACTGGCTGTTTTGTTCAAGACATGATCGATCGATCGTAGCAGTTGTATCATGCATCACTGACAATAGAGCAGACGGTTGTTGTTCAACACATTGAACGTCAAGAAAAGGATATTGTAAGCTAAATGGAAACGAGCCTATTGGATGCGAATAAAAGTTTTTTCATTGTCAAAGAATGTCTCACTCCAGTTCTGTTACAACCGTTTTACAAAAGTGCCCAGAATTCACTCGCTTTAATCTAACTTTAATTTAACTAAGTTGAAGCAGCTGTTTACCGTCACTACCACCGTGACCCAATGAACTCTATCAGTGATCGAACGCAATGCACTATATAGCTTGGCTTCCCGTCATAATTTTGCTTCGTTTCGCTCATGTGATTTTTATTGAGATAAACGTTAACAAAATAGTAAACTCGTTTACAAATATTTTTTGTAAACGTTGTAAACGTTTATCACATCTATGTATGTAATAGCATATACGCATAACATTACACAAGACTGTGTCTCTGTCTCTTTGTCCCGTATATATGTAGGCACCAACTCGAAAAAGCGTAGAACAAAACAAAATTGTTTCGAATGTTTTTTTTGAGAACAGAAATAACCGGTGTGGCCAGTTTTAGCTGAAAAAAGTCAGTGGTGAGCACTTACGTGCAAAAGGACCGTACGGCAGCAGTATCACATAAACACCGGCAAACACCTTCGGTTGTGCTTTATAATTCGTCGTACGGCAGCAAAGCAGCATAATCATGTGCGGGCCGACACAAACGGTTCCAAATATCTGCGCCAAGCGGAGTTTATATAGCTGTATATTCAGAAACGATCCCATGCTTGCTTTGTCAGACACAAACGAGCGACCAGTAAATGACGTCATCGATGATGGAACAAGTGACATCATATCCGGTACACGAGATAAGAAAATGCGCAGACGGGCGACTGTATAGGGCAATATAGAGATTCGATCATAAGCTGATTAGTACGCGCCGGGCAACCGCTATATTAATCAGCAACATGGAGTTGGCGGGGGTGTCGACGAATGATGGACCGGCCAGCCTTTGTCTTTGTTTCCAGACGCGATGACGGGACATGATTAACCGGCGTACCTGCTTGGACACTTCCGAGATCCGGTCAGTCCAGCGGTCAGTCAATCGTGCGAACATCCTCCCGCCGCAGCGCGCCGACTCATCAGCTGCTGTTTCTGTGTCGTCCGACGCCGTCAAGTGGCTGTTCGATACATTATCCGCGGATTACCGACTTGACGACGAAACTGTCTTGCCGACCGCAGCAGCAGCATCTGCTATCAGAGTAGATCCAACCTGGGTGAGGGGAAAAGACAAAAGCTCTCTCACGACCAAATCTTCTTACGACAAAACCCTTACGTTGAAAGTCCACTATGACAAAACCCGGATGTGACAAACGTCCCACCCCTACGTTTCTGTTGTGGGCTTTTTGTCGCCGCGGGGATTTTGTCGCAGTAGAGTTTTGCCGTAAGAGTTTGTAATAGGGGTGAGAGTTTGTCATGGAGGGCGATCCAGCATTGGCTGGCAATCTGGTAATTTGGACAGGCAAGACAATCAACAGACAAAGGATGATCGACGTCGGCCATGCAGCGTCCGACACTGCATGACAAGCCGATGATAATCCGGTTTAACGGCTACGGTAAACAGTCTAATCTAAAAAATAGCGGCGAAATATTACGCTAATTGGACGCGCTGGTGAATGCCAAAATATGCCAAACGATCAATTAATTAGCTGAAATGGAGCCCGCAATCTGCCGCACAGTCACTCGACGGTATCGCAACTTCCGCCATCCGCTGCAAAGACGATTAATTTCGACGTCACATTATCTGATGGACCGATTTGTCGCCAGAATGACGATGGTTAATCATTATAATGTGCAAATTATTAAGGTATTGAAGCACACTCAGCCTACAGCAGATGAGCCAAACACGGGCATCAGGCAAAAGCAACAATATGATAAAGCAATAAATAATAGCATAAAGATAATAAAATTAATAACGTAATCATACCAGACCTCGATATCGAAAAAGGAGTAGTTGACTAAGAGTAATATGCTATAAATATCATGCCGATGCTGTTATTGACAACTTTATTCACCATAGTATGGTAGAACAACTGGATAATAAACTAAAAAAAATGTAAAATAGGCCTAAGCTAATACCAAAAGTCATCATAACAGGCTACAAATGTTTCTCGTTATTGCTTGGTATTTTGCCGTCTTAAAAGCAGGCTCCATTCGCTCACAGCAGATGTCGGAATAATTTAACATTAATCGTGCTAAGAGACTCATGTTGGTAAAGTCACAACTTTACAAGATACTACTAAAACGGACTACAATTTTCTGCCTATAGCTTTGAAGACAACGGAAAAGTTTGTGAAAACCATGCAATTAACTTCGACAACAGGATGGTTAAAATAAGCCTATAGCGCCAAATGTCGTAGCACTGCTGTTAAGCGTTTCCCAGTTCATCAAGTACTCGAATGCAAACCGAGTCCGTGCGAAACAGTTTCAAACGTCATCGGCGGTCATTTGTCAAACCTGTGGACAGCTGGATGCAGCGCGGAACGGGCTACTTGGTCAGTGAAGCGAGACGGCGGGCGATTGCTCGGGCTGCTGCATGGAGTCATCGAACCGACGTGCATAGCAAAATCATCAGCAGAGAGAAATCACCCCGAGCCGCGATGGATGCCTCTCACATCAGGCCGCGCCGCTATTAATCACGGCAACGTCACAGCATCATGCATACGATGCGAAGCGATGTAGAGTGGGGTTATACGACAAAATCCCTTCCCTGCGACAAAACTTCAGCCACAACAGACCCGTTTCACAGGTTAATTTGCGAGTTTGAAGTGCGCCACCGCGGAAAAAAATTCGTCTGCGTCATAAGTCGACGGGTGAGGATTTAGACGCAACAGGGTGCATCAAAAGACGGCGAGTTGGGGAGTGAATGAGAAGCGGGAAGATGCAGTTGTAGGGCCCAACAGCTGTAGCCATGACTGTTGCCGATGCTTCTGATGATCATTTATGACCTACAGTAACTCCGTCAGCTGCACCAGCTCAGACAACAAACGCATCGACCGGCAAAACCATCCTAGCTGAATTTCTTCTACAGACACTGATAAAATGTGAAAAACTAGCATAGGATCTAATTACTGTTCGCCGGCGAGAGCAATAGTGGCTCACACGACAGCACGATGCTTTGCGGTATCATTAGCTCATGCCAATCAGCTGCTAATAAAGAAACTGTAAAGCAAAAATTACTGTAAAGAGCTCTGTATGAATTACCTTGCCCTTCTGCATTTTTAACGCGCTGCATCTATGCTGTATGACGCGCTTATCATGTCTCCATTGGCTGCGAGTCCAGTACAAGATCGCCGTTTTACAAAGTCTTGCATGGACTCGTGTCGCAATACCTCGGTCCACTCAACTACGTCGCCGACCTACCTGGCCGCCGACCGCTTCGTTCTGCTAGTTCCAACTGTCTGGCAGTGCCTCCGTCAAGTTGACAACCGTCGCCAACAGGGCTTTTCCCGCTGTCGATCCACGGACCTGGAATGACCTGCCAGACAACGTGACATTTGCCGAGTCGTTTCCGCCAGCGTCTCAAGACTCATCTCTTCACAAAATCATTTCCTGACTATTTCCTGGACTAGCTGTCTCTCTCTCTCTCTCTCTCTCTCTCTCTCTCTCTCTCTCTCTGGTGGACCTAGCAGTAGTTTATATTACTTAGGCCACATTAAAAATCCCGGATTGATTGACTGATTGATTGAGGGCGTCTATGGCACTGTTGTCGTCTGTCTGTCCGTCACGGATGTACTGTGACTAAACGGTCAAAGATAGGGCTAAAATTGCTATTAATCACTAATAGGAAATTGCATAAGCCCTTTTAGATGAGACGAAAATCATCGACCATGGATGACCTTGAAGGTAATGTAAATTGTGCGAAAAGAAGTAACTGAAAATAAATCATTTTTGATGGGTACAATAATTGCACAACTTCAGCACAAGCTGGACGACAGAAGCAAGCTTGGTTGATTTGATCCCACTTCCACGTGTGTACGAAGACCAAGAAGAACAGCGGTATTAAATAGCCGACTATACGTAAATTGCACGTGTTGTTAATTTGGCCGGAGGCAATGGAGTGATAAATATTCATGGCGAATTAAAGTGCATTGAGTTACAGACGATTAACTCGCGAGACACATTATACGACCGGTCGGAGCACGGCACACAAATCGTCACTGTGAGGCAGACCGCAACAAAAGACGTGCGCCAATAACTCGGCAGGGGGCGCCAAAACGACATCACCGACGGCGCCTTGAGTTGACTCCAGTCCAGTCAGTCCAGTTCGACTCTAAACTGCACCCACTAGTCGACAGCTGACTGCCGATCTGTTGCTAAAACTCGTCGCGCCAACTGACCCCGAACCGGATCAACCCTCCGACCATCCAGTGCTGTTTGCCTCATTAGTTGAGCTGATCAAAGCCTTACTGCCAGCTAAGATTAGTCTACTACAGTATATGAAGACTTCAACTCCAGCCGTCGTTTCGTATAGCGACTATGTCGGCACAGTGCTGACATACTATGCGGCCGTCCGCCTATGGAAAGTTAAGACAAATTTTGGTTTTTCTGTGGCTTCTAATTTTAAAGTTGAGCCCGTACGGGACAGACAGACGAACGGACAGGCAGGATCCGTAATGCGGCTAGGTTTGATTAAGTTAGTCGGGAAGCAAGATCGACGATATAGCTTTTGTATTTCTAGGAAATACTTACATATGCGAAATATAAATTCTCTAAATGCTTCACTTTGGCGTTATGTCTCGGACTGTAATAAAGCGTGCCGGCATTATTGTTATCATATTTGCGTAATTTTATTTCAATGAGATCGTTATTCATGTGCGAGACGAAAAGAGTCGTGTGTCATGCATGCGCGTTGTGGGCCAAGCAGACCGGAAGTCACGTGTTTCCGGTTTGGCAAACAATGGTTGAGATGAGTGACTGGTGGCGTGCATTGGACAATGGCGTCTGAGTAATCTCGTCATCAGTTTAATCTATTCTACCTTTCTAATCACTGAGCCACTGCTGCTCGGAATACTGATCCAAGTTCGAACTTGGCTAAACAAACCACTGCCACAAGCCAAAAACTTAAGTTTAGACTATTCTCAGCTTGTCAATATCTTATCACTCTGTCAATGACTTAGCAGTGACATCCTGCATATTTTCGACTATAGTGTTGAGTAGGTAAGCGGCTATTGGGCCTGGAGTCTAAGCACCCAAGTTGTTGCTGCCTATTAGCTGTTTTGGTCTAATTCGTTATGTTGTCTGTCGAAATTCACAACATTTTAGACGTTAAGGTTGTAACGTGTAGACCTACCCTACATGTACCTGTGTGGCATTTAGCACCTTCCACCACGCACATAAACTGCGCCAAGTTTGGACCACCCACCCTGGAAGAGAAATCGAAAACCACCGTGTATACCGGTACACGTGGTAAGTGATAACCATGTTCCGCGTACCTCAGTGAAGGTTTCGGCACGACCACACGGAAACTCAGTCAGTGTGAAAAATGCAGAAGTCGCAGGGGCACCAGGTAAAACACGTCGAGTGCGGAGTCAGGGCAGGACAGGTATGATGGCATAGTCCATGCACGGGTCTGGAAACGTGAATGACGACAGGGAGGAACAGCGCGGTCGAATGACAGCAACAGCTGCAAGAAGCAGACTGCAAAACCGAACAGCATCAATCCGGCCACACACAGTCATAAACTCATAGACCATACAGTAAAGACGGTCGTTGATGATGTTGTCAGTCCGATGCTCAGAAGTCGTGTTCTCTATGATACGACAGCTGCTATTTGTACACAAAAGCAGCTGACTGCTAATCGCTGAGTAAGTAACCCTTCTCTGCATACAAGTGTTTCGTATTCGCCAATATCTTCAAGGCGTGTCGTTGTGATGGCCATGAAAGTATAAAATTTTTGAACATAGTAATCAGTTACTAGTATCTCATGATTTCATTGCAATGAAACATTTGCAATACGCAGCTGTATGCATCAGCTATATTTCACGCACTACTGATGAATTTGTGCACGTGTCAAACGCTCGTCGCGGCTATGGCCTACGGGCGGCAGACGAAAGCACCAAAAGCAACACACACTATAATAGTTGCAGAATCATATCATTTTGTCGCACATGTAGTGCTAGATCAGAGCCTTGCTACAGATGCTAGTTAGTTAGACACGACTCATGGACGTGATACGCTGCTATTATGCAAGCAGCAGCAGCACGTCCACGTAGTGTCAGACAGGCGGCGGTCGCGCCTATAACCGTCTGCTACCGTATACACTGTACGTACGCAGGTAGCCAAAACGAAGTCCATTAGCAGGCGGGTGTCCGATTGCTCTCAACTCGCTGGGCGGGGTTGCTGCTATATCCGATCCGTCTACGACCTTCGACCTAAACCACGTGTGCCATGATGGATGGAGACCGGCAAACCGACGCTTAATGTCAGAGCGAAAAAAAGAACACCAAACGCCATGGCATGCGGCTGCACAGCGGACAGACTGATCAAAGAACGGTGATAAACGGTTTGAGACAGCTTCCAATTATTAAACGCACCACGCGAACGAACGGGTGACTGATCAACGCGATTTACTATCAACGCGCTGCCAGAGTGAAATACGGCACGTACCGGCATCTGCAGCTGGTGACTGGTATACCGGTTATCTTCAACTGCCCAAACATTTCCATATACAGGATGATCCAAAACAATAAACATGTTTGAAACCTCAACAAATATTCGCCGCGATGCAGCTAAAGTGAGGCGAATATTTAACGACCACTTTATTGCAAATTTTCCACGGAACGTGCCAGTGAGAGAATGTCGAACATCAGTCAATATTTGGCGAAGATATGGTCAAAATTTGCAGCCTACTTTTTTGGCCCACCCTGCGTACCTGGGCTATAGGCACCAAAGCAAACAGCGTTAATGTGTTTGTCGTCACTTGACGCAGTAAAGGCTACATAATAATTAAACCAACTACAGTGAGTGCCAACACAGTGCAGCTGTATAAGCCCTGACCCTAGATGATACCCTGACACTTCGGGAACTTGGCAAGAACGCAAGCCGCTGGCAGCAGACAGACAGCATGATGCCTTAGAACGGCAAAGAAAAGAATCCTCTGTTCCGACAGCATAAGCGTTAACAGATTTAATGGCTCAGAAACGTTACGCAAGCATAAATCAATCAGCCGAATACAGATACTACACTCCGCACTGAACGCAAGTACAAACGTAGCATGAAACGTGGGTATGCTAGAAAGATTTTAAAAGGAAAAATCCAGGATCTAAAAAGAGTGTTACAGAAAGACCACGTGAATAAAATGGTCAATAGGTAGCAAACAATTTGAAACAAAGATCGCTGCACCAAGAAAGCTTACATTGTACTGTTAGCTGAATTACTACGATACGAATAATATTCGCCGACAATTTGTCTCTAGCTCTAAATCTGAAATGGCAAGAGATTAGTAGAGAATGCATAATAACTGGACGTGTGGACTGGACGAGGTAAAAAGGCGCATGAAACGGCGGAAAGAATTATGACCATCTGTCACGTGTATAACTGGTGGTCTGCAGTCTGCTGGATATCAACGTCCGCGTTAACACGTCAACACACTCGACCAGGTGCGCGCTGTTCTACTGCGACTGTGACGCCGGAATAATGGTATAGTGACTCGGAAGCCTCCAAATAGAATGTCACGCAATACGATTATTGTGTTTCGTACAGCTCATGCCTGACGCTTGCTGCGTGCGGACGTTGTAGGTCTTCTTCTTTTCAGCGTGTGCTCTGCATTCCGAGCCTCATCATCAGTCAAGTGTAAAACTGACAGACCGCCGGGAAATTTCGTATCTGGGCAATCGTTCACAATGTGTGACATAGTTTATGAAGGTGCGCCACAGGAACAGGACAGATCTGAAGCCTGATTCCAGCGAACGAGGTTGGCTGCACATTGACCCTGGCCAGTGCGAAAGTGGTTCAACGTTGACCACAAGCGTCGACGGAGGTCGAATCCAAGAGATGCGATGGAAGGGTCCACGATCAGTGAGTGGTTGATTACATACGAACTTCCGAAGCAGCCCACTCTCCAATCTATTTCTTTTGTGTTGACGCTTATTTCTGTTGTGATTCCTCGAGCCATACTGGACGTCTTGATGTAAGGCGGACTTCAGGGTGGGACTCAATGTCTGATATCAGGGGGAAAGTGACGGTTGAAGACCTGATCTTATTGAAAAGTTAAGACATTGCTGCCATTCGCCGGATGTGAGGAGAAGTGATGTGGCTGAGAACTGGCAACCACGGAAAAGGTGTTGGGTGCAGAGTTCTAGAGACAATGCGCATGGATTCCTTCAGCTGGACATCTACGTAAGTCACCGTCGATAACCCACTCCACTCCAGGGATCAAAGAAAAACCCGCACTACGGCACACAATGATACGGCCGAGTGATGCAGTGTGAAGTCAATCAAAACGTCACCGGACCAGCAGCTGCCTTCATCAAGACGACCGTCATCACTGGTACTCCCAGCTACCATTGCAGCACAGCATTTGTTCGCCGTCAACACGTCTATAAACTGCAGTTTTGTACATTTTGTCTACCTATATTACCAAAAATCGGTGTAAGAGGGAAAGCTATGATTGCATAGTTTTGTTCAAAACATTTTTAAAATGTTCAGACGGCTCAATCAATCTCGTGGCGTTTGATTTCTTATACGTAGTTAAAACTGCCGACAGGCATCCGATCTGTTTTTGAAGGCTGACGCTTCACCTCTGGCGGTGGGAGAGTGGGAGAAGGTTTGTGGAAGCGGGGGGAGGTTGCCGTGCATGGGGCTTGTGACTGTAGGCATCCGAATGATACACTGATGTGCAGGTCATAGATCGGACGTTCCAGTCAGTCGGCATGTCGTCGTCAACGGAACCTCCTCCCATTCATTTCAACCCACACAGCCGACACATCATCACGACCATTGACGCACAGCTGCGCCGGATCGACCTATAGCATCATATCTTTCATACACGACTGTACGTCGTAAAGAGAAAATTGAGACTGGGTGTATCCTGCACGACTTCTGCATCTGAGCGCTGGCTGTCTTTACAGTATTCAGCATATAAATGGATTTTTCTCGTCTGTCCTTCTTTTCATTCCAGCCGCTTTGATGTTTGCAGCAAACGCAAATTCCTATAAATACAGACGTTAAGCATGGGACGTCGCACATTCAAACGAACACCATATTCGATGCACTGAGTAATTTTTTTTATCAGCAGAGTTACTTGTTATGATCGTGATTTTACACCAAAATGCGTTTTCTGTAAAAGCTATGGACGAGTTTAAAATGAAAAAAAACAAACGTGATGGTGCTACCACAGCAAGAAGAATATCTGTTTATACGAGCATTTAACGCTAAGAGTAATTAACCTTTCGATATGAGCCGATAAGACGCAGCCCTAATGGCACTGATGACACGACGTTTGATAAGCGAGATAAAATGCGCAGCCGTTGCTATAGAAACAGCAGCCATTCACTATGTAGCGTAGAAGACCAGGGTTTACCGTTATCTGTCCCAAAACTATGATATGCAATAGAGAAAACTATTTAAGCATTATGCAGCACATTATTTCAACGAATACAGTTTTACTTATTGACTGAGCGAGTGAGTGAGTAGGGCTTAACGTCCCAGCCCACCCGACTTGACACAGTATTTCGGGGACGACCTTTCCAGGCAAATGCATTCACACATAATCGTGGAACAGTAAGTTTAACCTTTACAGAAAAACCTAAAAATCTAATATGAAACAAAATGGTTTAAGTTTCGAATCTACACCAACACCTCTTGCCATCTTCCGCACAGACGATGAATAACGTTATTCCAACTTCCGCGTCTTAGTCGTGTGGCAATGCAATGAACTGAGCTTGAATGATAATGCAAGTTATTTTTACGCGACGTTGAACTTGCGAATGCATCGATACAGTGTGCTAATTATCGGCGTGGAAAATTGGACAATTGTTGATTGACAGCAGTAACGGAACACTGGAATTATCACAGCACGCGACCAACGACAGCCGTTGACGGCCTGCAGGGACAATAGAGCATAACTGCGCCTTGCTACAGGAACAATGAATGGAGGGAGCATAACTCCCAAATATGAGGGTATCCCAGCAGGCATTTGCTTGCTCAAAATCGGTTGATATAATTCATAAGCCTATACGATGCATATACATATAGAACCGAATTTATTGATATTTTTCAGAATCAGAACGGCTCACAGCTTTTCCGACCTAATGTAACATCGATTACTGAAACTGAAATACAATGCAGAGACCTATCATGGAAGAAGCGCTATGAAGAGAAGGGCGGCAGCAATGGCAGCATGGCTTCGCAGAAATTTGTGTTGAACATAATACAGTAAAACGTGAGCTACTCAACTGTACTATTGCCATGAATCCCCCAGTTATTCCAAATAGCACAGCACCACCCTTAACGACCGAAGACAGTAGAATTTGTAGCATGAAGCGCATCCCACGCAATTAGCAATCGACTCCCACTGGGCAGCAGCATCGTGGTCTAGTCGACAGATGCCCAGCACACCAACCAGCTGTCCATCCGCGCGGCGCGTGTGTTTCAAACGGATAATTTACCACGTGGACGACGGACGACATGAAAGCCGCAAAACACTTGTCATTAATTAACGCGTGGATCGGGTGCGGGCAAGCCTCGGGGGATAGAGAACCGGACCATGCGGCATCATTGCACGCGATAGCACGCACCTAGTGCAAGTGCGTCCCAGGCGGTCAGCTTGTGTTGTTGATGGAACCACACACAGGCCGAAAGACATTATTAGTCACGGCAGCGCAGCCTCCATGGCGTAAAATTTAAGTCACTAACACGACTGCTGACGTATACCGGTATAGTACCGGTACGCAACCATGCACCTATGCCTGTCCTGGTTAACATTCGCCGCCGCAGCTTCCTCCGAACGGTAAACCCACACGATAACTAAGCCGTGGCAGCACCTTCCAGCGTAAACACGCCGGTTACTCCCGCACCAGGAAATTTTTACGCCAATTTTGGTTTTTCTACGCCTTTTCGTTCTCTATCCCGTACGGGACGAGCAGACAGATATTGCGGTCTATAGAACGGCCGCATAATAAGACTATTAAAAAGTGTTGGTAGTCAAACAGCGTCACGAGCGGTGTATGGGGGAAGTTCTTTTTTCCAACAGCTAACCGAAAGTTTCCGACACAGGAAATTATAAGCGCTCACAAATTTAATTTTGCCCACAAATTCCCGGGGAATTTTTTTGGACCCCAAATTTGCATTTTTGGAAGAAGATTTTCCGACAAGTAGTAGTTTTTCGATAGATCCTGAGGGCGGCAAATGCAAGTAAGTCTACAGTGTAGCCTATATACGTAGTTGCGTACCTGTGTAGACCTGTCCGGGGGTGTATCTGACAGCGTGTCCGAGGATCTGAATGCGGAAGCCGTGATCACCGGGCATGCTGTCGACGCGGATGTCCGGGGGATCTCGCTCACAGATGTTCCTCGTCGTTGCGCGTCTCTGAGCCGTCGCAATGTTGAGGACCGCTGTTACCGTCAGTGCCATCAGTACGGTGACGTACCAGCGCCGAGGTGACGTCGGACAAGTGCCAGCAGCGGCCATTCTCATTTCACGACAACTTGTTGTTCTGCCACTGTTGATAGGCGTTCGATAGGTTTTCTGGCAGCGAGCCTTCAGTATAATTTGATGCGCAAATCAGCCTGGCAACTGAATACTCTTCTTCTTGCAGACTGTACCACTGCCACTGTACAAGTCGACTTTTGGACGGCGCAAAAATGAACTGAGAAAGACAGCGACCGCAATGAACCGTTGCGTTACTTTACGTCAACAGTTTATGGTCTAATAACAGACCTGAGTCAATGATCGCGAAGACGAACACGCATCTCTACTCGGAACTCGCTATCACCTACAGCAACAACGCCGCGGCATCTCAACTGAACTGAACTGATACTGACGGGCGCTAGTTATGAGACGCGCCGACCGGTAAAGTGTGATCGCCGCGCCAAGTACCTGCCGGCTGTAGGCTGCACGCAGCACGCCGCCTGCTTGCCTTAGTGCCGTGCCTCGACGCACAAAAGCCTCTCTCTGCCCCGCCCTCACAAGCCAGCGCCCGTCGCGCTAAAACCGAAACTGAAAGTTACCGTAGCTAAGAATTTCACGATAGATATTCAGTCTTACAGATTTTTTTGTAGATTTGACCACATCCGGTAAATACAAACCCACCGTTAACCCGGTACCGCATAGTGATGCCGCGAGCCATGCGGTTTTTAACTTCAAAAACAAGAAATATTTTAGATTGAAACCAATCTAATGTACTCCTCGCACGCATTATTTTCTCCTGTATTCTTTTAATTGCTTTTTGGTTCCTTTTTTCACACCGCAAATGACGTCATCGGTCACGTGACCGTTCGACTCCCGGTGGTCGACTTCCTATCGGTGGTCCATAGTGACCACGCGTCTATCTAGCACCGTTATGGAGATATGGCCGTTTGAAGTTTCTTTAGGCTGTCAATAGTCAATAGCAACCTATATACCACGTCGCTATCTCCAGCGGTTTGGCCGCAATTTTCAAAGTAAAGATATGAGGCCAGAAAGCTGGCTATGCATGATTTTCTGTTTTTTTTTCTTTTAAATTCGTGAATTCGAACTACAGTGTCGACTGGGGAGGCACTCGGACTTTCTGCTTATTTTTGATATTTGCCACGACACGTAGCCGATGAGACAGACAGGGTTTTGGCAGTAGTTAATCTGGCTGCAGTAGAGGGGGCGCCTATACGAACGAACTGATTAGTACGCAGCTCTCGTCGATAGTAAGCTCTCTGGTGATGTTATCCGTGCGAGTCGCCAGAGGGCGTCCTGTCGGTTAAACGACTGGCGCGTTTTACGTCAATAGCGTTATCATGTAGATCGCTAATACGACGTCATAACCTCATCCATCAGCCACTGACTGCCCAATGGTGGATCAGCAACAGCAGCAACAGCAGCAGCGCCATCAATGCTATTGTCGACGATTACGTTTGTAACTTCAAACGATACGCACTTACGCAGCACCGAATGAAATACATCTAGCATTTTGTGCGAAATCGCCTATCCCCACATATTTTCTCGGTAGCGTGGTCTGTCTGTGTGTCGTCTGTCTTTTGTCACATTCATGCACCCTGCTTAAACCGATCGATGATGCTAGCATAAGTCATGCAATTGATTCCGGCTGGCGAAATCACTGATCACCTAGTGAGGTGGCAGCACTGATCAGTGATTTCGCTTCTTATCAAATTACTGTGATCACTGTTTCAGTTGTTATAGCCTACCTATACAGGTTAGTCAATTGGTTAACCTGCTCGGACTGAGCAGTCAGAGGGCTACATTTTTGCCACTGCAGGATAGTAGACAGGCAGTCTATCGTTTTTACGCGCGAAAGCAAAATGCTTCGCGCGTCTTTGCCATCGTCTGCGCGTCTGTCCGTCTGTCTGTCCGTCTGTCCGTCCGTCTGTCCATCGCACTCGTGATCTGTATCAAAACGGTGCAAGCTAGGATCACGAAATCTTCACTGTGGGCTGCCCCAAGGTCTCTAGTTTATCGTGACAAAATTTCGTGCCACTGGGTGCAGGGGTTCCCCT
>Ga0056128_1006740_pt1 | contig 14503 bp, 10 predicted proteins | sample WorMetLIZISLAND2_FD_71113 | JGI IMG/M metagenome (GOLD analysis project Ga0056128, IMG submission 71113) | Marine gutless worms symbiont microbial communities from Max Planck institute for Marine Microbiology, Germany - Olavius geniculatus... ... | reverse complement strand
TTTAGGCTAGTGCTTCATGGCGAGCAGGCGAAGAGAATAACTGCTAACTTAGGCCTACAGTACAGACTATTTTTCATCAGTGACACTGAGCTCAGAGTTGCTTAAACATTTGCAGTTTTGCAGTTACCTGGGCACTGTATCACAGTGGCTCTGCTTAGTGCTCACAATAAAGACCGGGGCCCCGGGGTTGGCTTCCCTAGTAGGGAGTGGCTGTGAGTGTCAAAATGCAACTTACAGTGCACAGCAAGCACTCTCACGCCTATCAATAATTTTCAAGAGATGGCTAAAATTGCTATTTTATCAACCAACACTCGAAAAAGGTACAATCTTAGTGATTTTTTATCACAAAATGTGTCTCAGTATCTTGGTGTATAATCAGCCACCCAGGTCAACTTAGCCTTCTATTACTCTTGGGTAGGTAAATCAAGTACTGGTCTGTCAGGCGGGGGTTACGGTGGAGCACATTCATGTCTGTCAAGTGACAGGCAACAGTGCGTGATCCAACATGGCAGGTGATGCTCCATAGCTCCCATGAAGAGTTAACCAACAGCTCCACCGTTAACCGTTAACACTAAAAGTTAACTGAGCAATGAGTAGTATGCTGAATGCTGATCCACCTCCTCCTGCCTGATCTGAGTCAAACATTCCAAAGACTTTTTCTTCTTGTTCTTCCGGTCAACCGGTTTGGATGGATCAGAAGATGGAGAACTCTGTCTCCGAGTGGAGATTGACTCTGGACTGACAACAGCCTGGATGGCTTCACTGCTATCCATATACTCATCATCATCATCAGTATCATGATTAGTATTATCACTGTCACTACTATCAGAGTCATCGGTGGAGGATGGAGTTTCTGTCTGTTGTTTCTTCTGTACAGCCACAGTGTTGCTGTTGTTGACGTTCTGGTGTCCGTTTGCCACTTCCACTGCAGCATACACCATGTCCAATAAAAAACAATACCCAGCATTATTTATTACACTTTTGCTAAACTGTGACCGATTTTCAGCATTGGCTGATGCAATTTTTCAGAGATAATATTTTACAGAGTAGTGCAGTGATAATTTTTAGATTTTCGAAAAGTTTAATAAGAGTTATGTGGCAAATTTCTCTCCCAAGTCTGCCGGTGAAACAATTTTAAAAATCGTTTAGTTTGGCAAAAGATATGATAAATAATGCTAAGTATGTTTTTATAGAACATGACAAAGTACATATGCATTTACTGATCTTGTCCACATTTGGTGTACGATATACATTAAGGTATACTACCACATAAGTAACAAACATGCAATATAAATCAATGTTTTTGGCCGATCATACTTACGTTATGGTCGAGCATATGGTAAGAGTTGTCATCTGTCCGTCTGTATGTTGTTGTCGTCCATAATGGATGTATTGTGGCTAAACGCTAGGTTGTAGGGAAAAACTTTTTACACAAATAATTAGTCCTGTGTGTTAAACCTAGACATGCAAAATTTCAGCAAGAAAAACATTTTCAAATTGGACGTTGAATAGAAGGGAAGGTAGGAAAAATGTGCATTTCTTAAAAAAAATGGCCATTGCCATTGGCCAAGGTTACTATTAATCACTATTAAAAAGTGGCTAACGCCCCTTCAGATGAAATGAAATTTATTCACCAATCACCATGGATGACCTTGAAGGTCACTGACAACCAGTACGGGCAACTATCCTAGCAACAGCTAAGCTTCTTGTTTTATTTTAATATTTCATTCATATGACACATTGCTATGTTATTATACTTACTGTATATTTATGTATATTGTACACCAAATCCTTAACACTTAGCATAACTTAACTTACCAGTACTGGAATATCTATTGCAATATGGGATAAATGAGTTTAAAAGTTTGTTGGTATTTCCTTTACTGTTCTCATAAAATCTCAAGTTCTTCCAAATTATGCAGTAATGTTCTATCTCGCTTTGGCGGCAGTAAGTAGCTAAGCTTATTAATAACTTGTTACAAAAAATACCCGCAATATGAATATTGTAAAAGGGTGTCAGTTTAAACAGTTTTGCTACAGTTCTGAATTGCCTAGTGAGTTATGCATTAAACTCAACCCAGAAAACTCGAAATACAACAATACATTCGTCACTAGATTCAACTAATGTATATATAGGTACACTGCATTATAATACAAAACCTCACCATTATAGACAGCCAACACTGCTTGACACAGGAACACAAACTGTTCCTACAAAAACACATATAAACTTTTCTCATTAATATGACAAATGGGGGTCATATTGATCCATCTCAGTACTAACCTGGCTAAACAGCACTAACTTAGTTATCAACCTAACTGGACCTGTCTAGCAGCAGCCAGTAGCAGTATGGTCCTATGTTGCAATGGAAAAGTATCAAAGTATCTGATACCGTGACCATAACCTATGACCTTGAAATACAATAGGGTTTTTACGCGTGAAAGCAGCTAGACTGCTTTAGTGAGTCTCAGCTATCGCAATTCTGTCCATCCAGCCGTCTGTCTGTCTGTCCGTCCGTCCGTCACACAGGTGCATCAGTCAACAACAGTGCAAGCTAGAATCACCAAATCTTTACTGTCGACTGCCTGGAAGACTCTAGTTTCAGGATCCATAAAGCTTTTCCATAAATTTTAAAGGGATCACTCCAAGCAAGGGCGCTAAATGAAAGGGGGGAAAGGAAAATTTGCAACTTTTGGCCAATAAGTCGCTGTATCTCAGAAACGGTGCGAGATAGGGCCTAGGTTACTATTAATCACTAATAGGAAGTCATACACGGGCTTTTGATTGCCACCGTGAGCAATGACCTCGGATGACTTAAACAATAAAATAAAGGTTTTTATGAATTTTTTGGCAATTTTGGGCTGCGAGACACATTTCAAGAGCGAACTGTGCCGAATTCACTACAGATAAACCAAGACATGATGCGTATATATCAGCATTGAACGTAGATTCCAACGGTCCAAGTCTCAACTTTCTAGGTTCAAGAGAACCTGCGCACGAGAGTGTCGAAGAGTGGTACCACCTAAAAGTCGTTATTTGACCATTGTTGGCCAGTCTATCATGAAAATGATTGCAGATAGGCATGGATATGCAGCCTAATGCAACAAGCACTAGTGATGAGCTTTTTAGTCATATCAACATCGATGACTCTAAAAGACTCTGAACTCCAAAAATAAGGGGTTTTATTTTTTATACAATTTTCGACTGCATCACACACTTCAAGAGTGAACTGCGATGAAATGGCTGGAGATAGACTACAACAATTTGCGACCAGGAACTGCTATAGCTTTCGCGTGTCTCGTGAGCATTAGCTCAAATTTCTTGTTGTGGTTGTTGAGGCACAAGTTCATGCAAACAATGAGTAACTTTGCTGACGAGACCAATGATGTTAGCACCACACCAACATGCCACTATAAAAAAATTTCTGTGTTTCCTAGCTCTAGCGATAATAGACATGAAACAGCAAAAGACTCACAGGTGTCTGAATGAGCACTGGCCGCTGATCCCTCATCTGTTGTACAATTGAGATCATATCCACCGCCAGACCGGCCTCAATACAGCTCAATGCAGTTAGCATGCCAACCAATACTCCCGTCCTACCAACCCCTGCACTGTAATGTACACAACATAAGCTAGACTGTCAAGCCTTGCACAAGACTAAAGCTGTCCGTAGGTCTGTAGTGGCCACCATGGCATGCTGTGATATTTATAGCAATAACATGAGTGTCGACTAATAGCTATCGACCTAGCTGGGCCTGTCTAGCAGCAACTAGTAACAGCACGGTCCATTGGTCCTATCTCACAATAGTGAAGTATCCAACAATCTGGTCCTGTGACCTTGAACTCTGACCTTAAAATGTGATAAGGTTCTTGTAATTGTTGATGCACATGTTCGTGCAAACTTTCATGAAGCTAAATGCAGCGGTTCATGAGTTATCATGTTAACAAAGAAACAGATAAAAAACTTCATGATGATGCTGAAAATAATAATGTTGTCACTACAGCAGACAGCAATCATTAATACGATGTTAATGTTTACCTGCAGTGTACAAGCACGGGAGGTTTATTGCCAGATGTGTTGCCAGTGGAATGTTGTTTTTCAATCTCCTGCCGTACTACGTGGACAAAATCCAGGAAGTGTTCTGTGCTCTTCGGTACTCCGTGGTCCGGCCACTTTGTGTACTGCAGTTGACGAACTGTCCGCACTTCTTTCTAGACATCCATGCACACATACGATGGCAGTATCAGAATATTAGTCAAGGCTACAGACAAGGAAATGACCTAAAGTCAATTTCTCTAACCCCCCAAAATGCGCATTTACTCGTAAACTTTGCGATAGTATTTTTGTGTTTTGACATGTCACTGCTGAGTTGCAATCAGTTATGAAAAGTAAGGTAGACAAACACAGTGTTGAGTTACTATACAGCATGATAAAAAAAAAATTTACACTGAAAAATAGGCAAGCATTTAATATACTGCCTAAACCGAAACAAAATGAAAATGTTTTAAATAGAAATGAGGTGAGAAAAAGTGAAATAAAAGTACTGATAGATAAAACATAAAAAATACAAAAACAGACACTTACTGGAGAGCTAGAAGTCTGAGATAAGTAAAATACAAATGGAAAAAAATAATGATAAGTGAAACCGAAAAAAGTAAAATGAGAAAAAGCATAAGTAAGTCAGATATCCGTAAAATCAGCACACAGCATAGCAGTAATGCAGTATATAGCATGAACAAGCTGTGTGATAATATTTCAATCACTGACTGCATCGTTGGCAAGCTGTAGCTCACGAACTGTTGCTGATAATGTTTTGCGTTCGCTCGTACACATGACGCTCAACCGCCCATGTTGTGAGTGCGTCTCCCCTGCTTGAGGCCAGTATCTGTCAATTAACCCACCCACCAATAAATCTTCTGTCCGACCAGCCAACATCAAGAACCAGTAAACCAGACCACGTGTTACCAATGTAGAGTCTATCGCTGGACCTCACTTCACTTATTACGCACTGAGTGACTTCATTCTGAGCCAATTTGCCGAGTGAAAGCTAAAGCCGAGCACCAAAAAGTCTGTACTTAGACCAAAGGCCAACTAAACTCGGTGATTTCAGCAGGTTGAACATGTTGAACATGTTTATGGTTGGTCAAACATTTGAGATTTCAGAAAGTTGTTTAAGCTAACCGACGAAACTTGCTTGACAAACATGTCAATTGACACTAGTCACTGTTTCCACTTTTCTGTTTCAGCCAAGGCTATTAACAGAACATTGTGACGCTGGCCAGTTACAAAGGAAACTCCAGAGTTACTAGTTAAAGCCTGGCATTGGCATAGCCTGGCTGCATAATGAGCGTTTCATAAACATTTGCAATTTTGGATGGCTGTCGTCTGTTCACATAACAACTTGACCATCGTACATATATGGAAGTTAAACATATTTACACTGTTCGACACGTTTGACCTGCCAAAATCACACTTTAAGTCAAAAATAGAAGTTAGTAAAGTCACCCATTGTACCGACTACCTGCCTCCCCTGTACTATGCCTACCACTTAACTTGACTTCACTTACTACAAAACTAGTGACTGCAATCCTGGCATTGATTTCATAATCCCAAGATCTGGGTATTAAGAACTCCTTAATCGCAGGATACCGTTTTTGGCTCACAGATTGGTCATTATTTAGTATTCCCATAGTGGCCTTACTAGACTTTTTTCACACCTAGGATGCAGTAGGTCCTACTGCTAGTGACTGCAATAGTGCAACTGCAAAAAAAGGCAAAACACACAGTGCATAGCAACTTTTGCATGCATGAAATATTTCACTAGATGATCAGAAATCTTATTTTCTCATTTAACAGTCAAAAATGTACTATTTAACACTTCAGTAATCCCGAAATTCCGAAATACACACTATTGCTGATGTTATGATGTACCTGTGACATTTTACACGCCGCCCTTCGGTCTCAGCAGTCAACATCAGAACAAGACGAACGTCCTGTTCCCAGACCATGTGCCAGAAGTCAACCACAGTCTGTGGTAGAGGACCCTGACAGCCAATATACCGGCCTACCGCTTGATTTGACGACGACATCGGCAATGTCATCTGTACAACGAACATTTGACAAGGTGTTATAGTAACATATTACAGGAGTGGCGGGACACATAAAGCCAGAGCTAGATAGAGGACCCTAGGAGCCAATGTATCTATCTACCACTCGATATGGTGATAACACTGCCAACATCATCTGTACATAATGTTCCATGATCACTTAAACACCAAGCTAAGAAAATGCACACTACGGAAGCAACAAATGTTGACATTCTGAGAATTGTCCAGACTAAGCCGTGTGCCAAATTTAAATACCGTGATAACTTTAACCCTTTCAAACTTCATAGTCTTTAATGCCCACAAATTTAATGAGTTGTCTAACCATGGCAACACCCCTTTTCAAAAAATTTCTATGGGGTTATTTCTGAAATGTCCCAATAAACATGTGTGCCAAATATGACACCTCAGCTTTCAACGGCTTTGAAGTTATGGACATTTAATTTCCCAAACTGACTTGACTGACCAGTTGGCCATGCCATGCACAGACAGACGAACAGACAGATGGACACACAAAATCTGATGATAACAGTATCTCCGACATTCAATCTTTTCACTTGGCGAAAACAACAGTTCGAGTTCGCCATTCCTGAGGGCTGCAATTCCGAAAAACCGGCATGGTCAGGTACAGGGTTACGAATGGGGTTAGGGTTAGAGTCAATGTTAAAGAGTTAATTTAATGATTACTAAGTATGGTTTCATCCTTGGCTGAGACACGTTTTCGTGGCCCCACAAAATGGTAACACTTTGGAATGGCAGACCAAAACCGCAACAATAAACAGAAGAGTGTAGAGATGTGGGCAGTGGGCACTTACAAGAATGTGGCTGGCATTGATGTAATCCTGTGTACCAGTTAATACAACCCTGGTGCTGTCATCTAACAAACACATAACAAACCACATGCAGATAATACACCAACTACACCGTGTCTCAGACCAGAATTAAGACAGGTAGTGTGGCAACAGATATGAGGTGTGGTGGTAGAATTTGCCTGTGCCTTTTCCACGGTTTATCGTTGACTGCAAAAGCCAAAAAACTGTTGCAATCGGACCACACTTGCCAAAGTCATCCCAAAAACAGAAGTGGCTTTGTTTTAACTGGGACACAGTGTACAAGGGTGTGTACAAATCGACAGAAATGAAGTAACCTGAAATGGACCAAAATGTCATTTAGTTTGCTTTGTACAGTCCATGTAATGCAACTGAGCCAACACTTTAGTTCAGTTCAGTACGGCTGTGTAGTGATTTAGATGCAACTGAGATCTTAGCGCACATATGATGTACAAACAGTAGGTGCTATAGGTGCTATCTGAGTGGAGTGAGATTATGGGCACTTATAACACTCCACATTGCAGTGAGTGATAGAAGGACAAATTAGGTCATAAAATAGGCCTCACTGCACACGTATAATACACTGTAGACCATGGTCAAACGTGTACTTACACGGCAATATGTCGCTGTAGCGGTTTTTCTGCACATTCGCAGCAAGCTTAGCTGCATTCGTTGTCAGCCCGGGCTTTTGAACATACAACCTCTAAACACATCACATGCATACATTAACAACCACTGTAACAAGAGACAGTAACTGTTATCTCCAATTACGTTACAGATAAAGTTAATTTTTAGAAAAAGCCATCTAATCTGCAATTATTATTGAGCAATATCACTTCTTGTGGCACTCTAAGTGACTTATTCTGTGAACTAGACCAAATATATGTAACACTTGCAAACATGGAGAAATTGGGGCCACTACACTTTTTAAAAAAATATGTATGGCCCAACAGACTGGACAATGGACATCAAAGTTCTTGTTGGTATACTTACAGGTAATTCAGCTCTCAACAGACATCTGAGTGAGATGAAACTATGTAATGACCCACTTTGCTCTGCATGTGGCGAGGAAAAAGATACTACCTACCACTTCCTGGAAACATGCCCTGCTCGAATGCAGGATTGATAATCTGTCTTTGTATGATACATACTAGAGCAAAAAGAACTAACTAAGGTTCAACCAATATCCCTTATTTGGTTTGCAAAAACCACTAATAAGTGGCTAATGTTAATGTGACTTATGGTTACATTCAGGGTCATGCATTTGGCCGAATTAATATAGCCTCAGCGCTCAGCAGGTTAACAGCCTGCCCACTCCAAAGTAAGACAAGGTAAGTTAAGGTTACATCCCAATGAATTCCAGTTTGATTACACAATTTTCCTGTAAATAGACACATACATCTTCCTAAAAACATAGTGGTCGCAACTTCACCCAGCTATAGCTCAAAGACGAATTATGCACACAGCTACACTTTCCTCTCAATGTGGTCAGTAAATTTAGATGGCACTTGGCATGTCACTGACCCCTTAGGGAAAAAGAGATTTTGGGGGTCAAGCCCTCAGCCAAAACAGTTGTGTTGCATGGACTATACAAAATGAATAAGCCAAACTCAACTATACTGCAACATATCAGTGCAGTCTAGATCATTTCAGTTTTGTTGCAAAGTGAACGCACTGGCAGTTCAGCATAATTCAGTTCATTTTGTTTGCTCTGTGTGCACTTTCAAACTACAAACAGTGATACCCTGTTTGCACAATGAAGCTGAGCCAGCTCGTGGTCCAGCACTCATTAAGCACGCATGAGCCCGAAAATCTGGCTCATTAAGAAAACTACAATGTGTAAACAACGTGTAACACAAACCTGAAACTGCTGCACTATAGATCGGTCTGCTAGTTGCTGCTTTAACACCGACATGGACTGATGTAATGCTTGTCTATTGTGGTCTGCAATGTAAAACAGTTTACTTAAAGTCGAACATCACTACTGCTACTACTGTGATGACTACGGGGCCAACTCAAAAGTCCGAAAGCTTTTGGGTTCTTTCCAATACACTTCTACACATGGTAACTCAACCTTCACGTTTGCTCTCAACTGTAGTTCTATACCAGTATGGTTAAGGTTAGGATTAAGGTTAGTGAAAATGCATGTTGCAGTATAATCGAACAGACTATCGAACCTTCAGATCATAAACACATCACAACTGATTAAGGCAGCGGTGAAAGCCAGAAACTGTTCGGGTAATCCTCCGCATGATAGAACAAGTTGTAACAATATTTTTATTAAAGACACATGTATAGAGGCTCAGAAAAAGGATGGTTGTAAAATTTTATTTTGGTGGCAGCTATATTTTACAATCCATTTTTCATGTCAAATCCTAGCGTCCGCTAAGGCAAAATGTCCAATGCGTACGTGCTTGGTGTAGCGATCCTATAGAGTTATACCTAAATGACATACATCATAAGTCATAACTCGTCAAAATAAAACATCAATAAAATGCTATGTCTATCAAAAATACTAATTAAATTTTTACGGTCATATTTTGGCCATGCAAAATTTTATTAATCTACATCAATCGGCAGCTGAGTTATTACCATTTGTGTGAAAATTCAATATGGCGGCGGTTGCCATATTGCCTTTCATTTTTGTTCAATATTATTGCATAGCTGTATACAAGACATTAAACTTAGTCCACCTGCCAAATTGCGTGCAAATGTGTGCGAAAATGAACGAGGTATGAGCAATTAACAAAATTCAAGATGGCGCCTGCCGCCATCTTGAATTTGTTACTATGTTCAATTTCGGCCACATGGCTTATTTTCGGTAATAATTGACTACAATCGTGTAAAATTTATTAATCTACTTCAATCAACAGCTGAGTTATTACTGTTTGTGCAAAAATCCAAGATGGCGGCCGCCGTCATCTTAAATAATAAGTTTGTAACACTGAACGACTCACGAAATCCACTTGTGGATTTGAAATTGCCCTTTAAAAATTCACGTTGATCGAGTTCACACTTTTCTAGATATCGTGGTTCAAAAGTTCACAAATTTGGCTTGAAATGCCTATTCGGGCCCCCAAAATCATGTTTTTGAGGAGTTTTGACCCCGTAATGTTACCTTTTGTCATCAGAACCCCCTAAAATGCAACAAACACGCAATTCAGTGAAAAAACCTGTGCAACATATATGTTATAGAAACTGAATTAGGGGTCGGTCGAAGCTAAATATAAATGACACCATTAGATTGGCCGTCACCGAAAACCAGAGCATAGAACCAAAAATTCTGATTCTGTCTTGCACATAACCACAGTTATGACAGTTGAAGTATTTTCAGAATCTCCCCATAGGTGCCACTGTAGTTTTTTTTCAAATGTTATGAATAAATAAATTACATAATAAATTTTAATTTTTTTTCTGAAACAGACACACCCGTACTTGAAAGTTCATAAAAATAGTCGGCCCTTTGTCACGCACTATATTTCGCATTTACAACAAAAAATATGGTGAAAGTATAAAAATTCGACAAAATTTTGCATTTATTTCGACAAATTTGTACAAAATATGACCGTAAAAATTAAATTAGCATTTACAATGGACAAAGCATTTTATTATGAGGAGTTATGACATACGTCAACGGGGGTATAACTCTATAAGACCGCTATACCAAGCATGTCAGCATTTTGCCTAGCGGATGCTAGGGCTCGACATGAAAAATGAATTGTAAAATATAGCTGCCGCAAAAATAAAATTTCACAACCATCTTTTTCTGAGGCTCTATACATGTGTCGTCAATAAAAATACGGTTACAACTTGTTCTACCATGGGAAGGAGTATCTAGTAAAATAAGGCCCCTTTTCCAGATTCGATGCTGCACTAGATGACTATTGTTGCTGAAAGCAGAAATCCGTAGAAGTAACTCACTGTTGGCAATCCATGCCAAATAACTAGGGCTGTACCGAGTAGTAGATTTTACTATTCGGCCGAATAAGAATAACTGATGAAATTATTCGGCCGAATGCGAATAAAATACGAATAGTTGAAGCAAGTTCAAACACATGGCACAATGCCCTGGTTTTATCGCAGTGCGGTGGAAAAATTTCCAAATCGGACATTTTGTCATTTGTATCTATGTTAAGTTTTGATAGTGAGCAAACTAAATGGTTAAGAGAATGCCATAAAGCATCACACGTGGGTGTTGTGCTCCTGAGACAGCAACAGTACCGTCTAATGGTCTAAGACTAAATGCAGAAACAACGAGTGACGATGGTACAGTGCTTATTATTCGTATTCGGCCTGTTTTTGGCATTACCATTTGGCCGAGTACGAATACACTATTCTGCCTACTATCTGGACGGAATAAAATACGAATAGAATGTTCAGTACAGCCCTACAAATAACTGAGGTCTACACTTTATAACCTTTACTACACGATCTTGGTCTTTTGCACAGTTGTTGAAAACTACAAAAGACAGACTTGTTAGAGACCAGACGCCATGGCAGTCCTGTTGACCAAATACACTAGCAAAAACAGAATTAGTTTTATTTTGCTGGCAAAGATCTGTTTCTGCCAGCAAATACCTGTTTCTGCTTAGACCGATCAAAAATTTGGGTGAAATGGACACAATCTGACTGGTACTTGAAAGTGCTCAAACGCTAATTTTCGTAGCATGACATGACAAAAATGCATGTAAAACATACCAGATGATCTTGTGTTTTGCATGATGTGGCTGCTGTTGGAACAATGTGAACTTGTGCTGTGTGCCCTCAATGAACTTTGACCAATCTGCACACATGTGTAAAACATGTGTGTCCATGTCACACGAGCAACAATATCACCCAAATTTACCGGACAACTTTATCGTGCAACAAATTTGCTGCGGCAACTGTCAAACTTCTATCAACAAGCAATCACCAAACAAACATGGCTTCCAGTGATAAAGACAACATCTGGTAAGTATGACTCTAAAATTCCTGGCATAAGCTTGCTCTGCCTCACTCAGCCTGCAGCTAAAAATAAACATAGACTAGCTTGTCGTCTGCTACAGTCTTGAACCCCATGAGTGAGAATGCGCAATGCAAGTAAGCAAATGTATCAAACATTAATAAAATAAAAAGTATGACTTTTAATACTAGAATTAGTAACAACATTATAACTAACTCGCCAACCTTTACAACTCAGACGATCAAATTTGGCAATGTATTAATGTGCATAATGCAGTCAGTGGAACGTGAATAATCGCAGGCTATTTTAATAATTGTAGGAGGAAAAGTTATAAGATATTAATATTATAGCCTGCGGAGGAAATGCTGCCCCTCCCCAGACCCCTGCCCTGCGTTTCAGTTAACAACTAAATTGTCAGTGCGAAAGGAGCATGAATAAATTAGTGTGACTCAGTCTTCCAGTAAATAGTAATGCGCGATTGCGTGCACTGCAGTGCACAAATGCTAAAACAGCCAAGAAAAGGTAAACACAACTTTTAAAAAGTTGCCTTTGACAATTATAGGTATATTGGAAGAAATTAAATATTGACATAATGCATATAATGCATATAATGTTATCTTGAATGTAATTTAGTAAGAACTACATTTTCTCATCAACTCAGCACAAATGATACATTGGTCAAGAAATATCCCATATACTTCTTTGGGCGTATGACAAATTTGCTAGCATCAATGAAGAATGTGGGAGCAAGAAGTAATGACTAAAACAAGTGTTCAATGTTTGCTAACAATTACATTAGTGAATTAGTGAATTAGTGAAGGTAGGAAAGGCAGTTCGCTAATAAATGAAGGCATAGTATCTGAAAACGAGAAGTCATATTTAATAGACGGTAGAAAAATCCAAAAGGTTTTAGCACATGCTTTACACAAAATATGTAATATTCCAGTAAAACAAACTGGTAATGATTTTCAAGATGTTAAATTGTTTGAAGAAAAGTTAGACATAGAAATACAGATATATAATTTCTAGAAACTAGTGACATCATATATTATCGCTCAGAAAAAACCAACGGTCAGTGCTAGCAGTAGATCGGCGATCTCGCACCAAAGAGCAGAAAATTACTAGGGGTAGATCGCCACTTATCTAACTGCATTTATCTCATTGTTAATGTAAGAATGCAGCCTCATTTCTTCACTGCTAAGACTGTGGTTGGAACTGAAATGTTATCAATTACCAAGCATTAAATAAAATTTATTCAAAAACACTATATAGTTCTAAGTCCATGTTACAAACAAAAACAGCTTTGACTTGAGATGGACTCTGATGTAATACTGAATAAGCCTGATTTAAATATTGGACAGTGTCATGGTACAGTTAAAAAACCTTCTATGTTTACCAGGAATATAAGTTCTACCATCTTCCCAATAATATATCTACCCGATCTATCTCTAGCAATTTTCTGGTGCTAACAGCAAGATCGCCGATCTACCGCTAGAATTATTGAAACGAAGTGTCTAGAGAGCTGACAGTCGGCTCTCTAGGCTGCGTACTAGAGGGCCGACAGCAGCAGTTACCAGCATTAGGCATAGATTAGATAGGTGGCGCTAGTGTTTATGGTTAGTGTTTACCTTATGATAGATTAGTGTTTAAGACTAGGGTTGGGGTAAGGACTAGTGTTAGAGTTATGGTTATGGTTAGTTATTGCAGCTTATTCAGTTTTGTTCGCTATTAAATTTTTAGCATGTAAATTGAAGGATATTTCATACAATTATGTAGCCACAGATGTACACCCAAATTAAGGTTGCCAAATTGGTTATGAATTCGATTCTAGTGCTGCCAGGCTTGACTGGCCGACTGGTATGAAGGCGTGATACCTTGGCATTGTACCTTGCTAAGGTTGATTTCATCAGTGGCTAGCTGCCGTGAGGGCGCCTGTCTGCGGCACTGCCTGCTGTAGGCAGTCTCCTACGACAGTGTACGGTCGACTGTCGGCCCTCTAGTACGAGGGCCGACTGTCGGCCCTCTAGTAAGCAGCTAGAGGGCCGACAGTCGGCTCTCTAGACACGGCGTTATTGAAAACCAACGAACTACTCACAAACCTTCAGTTTATCGGCGTCGGCTCGAAAGCGCTTCAGATCAAAGCGTGTGCCAAACGTCAGCTTCCTGAATATATCCCTGCTGCTGTCCATAGCGTTTTACTTAACGCAAATAATGGCACTTGCAATTTCATTTCCCCATCGTTGTTTTGTTTACAGATCGCTGATGTTTTCGGTATCACTAATTACCACATCGGACCAACGACTCATTAAAGCGGCATAGGGCATGTAAGCGGAAGTGACGTAATTTAAGTTTCTTCACTTTTAGACAGGCACATTTGTGTATTAAAACTATATATTAAAACTATATTTGCAGAAGTTATTCAGAAATTGTTCCAAATATGCTAGCAAGTGTAGGCCTACCCGGACTATATCATGGTAAGATATTTCCGTTGTTTTACGGCGCGCAAAACGCGCCCCGTGAGCGTTATGTAGTGCGCATGTAGATCACATGTTCGAGTTACAGTAACAGGTCATGGAATAACAAGCAGTAGGTACTTTCAACGTCCATCTGCTGATCAAGCCTGTC
>Ga0056128_1006739_pt1 | contig 14504 bp, 7 predicted proteins | sample WorMetLIZISLAND2_FD_71113 | JGI IMG/M metagenome (GOLD analysis project Ga0056128, IMG submission 71113) | Marine gutless worms symbiont microbial communities from Max Planck institute for Marine Microbiology, Germany - Olavius geniculatus... ... | reverse complement strand
GTGCGAGATAAGGCCTAGGTTACTATTAATCACTAATAGGAAATCGTATACTGGCTTTCGATTGGCGCTGAATTCAATGACCTTGGATGACCTTGAACGCCGAAATAGGGGGTTTTACAGATTTTTTCCTCGATATGGGGCTGCGCAAGTCTATATCATTCACAAGGAGGCGCCACCGTCGCCAACGCCACAAGCGCCTATGGCCGATGTGTATTATGGTATGATATGCGATTTTCGAAACTATAACTACTAAACTGGAAATGCTATAGGCTTTCGCGCGTCTCGTGAGCTTTTCTCAAATTTCTTGTTTTTCTTGTTTTGTGTGCTTGTGTTTTTTCTGCACTTTGAGTTTGAGAATAAAGATATACACAAAACACAGGACACCAAACTCCTTCCCATGTCTTTGGCAAATAAAAACATTTAAAAATTGTTTTATACAGTGTAGACTTTAATATAGCACTCCAGTCCACGAGAATGGGTTTTACGCGGTTTAGCTAGCACTCAGCAGCAGCTGAAATGTGAAATGCGTTGATGAGTAGTGGACGAGGCAGAGACTGCTACAGTACTGAGTCGCACATGGTGACAGCATTGCGGTGCTAAACAGAGAGAGCTTGACGTTATCGTAACGCCGAACGCGCCGGACAGACATCATACGCTACAGCGACCCAGTCTGACCGGTGTGCATCCAGTAACAGATGTTATCCGGCTCCATTAGAGTAATTGGATCGCTCGCAAATCGGCTTAAAAAGAACCTGGAGAACTAGCTGTGCGCTGCTGTACCGTAACCGTCAAATCTCCGTCCGTCGTTAAGCCGGTCCGCGCCGAAAACAAACTGAACTACAGGGCAATGCATGGTTTGACAGTACTGTTTTCGATCATTTCTGCAACTGGTTTCAATCAGGGATATGTACATCTTACAGAATTTGGGTTTACCCTTGCATGCAATATGGTTGACTACTGCATGGGCAGGCCTACGTCAAGAACAGTTGGATGGGGTTCGTTTCTAACTAGATATTTCTATGTGTTTTACCGTGCAATGGGCGTGACAAAGCGCTGTATTTTGCTATCGAAAGCTGTCTGTTTTCAATGCGTCGGTTGGAAATACGCAGGAAGTAATTACAGGAATAACTAGAAAGCAATCATAGCTCGCAGGTACCTCCGCCAAGGCAATGCTATTCGCTAGGTGGCGTCACCATCTTCGCTTTGCCAGCGGTTTTGCTTATGCCCTCTTTAACGCAATGGTAACGAAAATTTCAAGGTGATCCAGAATCCAGGATTCCTGGTGGATCGCCCCCAAAATTGAACCACCTGCAGCTTATGCCACGCCCGACATACGCTCAAAATTTCAGAAAGATCCGTCCATAACTTTTCGAGTTATCTTGTACATACACACACACATAGCCCAGCGTCTTCGCTCCTCGGAGCCCCAACTTCAGCGACTTAGTTCTAGGAGAACGTCCCCAAATTTCGGCTGGAATACATCACCGCGCGTAATTTTGTCACTTATATTTGTTGCCACCCTAGCGTGTGACATGATGTAACCCGAAAGCACGATTGTAAACATAAACAAAATCGTCAAGCTTTGCCCAAGGCTAAGTACTGTCCGCTGGTAGCCGCAATCGCTTCCATCGGCAGTAATAAAGTGGCGCCTTTTAGCGAATAACATTTCATAAACTCATACCAACTGGTTCAAGCAATATCTTGCACACGAGGAACACACAAAAACGCATGTGACTTTGACCTTTGATCTATGATCTTGATATTTAATAGGGTTCTACTTTCTAGAGGTTGTCAAGGTACATTTTCAAGCAAAATTTCACCAAGCTAAGTGCAGCGATTCATGACTCATCGTGTTCACAAAGAAAATTGGCGACGATGCTGAGACAATACTGCCGTCACTTTCGCGGGCAGTAATAAATGCATCGCACGGTCTATTTGCTGCGACAGTAATGGGGTGTTTACACGATCCAGCAAACGTCCAGCAAACGTTAGGCAATTTACGTGTATTTTGAATACATTTGCTGGAAGTTTGCTGGACGTTTGCTGGATCGTGTAAACACCCTATAAGGCGGCGCTCTTGTTCTGCGTGATGTCAAGTGAACTGCAAAATGCTGTGCACGTAATGCACTCCTTGCACCTGTCTGCAGCCGACATTGCACTTGAAAAAATACCCAGATGCAAATTGATGGATAGGTACTTTACCATATTTTGCGTCAGTGACTGCACTAGGCCAAACTGTTTGTTTTTTTCGTCCGTAAACTGGGATGGCTTTTGATCCTATTAATAATGCCTGAATAAAAAATAACGAAGCGAATAAACTGATTTATTGTTTACTTTAGCAAAAGCAAACATTTTTTAGAAATTGTTTTGTGTATCTAAGTGAGGAATATCGATCGAACAGTACACATTTGAGTACTTGTTTTAGGCTTTCTGTGTTTTTTTCGTATTTCACTTCACTCATGGCAATTTTTGTGGGTTTATCAGACAAAGTGTAAACTCTATGCACGGAATCGACCGATAGTTAGAGATCCAGAAAAACCAAAAAAAATATAAAAATTCCTTACGCCTTTAGAATATGGTGGGACAACTTTATTGCATGAAATATTATACTTATCCGACTAACTAGAAATTTAGAACGTTAACGTATGTTCGCGGTGAATAACATTCGGCCGTTGGACTGATCGCTGCAGATAGGCCTACAATTGCAATATAAGCTTAATATAATGACCGCCCAGACTTCAGATAGCCAAATGTAACGGAATAAGCGAATGATTCTTTCAGACTAATGAGCTGCAGCATTAATGCATTACCAATTAGGTCTACAGGTTGCGGTAAAAAAGTAGCCCCTCAAGTTTTTTTCGATGTTTTCTTAGCAGCCGTTTGGAATTTAGCTGTATTTAATGAAATCTTCTACATCTAATCGCCGAGCAAAATGTGCTTCTGTTAAAAATGACAAAATTATGGACTTTTAACATGACCGTTTACCGATATTTCAGCATTAAATAGCTACAACACCAATTCAATAACATCGTTGAAACAACACACTGTTAACTAATGATCAGATGCCAGAACTTTATTGTTACTGTGAATGTTCGAAATGTCCACCGCCAGCTCCAAGCTTCAACACAAGTCTTCAGTCTCTTAATTTGATAACTTTTTCGCAACCTTGTCGATCGGTCCTTGTGGCAGGTAGCCGGTTGCCCCAGATAACCTGAAGCGCTTCCTTGACTTCAGCGATTGTTTTCGGCTTTGTTTTAAGCTTGGAGTAAGCCTCCAACATTGCACTCCATACGCGGTAGTCCATTGGGCTTATATTCGGCGAATTTGGAGGCCACTGGTCCTTTGTGATGAAATCTGGACAGTTGGCTCTCAGCCCCTTCCGTGCGCTGCGCGCTGTGTGTGCTGCCGCGCCGTCTGCTGGAAGATGAACCCAGTTGGCAGCCGGCGATTGTTTTATACAAACGATGATTAAGTAATAATTTATAAACAAAATAAATTACGATTTATCAAAGCGTCACTGTGACGTCATCGGCAGAAACTTTAAATTAAATAGCATTTTTAGCTTAAACATTTTTAGTGCTAAAAATTGGCAGGTGGTCATATTCAAAAGTCTATAACTTCGTCGTTTTTTAAACAGAATCATATCTTCCTTGGCAGTTAGATGTAGGAGGTTTTATTAAATACAGCTGTAAAATTTCAAATTAAAATTCTAAACTATCGCTGAGAAAACAGCGAAAAACTTTAGGAAGCTACTTTTTTGCCGCACCTTGTAGTGCGTTTTATTACATGTCTAACTTTCTGCTGCACTTCATTAACTAAAGTAGGCCTAGCATTCTGTCGATGTAAACTCAGCGATCAGATCAATCTTCCCGCATTAGCCTACATGTATATTAAAGCCCTCGTTTAGTGGCCCAGGAACATTCTGACCAGTTTTATGTAACGATATCATTTAATACGCGGCCGTCTGCTATTAGCCGTCACAATGACGGCGTATTGGGATGATGCCGTGTGGCGCGACGGGATCGGGTGTCATACATTTACCGTGCACGGGGAGAGATTAGGATTTCTCATGGTGGGCGAATTATTAACGCACCCCGCACACGCAAAACTCTCTGTGACGGCAAACATTTACGGTAAAGATATAGTCGCCCGAAGAGACTTTTTCTCCGGGCTGATCCTAAAATAGCACACGGACAGTCGGATGAAATACCATAGGCCTATTGCCTGCGTGCAAGATGAAGGGCGAGTGTTTGATATGTTGCGATGTCGGCTGATGATGGTCACTGCGGGTTAACCCGAGGCGACTGGACTGGCAGTAATCTTGTGCTATGATTGACCCGGTAAGACCGGCCATGCCGCCGCTGACGCTCGTTGCCTTAGTAACAACCTCATCAACGCACGCTCGCGCCGCATCCCACTGTGTGTTATTATGTCCCGTAATCGCATGTTACTGTGAAAGGCAAACAAGGGCCAGAGTCACTTGACACTGTATATGGACGGCGTCGCTTTGGCCCAGTGAATGTAGCCGAGTTTTTTTGGTTCGAGTCCAAGTCACGAAAATAAGGACTCTAGTACTACACATAATTGCTAAAGCAAACACATACTAAAACACAGATAAAATATGCAGTAATTTTTTTCAATAAATTAAAATGTATAAGCAAACTAAAATAACAAAAAAATGTTTACCTACTTCGAAGTTATGAGTACGAATCCAGTGGGTTCGACTCTGTGTCACATAGGTCCGAGTTTTAGTGCCAGTCATGAAAATAAAAACTCTAGTTCGACTCCAGCCTACTGTCGTACTTGTGTGGCCGCAACTTGCAATGAAAATTTTTTACTGGGGTCCCGACCATTACCGATGTTTGTACCACATCTACTCCACTTACTTGGATTTGTTGCGATCGGTGGTACAAACATCTGCCCTACGACATGCTGTATACAACAAATCCGCCACGAATTTAATACAGGCTCAACTTTATTCCTTCGATCTGTGGTAGACTTATTTTCAAAAAGCTGTGTAACTTGTTGTACGATGGTTGCTTACTGTAGACTACAACAATCCACGACAGTTCGAAGTAAGTGAAGTCATAACTTAAGGCCCAAACTCTACTACTTTTCTTTCATTTGTTGTGAATTTATTAGACAACAAGTCGCACAACAAGCTGTGCAACATCTTGGCACTTAAGATATGGACTTGTGGTAGAGTTTGGACTTATTATAGATTTACGTTTATCCTACTGCTTACTGTACGCTAGGGATGGGCCACAAATGGATTTGTATGTCATAATTAATGTTGCTCATTGATGACATTGACGCATACACCACACTTTCATCTAGCGCGTTCCCACGTTAACCCACCTCAGTCGAGGCTTCAACCGAGGAAAGCTTACAGGTATTGTACTTTAATGATGACATATATATGCAGTTTCATATGACGATTTACTGCGCTCGGGCGAGCGGGTTTACCTTTCGTCTGCGCTGCATGGGAGAAATCTGATGCATTATAACTGCTGTGAGGCATAACGAAGCTTTCTCTGACTTCGTGTGTCTTCTCTCCACCATCAGAATTATGTCTTACCTACAACCGTTTCCACAATTCCACCTTGGCTTCTCAAACGCCGTAACTGTAACTTCAGTTTTTGCTGTTACGATAAAACAACTACTAATCCTGGAGTGTTCAAACGCAAATTCTTTGAGCTTCGCTCAAAGTTTTCACACTATCTAGAGATCTATACAGATGGGTTTAAGGATGGAATTAGAACAGCTGCCGCTGCTATTGCACCTAACTGAGTCAAAACGGTTCGCTTACCTGACAATGCTAGTATTTTTACTGCTAAAATTTATGCACTGGACATGGCGCTAGACATCATCTGCCGTAGACTACAAGAAGCAAAGATTGTGTAGTTTTCTCGGACTCTTTGTCGAGCTTACAAGCAATTGAGAGCTGCAAAGTCAAAAATTCACCGATTTTAAAGATCCTGAAGGATTACAACCAACAAATTAACAATGGTAAATCTATAAATTTTTGCTGGATTCCCAGCCACGTGCATGGGTATCCGAGGAAACGAAGATGCTGACATCGCTGCTAAGGCAGGATTGGATGTCGCCATCACCAACATGAGATTTCCAATTCCAATTAGCGATTTGTTAACTTGTGTCAACCAGTTGTGTGTTAAAGAATGGCAACAACTGTGAAACTAATGTACATCAAATAAACTCTACAGTGTGCAACCGGTCATTGGTAACAATATCAGTTCATCACTAAGCCGCTACGACTCAGTCCTATCAACCGTCTTCGAATTGGTCATACAAGACTTACAAACCCTTATCTCCTAAAGGGAGAGAGTCAACCGGTAGGTGAAGCTTGCCATTCTCCGCTCACAGTCAAGCACATTTTGGTAAACTGCACCCGTTACAGTGCAGCACGTCAGATATATTTTGGAGTGGACACACTAAGACGTTTTTGAAAATGTTGCATCTCGCAACATCATCGCTTATGTAGAAAATATAAACTTTGACAATCGTATATAATGTTGTTTTTACATTAGCTTAATAGCCTTGATTTTAACAAGCATTCTAACTTTGCTTTTTATACATATATTAAATGCTTTTAATTAATCTTAACCACGTATGGCACTGAATGGCCTATTTTATGCTGATGTGCCGTTAAGAAACTACTCACTCACTCACTCTCCGCCATCGTCAAAATGCTGCAATAGAAAGAGGAGTATGCCAAATTAGTGAGAATTAAATCAAAATTGTGTTTTAATCTATTGCGGCAAACAAACAAAGCAACTTTGCTAAGTTTGCTTTTACAGCGTTTAGACCTACATGTAAACTAAGTAAGTGAGTAATTTAAAAGTTTATATAATATGTGCATCTATTCACGACTATGTACGACAGATCTGTACAGACTGACAAAAAGAGAAAAAGTAACATTAAAAATACAACTTATTGACGCAAATATCAAATCGCCACCTAACAACTTTTGAACGATAAGTCCACAAAAGTTAAGCAGCTTAGGTCAAGTTTCGTTACCTGTTGCACACAACAGCAAATTCAAGTGATTCTGTTGACCCTTCAGCACTCACTGTTATTTTGTTTGATCTCTCACAAAGTTGAGTCCAAACTGCACTTACTACAATTTGTCTTGGATATGATATACTACAAGCTAAACAACTGGTTGTACAGCACGTCCGCAGCAAACCGAAGTAATGGAGTTTGAGTTCTGCGTATCAACCTGTTATACCACTCCAGGCAGAATGGCGGAGATCGGCAATAGGTGTGCGACCATGCGGTGAAGCGGTTAACAAGTCATCGCTCAAGACCTGCAGCCACACCGGCTATGCCATCAGCACATATCACACATCAGTAATATTTGTCATCTCGGACAGACGCGACATGATCGATTGTCGTCGTGATTTCCTCCATCACAGCATTTTTATTGCCTCTCGTTGGCGGCGACAACTGTTCTCTCTTTTCGGCAGCAAAAATTTGTGGCAGTCCTGTAAAACGTCCAACTCATGAACACAAGACATTCAAATCGAAAAATAACGTGAGAGGAAGTTTTCCGCTTCCCAGTCCCCAACCAATTACATAGGCGGTCATCTAGTTCGTTGCTATATACAGCCGTCTGGACAGCCGTCTTGTCGAACGGCCGTCAAAACGGTCGTCAAAAACACCAACCGTTCGGACGGCCATCCGGACCGCCAGTGTGACCCGTCCTTAATGCTTCGACCCTACCGCTACTTCGCTGCAGCCGCCAGCGAATTTGTTGCATTCAAAACGCTATATTAGCAATTATATTCATATATGTGTTGCAAAGTCTTCAACACTTAACTTGAGCTAGAATATCATCTACATTTTTAATCTCAAAGTTTGGAGTAGTTTAGACTATTGATTGCTCCCTCAACTTTATGGTCTGTGCCCCTGCTGTAGCTTATAAGTGTTGCCTCTATATATACTCATATTGTCTGTTCAATTTGTCACTGTTAAATCTTGCTGACGAGATCAAGATTTATTACTTAACAGCCCGTTCTCGTCATCCCACGCGTTGTTTATCCCAACGATTTCAGCTACATCAACTGCAGGATTTTGCCCGAGGGAAACACATCAACGGAGTGACAGAGGTATATTATATTAACCTATGTTGTTGCCTCAGGTTGCAGAAAACATTTTTGTGTTCTATTAAAAACTAATAAAAGCTGTCACTTGTCTATTTTCGCCGCAGACAAATTGTTGTCGATTCATCGATTCATCAGTCTCAAAATCGACAGATCAACAGATCGATCTGTTTTTTGTGTGTTTAGATGAAATAGCTTACTTAATAACGTTTCGACTTTAGCTGTCAATTAAAAGTTACGTAGAAATTCAAGTTCTGTTTCATTTTTTGTCGCTTGTTTACTGTACAAAATATATCACTTTATTTAGTGACTGGTAAATGTAAACGCTATTCGGTGCGAAACCAATACCATTTTAAGGATTTCCACTACTTTGAACACGAAATATGACCTCTCCTGCATAACAGTATTAATACTGCTCATTTTATTATGTTTTGATTTAATTTTGAAGCTGGGCATAAGCTTACTGGAAACGTTAAACGTTTTCCTCGATATATCTGTGTATGTAACAAAAAGTCGTAAATTTTCAGAAAAATTAGTTTCTTCTGTCTAAAATATTTTTCTTTACGATCGTTGGTGCAAAGCTGTTTTTTTATCTGCGACGTCGTTGGTTACAAAAAATAGACGCAATACTAAGTTGCAATTTTTGACAGACATTGTAAATTTCCTACAGCAGAGATCATTGTTGCTCACAATGTCAATTTTGCCTCTCAATTTTCCCCGAAAAAAAATTTAGCCCTAAATTTTGTATTATTAGACGCTTTTTCGACAATAAGAAAATTTTTCGACAACTGTACAGCAGCCAATTTCTTTTTTGGGAGAGGGGAGCAATTGTCTTCCCTACACTACTATTAACTTTTGTGAAACCTTCGATGCTTAACAAGTCCCGTCTAGTATGCATGGAAACTCTAGAAGCGTAGAGGCGTGGGCTGAAGCCAGATCGCTGCGAGACGTGGCATTGGGTGACATTCGTCGTCGAAGTCGTCACTTGTCGTGCTTTTTTGACTTCGAACAAAACCCAAACTCCACTTGCTTCGATTTGTTGTGGATTTGTTTAGCATCAAGTAAGCGACAAGTGGAAGGAATGGAGCCTGAGCTTAAGATGATGAACAAGAACTAGCGGTGGCATCAGTGTTTTGTCTCTGACAATTCGTTCACTGTAGTGAAATCTAATGGCGAACGATTGTCGTTCGATGACGGATTAACGGTTACTGAAATGTCAGCGATAAAACAAAACTAGAGAAAAATGTGAACCCGGTGCATGCCGTGTGTGAGATTATTGCATTGCTCTTGCCTAACCGTTACCTCAACCCTAACGTTTGATTTTCTCGGAGCTAAACAAATAGGCACACCGGTTATCCTACGCCGGGAAACGTTTACACCAAAGCTTAGCACGCCTACTTACGGGACGGACGGACGGGCAAGTATTGCGTTGCGGCCTACGACGACGTCAGTGCATAAAGGTATAATAGCATGTATTTATATAACCAGTTAATGGTGCTTTGGTGTGCAGAACGTGAAAGGCATCAGGACAGTTGGCGTTGACTGACACCGGCTGATGAGTCAGATGACGCTGCGACCGGAAGTCGGTGAGAGGAAGACGACGACGGCGACATCTGGCGGCGCTGAGGCGGACTGGCGTCGCGAGGCGCTCATCTCTGGCGGCGTGATTGCCGTGCTGGTGCTCGGGTTCCTCTGTCTCGTCCTGGGCGCCGTCTATGCCTACATCTACTTCACACGCATCAACCCGCGAGCAGCCAACCGCGTCGTGCACGGACGCAAGTACGTCGAGCAGCCGGCGCCCGTCGATGACTCCGCACAAAGCACGTCCACGCACTTGTTCCTCTTCAAGAAAACCTAACGCTTATCTGTATTCAGAAAAAAACGTTCCGCCGATGTATGCTTAGCTATCGAATTAATCTTCCTGCAGCACGTGTACATTAAAGCCCTCGTTTACTGGAATGAATCCCAAAAAAACATCCCCGACATTTTCGATTGTCACTTGAAAACCAGTTAACACATTTTGATAATTTTTGGTACAAATATTTTTGACACAACTTGCCGTGAATCGATTATTCAGTTTCCACCTCACCCGTTGTTTGTTTCTGCACTACCTAGGGAAAGCAGATCAAGCGAAATATACTTTGAAATAAACAGAAAACCCGAAGAAAAACTCTCCGACATCATCGATTGTAACTCGGAGAAAGATTAGCAGATTTCAATAATTTTTGGCAAAAATATTTCCGACACAACCGGCTATTAAATCACAGTTTAAGTTTTTACCGCACTCAACGTCTGCTTATGCACTACCTGGGAAAACCAGACCAAGCACAATACGCGTATGAATGAATGAAAAGACGTCAATAAATTTTACCTATCCAGATTTGTGGGCCGCAACAGCCAATCTGTTGCACGTTTTGACTATCGTGCCTCAGTGTCTTTATTAGATGACGATTAGGAATGATTATAAATTTAAGAAGTAACTGGTAAAGCTTGAATTGGTCTTGAACAAAACATTATCGATATTGCTGTCAATAAATGGAGAAAGCGGCTTGTCTGTTTCAAAAATGTAAACAAGCTGTGTTTTATGTGTTATGTTGATTAATTAATCATACCACATCGAGTAAAAAAGCAATATTTTGTTGGTTCTGTTTTCCCCAAGTAATGCAGAAACAGACATTGCGTAAAGTGAAGAATTAAAAAGACATTTGATAACTAGATGTTTCAGGAATATTCGTACCAAAAGTTATTGAAATTTGTTAGTCCTTTTTAAAGTTATAATTGAAAATGTTTGGGAGGTTTTTTGGGACACAGTGTACATACGAGTACAATAGTCGTTGTAACTAAAAATGTCCAGTTTTCTTCTAATCACTATTTACCCTAAAGCCTGCGGTTTCTATCAAGCGCAACGAACGCAAAATGCAAGGAGAGAAGCGATGTCTATTTTTGCGTTGCGTCCGTTTATCCGTCACCGAAGTGGCTGTAGCCCGCTTAATTTTTTTACACAAATTACGAACTATTTTGGATGACATTTACGAGGTGCGACTGTGGTTCAAGGACTAAATGATCAATCAGATGGTGATTTGGATCTGAATCTAAGATTTCTCAATAGATGCATGTGGTAGGCTCTTAGTTGTATTAATTCTACAGCATTCACTATAAGGCTATACTATTTACGGCAAAGGTTTAAGATTTCTGATCGCTTCTAGTTTAACGTATAATTGTGCATAGCTACTATACGATCATGACTGCTATTGCTACTTTAAGAATATTGTATTGCGGTTGTGACAAAATGTATAGTTCTGTATTTTTGTGGCCATTTACACGTATAAAACTATCTTAAACATGTATAATACTGTTCTCCAAATTAAAAATAAAAGAGTGCTTTCAAATCTTCCTCTAGTGATAAACATTATCTTTATCGTTCAAATCTATTTATTTTGCGTGTATGCGCAATTTCTTACATAACAGATATGTATGTCTGTTTCTGTAATCTGTATGGTCTGTCTATAGAAAACGATTGCGTTCTAAGATGAAAATAACAACGACCGGTGTCTGGGCGATTTAGCTACATTTTAGTAAATCTATCACTGTTGCCAGTCACGTAACATGTTGCTTAGGCCAAGAATAAACTAGGCCTATCAAAAATGAAATTTAGATCTCTAGCAACAGTTTCAGAAAAAAGAGAAAAGAATGTAGCTCTACAAATGGTAATCGGAACTTTTGTTTGAAAGAAACTTTTTAGCCACCGACGTTTCTTACAGGAACATTTTGTTTTAGCACGCCATCCATAAACCATTTTTGAGTTCTAACTTGCCGAAAAACGTCTCACAGATATGGCTCTTTTAAATTAGAAAAGTCATATATTGTTGAACGATTTTATGCACTCGATAGACGGATATGATGGTTTAACACACTAATTGCACAGTCGCCCACGGTTGTTCATGTAAGATAGATTGTCGTTCGTTTAGTCACGCTCGAGTCCACACGTAGTGACGTGGAGTTATCAATTCGTTACACAACTGCAGACTTACACGGATGTGTGTAACTGTTTATGAAAAACCCACCGCAGAGCTATACGGAACATCACACGTCATAATTTATGGGATCGTACAGTTTTACCTGCACTCACCTGACACAGTTGAACTTGGTGCCCGGTCTTAACGGCGGTACTCGATTCGATACCCGTAGGGATGGAAGGTCGAGTTTATTTAGGTGTTGGTTATATACCGACATGGTTTACCTGTCCACATGCAGTCACCAATCCTAACAGTAGGTCTAATCACTTGATAGCGACCCGACCGAGAGTTGAACTTACAGTCCAAGTCCAACGTTCTAATATAGCCTAACTGTTTCGCCACCACTGAATCCGCCTGTAGTGCTAGAGATAGGTAATACGAGTTCAACCGCGAAACAAAAAAGTTGAAGCTGCATAGTTTCATGATGCATTAGCATCAATTTTAAGTTTGTCGTCATGGCGTCGTCGGTTGCCTAGGCGACGGAGTTGTCTGCAGCGAAGAAATGCGGCTGCTGGGAGTAGACGCGTCTGACGCCGGTGGTTGCTATGGCAACGGCCTGTCGCACTTGCTGCAGCCAGGGCCGGCGTTCGTTGAAGCGCTGAGCCAGTGCCAGACAGCGCGCCGCGTAGTCACGTGATCCGAGGCCAAGCTGGTTCTCAAACGATCTCAGGGTGTCAACGGCGAGATCGTTGCCCGATCTGGCTGAGCGCTGTCCGACGTTCGAGTACATAGCCGGGAGTCGAACCGGCGCGCCAACGTCTTTGCGCTGCCTCACCTTAATCATCATCATCATCATTTTACATCCTTTTCACAATTTAAAACGCGAAATTGTCCGAAAATGTTTTAGAGCGTATTTGAACTTTTTGCAAACGTTTCTTACGTGGTTTCATGTCAAATGTAAGACACAACATTCGCAAAACGTTTCTGCAAATGTTCTCTTCGTTTTGAGTTACAAAACACGTTTAGTAGCTTGAAACCGTATTAAAAATAGGAAATCGTTAGGGCATACACTGAAATAAATAAAATACTTTTTTGAAAAGTGAAAGTGTTTTGCTGTGGATGTAACACGCACGTCTTTTCTCCGACGTATGGTAATGAAAATGCTAACAAAACGTTTTGCAAACTTTGCAAAAGTGTTTGAAATCATGTCTATTTAAATGTATCTACGATTGTATTTGTGTGAATAAACAATACCAGTGTATAACGAAAAAACCAAGACGCAAGTGCAAGAGTCAGCAAACAAATTATTCCTGTAACGATTATGTACAAAAATGAAATATACGAAATACTTTTTATAACTGGGACACCACTAGCAGTTTGTAAGCCGATAATTTTAACTAGTAAGCAGATGAATAAAAATTGTGTCGTTGAACAATTTTGTAAAAGTTTACAGGATTGACCTTTAGTGACCTCTACTAACCGACTGTCTGATGATGACCTTCTTGAACGTCTTCTTCGACGTTCGTCTACCATCGACCGCCGGACTGCCGACGTTCACTTCAGTCTCCTCCATCCCGTCAGTCTGTCCACCTGCAATGCGCCTATCTGTTCATTACTTATTTCGCGCAAAATAGCAATAAATTCGGAGCTCTCTGAATAAACTCAGGTTGAAACAGTGACGATAATAAACTCCACAAATTCATCAACTTACATATCAGTAATAACAAACAAACGAAAATCGTTTCGATAGAAGGCAAACAGCAACTACCACAAAAGTTTAACAACTAAATTAATAAAGGTTGTAGGCCTCAATTTGATAAATAAATACTTCAAAATTGGGAAATCCACATAAGAAAGATGACGGGTAAACTATATCAAGTTAATTTTTTTAGATTCGGTTCGAAAACGTCAGGTTTGTAAGCAGAAATTGCAAAAGTGCAATATAATTTGCATAAAACCATTATAAGTTTCCTTAAGAAAAACACCCACGAATCAAAATGTAGTGACTTGCAGTCTTGGATGCTTTGATTTTCATATTTATTTTCAACTTAAAGCATAAACCTCATTCACAAAAGCTCGTGAATCAAAAAATTAACAAAAATCAGACTTAGTAAAATATGAAGAAAATAACTTTCAGCAAAATCGCTAAACATTAATAAAACAGTTACGCGAACAACTGACGCATAACTAAATTGGTGACTTAAAGAAAACAAAAAATTTAAGGAAAACTACAGGAAAATATCTGTAAAAAGTTTCGTAAATTAAGATCTGTCACTTTATAGCGGTATCATCTTTTCTCACATTGTTTGGCATCACAGAGGTCAAACATTCCCTGAGCATGGGCAGCGCTAGCAATCTGAAACTAGAGAACAACTCGGGCAAGGACCAGGGCACAGGAGAGGACAGGGGAGCAGCCAACGGGGGG
>Ga0056128_1006738_pt1 | contig 14505 bp, 9 predicted proteins | sample WorMetLIZISLAND2_FD_71113 | JGI IMG/M metagenome (GOLD analysis project Ga0056128, IMG submission 71113) | Marine gutless worms symbiont microbial communities from Max Planck institute for Marine Microbiology, Germany - Olavius geniculatus... ... | reverse complement strand
AGCGCCAATCGAGAGCCAGTGTACGACTTCCTATTAGTGATTAATAGTAACCTAGGCCCTATCTCGCACCGTTACTGAGATACAGCGACTTATTGGCTAAAAATCACAATTTTTTTCCTACCCCCTCTCATTTAGCGCCCTCTTTCGGGGAGACCCCTTTCGAATTTATGGAAAACTTTTACGGCTCCTGATACTAGAATCTTCCAGGCAGTCGACGGTGAAGATTTGGTGATTCTAGCTTGCACCACTTTTGACTGATCCACCCGTCTGACGGACTGACAGACAGACAGAATTGCGATGGCTAAGACGTGCTGAAAGCAGTAGCTGCTTTCCCGTAAAAATCTCTCTGTGAACCTGGAGCCTGGCTTTTATAAGTTAATTCTATTAAACGCCTAACGCTTGTTACAGTTTTAAAAGACAAGACACACAACGTCCAGACGTACCCGTAGTGGCCAGCAAATGGCAAGTAGACGTTCAACAGTGAAACTAAGCACTAGCAGAGGTTCAATCGTTGCAGCACATGACCATAGGGTCAGCAGAGTAAAGAAGAACATTGGGGACCAGTACGGGGATAGGTTAAAACTGCGATCAATGTCGATTAGCAGATAGACGAGGTCGTTGATGGCAAGCGCTGCCAGGTAGACGGCTGAAGAATTCTTCCTCTGAACTTTCAGCCAGACTATCGCCGACAGAATGTTGCCAGGAATTCCCAGCGTCATACAGACGTAGAGCGAAATTTGCTTTAACGCTCTAATCCTGACCCATTCTTCGTCGTATGCTAATGTAGCGTTGTCTTCGGCAAATTTGCTAGAATTCATCTCCCTCTGTGCGCGGTTCTCTGCAAGTTTTCTGTCAAGTTGTCTCCGAGCTACTTCTGCTACTGTAATGCAATGGCAATCTGTTCTCGTCTGTTGTGTAACTCATGTACCGTGCAGTGACTGGTGACAATAGCTGGCATTATTACCGGGCGGGCGGCTGCAGCAGCTGACAGTGAACACAAAGTAAATTGATTGTTTCAGTGCACATACAGAACTCATATGCAGCCGTCCCCCATGGGCTGCGCTAGGAATCTGAAGCTCGGGGGTAGGGGGTGGCAAAGGACCAGAGTACAGGGGGCAGTGTTGTGTGTGCAGGCCAAATGCAGTTACGTCGCTCTGAATGCGCCTTGACAATGGCGTCCTGGCAGAGTTAGTGAGGGGGCAGTACCCTTTTCTAAATTTAGTCTGTTGGAAACATTTCTTTAAAAAATACAAAATTTGGGATTATAGTGGCAAAATGGAGATTTTGAGCACCCATATTTGCTGTGTCGGAGAATTGCGACTTCCTGTTTCTAACTTTTTCAATGCCGGAATGCATCTTTGTCAGTGAACTGTGTTGCCATTTTGTGCTCCTCTACTTATTTTGTTATGTTCTCTTTGGCACCACTCAGAAAAATATCAACCGTCTTCAGCGCGTCCAAAACACACTTGCTAGAATCGTTGCCGGTCACGTTCTCCCTCGTGGTACTCACTCATTTGATATTCTCCAGGATCTGCATTGGCTCCCAATTGATCAACGTATTGAATTCAGACTTGCCGCACTGACGTACAGCATTTTCACCTTTTCTCAGCCTGCTTATCTACGTTTTCTGCTCAATTATCACATTCCCACACGTTCTCTGCGTTCTGCTAACACCAATCTTCTGTCGGTTGCACGTGTTTGCACAACGTTTGCTTCCCTTGGTTTTAGCATTGCAGCCCCCACAGTCTGGAACTCACTACCCTCTAGCATCCGTAGTTCTACCTCTGCAGGTCGCCTCCTTAAAACACACTGCTTCCAGCAGGCTTACTGCTCCCCCTAGCGGCTCAGCCAAGTGTCTCAGATTCGGCCACTGGCTGACATTGTGCACTTTAAATATGCACTTAAAATATGCACGTACTTACTTACTTACTTACTAACTTAAAGATATCGTAATGTTTTGTGGATTGTCATAATGCATAGTGGCAGCAGTGTGTCATGGCTGTAATGTTTTGCAAGTGTGTTTCAGCTAGTGTGTCACGTGCTTCAGTGTTATGTGGACCACTGTAGAGTCAAACCAAGCCAATAAACTACATTGTGCCGCCTCCCCAAAAAAACAAGCACAATTGTTTTTGTCCGAACTTCGTCAAATTTCCATCAAATTTGATATTCTTTGGCACAAAGATGGCGAAGACAATAGAATTAAATAAGGTGCATTCACTTTCCACCTCATCTAATTTATGTCTATGCACTACCATGTGAAATGCAGATGCTCCAGATTGTTGCATTACACGGTGATTATTAGCATCAGATTGTTTCACTTTGCATCTTTAGTTCAACAGAGGGCGCATATTAGGCGGTAATTGATATGTTACGGCTGTAATGTGTTGCAAGAGTGTTGCAAGTTTGTTTCAGCTAGTGTGTTATTGATGTAATGTGTTGCAGCTGTGTCTTTCGTGTTTTAGAGCTAGTGTGTCATGTGTATCACAGTTTCGCGTGGAATCAATGATGCTACGTCTGGCCAAGCCGATGAATTTCATCACTTGTTCACCCAGTCCTCAGCAGAGGTCTCGTATGCGGCCGCCTGAGTGTATTCCACTCACCCTGGAGCCGAGGTCGATGTTTTACAGCCACCCTGTGGTCGTGCTGGACTTCCAGTCTCTCTACCCGTCTGTCATGATTGCCTACAATTACTGCTTCTCCACGTGCCTCGGTCGAATGGAGCATCTCGCACACGCACGGTTGGTGTCTTCATGTTGTTATGTTCACACCAGTGGATTTCACCAACCAGTGCTTTGAATTGCTAAAAAGAGTGCTTACCTGCTTTGGTCAAAGGCAACATCTTGCACTCACACGGCTTGTGTGTTAGTCAACATTTTTATAGTTTTAAAGGGTATAGTGCTTTATGGGAAACTTACCTCAGAACTACTGAGCATCTTCTGCCATATGCGATCACACAGTGTCACGTGTGACACATTTCTATGCAGGTGAGTGTACCCCATCTTAACTCCAGCCAGACAGGCCGGTACTCGATTTACCTACCCTGGAGGGATGGAAGGCTGAGTTGACTTGATAGCGACCCAATTAGGAGTCAAACCTGTGGCCTCACGATTGTAAATTTGCAATTCCAACGTCGTAACTGTTATATTACCAACTCAGATTTCTAATTTCTAAATCTGATTGAAGTCCAATTATGTAAGCAAGTTTACCATTGTGTAGAATGTTTTTTTCTTACCTGAATAATCTTGATCTTATCATTTTTATAGTTTTTTAACTCACAATTTAAATGCATATTACTATTCATGGCAGTGAATGGCCCATTTTGTGCTGATGTGCTGTTAAGAAACTACTCACTCACTCACTTGTATTTGTGGAGGAAACTGAACCTTGATTATAAATATTACAGATATATGTATAAATGAATATTTAAATAAATAATTTAATATTTTGGTAGATAATATAAAATTTGGGTTTTCTGTCATGCCTACTGATCCACTTTTGTTTTGAGACTTCTCCACTGCAGGTCGAATAGGCAGTGGTGCCGACAGTGTGTTACACTGAAACCCAGTTGTATCTGTGCAGTTTCTAGTGATGTTTTAGTGATTTTAGTTTTTAGCTGTTTTGACATATGTTGTGTTTTAGTGATGGTCCATTTGAGTTTGGTTGCTGCACGCTAAGTGTTCCACCAGATACGTTGAAGGTACTTGCCATATATATATTCTTCATCTGTTAGCTAAAAAACATTGATGATTATGATGATGAAAATAAAATGAAAATTTTTCTAATGAATAAAGCATTTGAAGTATGGTTTGTCTGGCAACATTACCAGCTGCTGGACCTCGGGGATGTGTTTCGATGCAAAGGTTCTGTAATGTGACACGAACTGTATGACGTTTGAGTACTTTGTACTGTTCAGTTTTGTTAATTGTTATCTCAGATACAGCTGAGTGAAGATGAAAATTATCTGCATATGGTGTGATTTTGGAGGCATTTTTGTGTGGTGTTTATGTTTGTTAGTTGCAGATTGGTTGCTTAGAACGTTACATTTCATCTATTTTCACGTATGTTGTGTCGATTTGGCTTAATCGTTGAGGTAGCAGTTTCACTTTGTTGGCTGCGTCAACGAAGGCAGGTGGCATGGCAGGTGGCACCAGCTGCTCAGGTCAACTCAGCCTGGCCGTCCTTCTGTGGGTAGGTAAATGGGTACCAGCAGAATCTAAAGGCAAAGGCAAAGTTATCCCATACTCAATACCAAGCATAGGGGTTGGAGCTGATCCTGGTCTCCGGGCAGTCAGCCCGCAGGTAACATAGTCATCATCCCGGTGGTAGGCTGCCATTACTTTCCACCAGGCCCACGGTTACCTTCCCAGCCACAGAGCATCATCGCCGTTTTACTCGTACCAAATTATACTGTTTGGTGACAGAAGCACATGTGTGTGAACAACTTGCCCAAGGTCATTACCTGACAGTGAACCGGGCGAGATTTGAACTGGGGATTTTTTGGTCACCAGTTCGGCCCACTATCATTAGACCACTAAGCCACAGCAGCAGAATCTAGGGGGACGTAAACAGGCACTAGCCTCGCATCTGTCGTATTGCAGTGTAAGCTGATGTCTGGCTGAGGGCTAAGGAAGCAGAGATCAGCATTGCCTGTGGCTGTAGCAGCTTAGTGAAAAGACTTTATTGTTTCCACGGTGTACGATGTAGGAATAACGTGACTGTAGAGCGATTGTGTTATATTGTATTTGATAACTGACGCAGTTTGTTGAGAACGATGTCAACATTTGTCCAAACGGAGTCGTGTTTGTGAAGCAGCATGTCAGAAAAGGCATTGTACCCAGGTACTGTAACAGTTATATCCCGTTTACACGATGAAGCAAACAAAGGTGAAGCAAACATGTTCAAAATGCATGTGCACGACATGTGCTCTAGATAAGTTTGCTTCATGTTTGCTTTATCGTGTAAATGGGGTATTGTTCGGTCAGCTTATCATGCAGTATGGCACCGTGTGACAGCAGAATAGATAATAAGTGTATGAAAAAGTTAATGGTTGTGTAACAGGTATAGCTCTTTATGGGAAATCTATATCAGAGCTACAGAGCGTCACCTGCCATATGAGATCACACAGTGCTACCCGCCACCCAACACAGGTGAACGTGTCCCGCCTTAACCCCAGCTAAATAGGCTGGTACTCGATTTACCTATCCCGGAGGGATGGAAGGCTGAGTTGATTTTGGTGTTGGTTCTATACTGAGATGGTTTACCTGTCTAAACACACTCCCCATCTAAGTACTAACCTCCTGATAACGACTGGACTGGACGTCAGTGATGTTAGCACGTCCAAAATTTTAAGTCTAATTTGAATTGATTAAAAAATGTGTCAGTCAATTTTTTGTTCTGTTGATTACTTAATCGTTAATTTTGGCAGCCATAGTAATGTTATGTTAATCCACAGATTTCTATTGCTTTTGCTGAAACATTACTTTTTTTGTGAGCATTTTATATTTGATTAAGTTTTCAAAATTTGTATATCAGCTTATCTTTAGTTTTATCTTAGCTTGTAGACTTAGTTGTACACCTCTGGTCTTTCTTGTAAGTGGCTATTTTTTTGAATGAATGATTGATTTTTTAACTGACATCACTCAATAGCTTGTTGTTCGGCATATAGTTTAAGTCGTGTTTGGTATGTTGCTTCATGTTGTAGAATGCTGGAGGAGATTCTGGAGTCTCGGTTTATGATAAAGAAGTCCATGAAAGACTACAAGGATAATGCGGTTTGTGGCGTGTCTGTCACTCGCCTCATGAAACATTTGCCAGCAGAATTAAATGACTTGACTGAATGGCCGATCAATTTATGGGATAATTAGTTTGTAGCTTAAATTGATGCTGGCTGTTTCATTTATATCTGTCATTAAGTGAATAAATAACTAAGGTAGTGTATTAGGTGCAGACTGAACATGCGTACAGAGTGACGTAACCGAACTGAACTGACATAGTTTAGTTTTTGACAAACTGACCAATGGGCAAGCAGTGCAAGCCTGTTGGTCATTGGCTGATGCATACGTGCGCATAGTCACATAGTCGCCGATGCTGTTGAACGGTGCCTACTGTAATGCATTACTGTTTGCCTGTTGGTCAGTTCGTCAGAAATTAAACCATGTCAGTTCAGTTATGTTGCTCTGTGTGCGCTTTTAGACTGCACCTGATAAGCTATCTTACTTACTTACTTAATGACAGATATAAGCGAAATGATCTTAGCAGTTAGTCACAGTGTGTCGCAATCTCAGCTCTTGAATAATGTTGTCTTTAGCAGCCGCATAAGCTGTTTGAAGCAAATGTCAGTTTGTCTCAGATGAAGTTTGTTCTGTAGCCTCAGACCTGCAGCAGCAAAACATCTGTCTCCATAGCTGCTGTAGGTCCGTCTGACTACACATGTCCTTGAGTTCGCAGATAAATTCATATGTTTCGTGATATTTTTGCACAAAAATATGCCACTGTTTTTTGACCATACTCAAGAATGTTGCAGGATTGTTGCAAGACTGTTGCAAGTGTGTGGTGGTGTTTAGGGTTTACAGAGAATGCTGCACGCTCGTCAACTCGGTCTAAAGCTAATCGCAAACACAACTTTTGGTTACACAGCCGCCAGCTACAGTGGACGTATGCCCTGTATTGAGGTCTGAGTCGATATTTTCTTTATTTGCCATTCTTATTATATATCGCAGTAAATACTTTTCTTAAGGCAGATGGTTACATTTTTTGTGTCCATCTATTTATCTGTTTGTCCTTCATTAGTTTGTGAATAAAGTTGTAATATTTGAAGCATGCAATTCACTTGTCTGTTTCTCTGCCTCTCTAGATGTACAGGGTGAGTCAAAAAACTGGCACTATACTTTTGTCTATTTCCCACCACACTGTAAATGTGTCTCTATACTACTTTCTGAAATGTAACTGAAATATGAATGTACACTGTGTCCCCAAAATAAGCATCCCCAACATTTTTGACTGTAACTTGCAAACCAATTAACAGATTTTGATAATTTTTGGTACGAATATTCCTAATACAACTTGCCATCAAATGGCCATTTAGTTTCCCACTTCACCCAACGTTTGTTTCTGCACTACCTGGGGAAAACACAACCAGCGAAATGTCACTTTTTTATGCAATGCGATATGATTGCTTAATTAACATAACATGTAAAAACACATTTTGTTCACATTTCTGACACTTTGGCTGACATTTCATCCAGTTGTCCATTTTTCAACTGATTGTAGTAAAATTGTTTGAAGTGTTGGCCGACTATGCGAACACAGGCAAGGAGATGCTTTCTCCATTCATTTACAGCAGTATTGATAAAGTTCTGCTCCAGACCAATCCAGGCTGTACCAGTCGCTTCTTGACTCTTCAAACATTCCTAAACTTCATCTGGTAGACACACTGCTGCATGACAGTCAAACTTTGTAATAGACCAGCTGTTGGGGCCCCCAGATTAGGATAGATGGAATTTATTGACGTTTTTTTTCAATTCATTTTAACACGTATTATGCTTGGTCTGTTTTCCCCAGGTAGTGCAAAAGCAGACGTTGGGTGAGGTGGAAACTAAAACACCCGTTTAATAGCCAATTGTATCTTAAATATTTCTGCCAAAAATTATTAAAATCTGCTAGTCCTTATTCAAGTTTTGATTGATAATATCGGGGATGTTTTTTTTCAGATTTTCTGTTTATTTCAATACATGTTTCGCTTGATCTGCTTTCCCTAGGTAGTGCAGAAGCATACATTGGGTGAGGTGGGAACCTGAAAGGTCATTTGATGGCAAGTTGTGTCAAAATTTGATAATTGGTTTTCAAACAGTCAAACATGTCGGAAATGCTTTTTGGGACACAGTGTATAACGATAGTAACAAACAAACATTTTGGCAACATTTTGGTGCGGGTCCGGCACAGTCTAGTGTCATATGGATCATTCACCACATTGTTGGTCTGAAGTATTTTTTTATTTACCTAAATGTTTGTTATTACTGTTAGTTTTTTCTTACATTTATATTTCACAAGGTAGTGTAAAGATGCATTTATGGTGTGGTGGGATATATAATAATCTAATTACTGCAAATTGTCAGCAGAGTGTGTCCATGAAATAATTATGAAAATCAGTTAATAATTGGTGATGATATAGACAAAAGAAAAGTACCACGTTTTTTATGGCCTACAGTGTATGTAGTTCAGCGTCTGTGTGTTTATATGTTTGTCTGTATGCCTACGTATCTGTCTGTCTGTCAGGTTGGAGACAGTATTGTGCGTAAATCTCGTGAGATTTTGGAGCGTGCTATTCAATTGGTTGAGAACACGCCGCGCTGGGCAGCCAAAGTTGTCTACGGTGACACTGATAGGTCTGTCTGCGGCATTCTGTCTTTTAGTTTCATATAGAATGATTAGCGCTGTGCGCATTGTTGCTTAGCAACTATAGTTTAACATTCAGTTAGCTAATGGCCAGTCAAGGTTTTGTTCAGAAACGTGCACAAACTTAACTAGCGAGTTACAATTAACAGACGGTTTGCTAACTGATCAGTTAACTCAAAGGTCCAGAAACCAGCCCTTAGTTTCATATAGCTGCAAGTGATCTATTGGTCACAGGGTTGGTTGGACTCGTAACTTTCAGGCTGTGTTTCAAATCACACTGCTGGTCATTTGCAAACAACTTTGTGAAGGTTGTTAGATTTTGGTGTTTTCCTGAGTTTTTAGCTGACTGTACTTAAGTGACGGTCAAACTGTTGGTACGGTTGTCATTCGTTTGTTTGTCTGTTTGTCTGTCTGTCTGTCTGTCTGTTTGTCCGTCGTCTGTCACAGATGTATTGTGGCTAAACAGTGCGGGATAGGGCATAGGTTGCTATTGATCACTAATAGGAAGTCTCATATTGGTTTTCTAATGACATGAAAATCACTGACTTTGGATGACCTTGAAAGCCAGTACTGCAAGAGGAACTTTGTAGTTTGTAGCACATCTTCCCTAGTGACAGCTGGGCTTTCTTTAATTTATTAGAATTGGCACTGCTAGATAATGTCTGCATGAAGTAAATATCCAGAATTTTTGCAAACTGATGGGTTTAAAAGTTTCAAAAAATTATCCATAATGAAAAAATTTGTGAACCAAAATTGGACTAAGTTTGAGGTGGGTTTTTGGGATGGGTTTTTTGGTGGATTTTTGCCCAATAAAACTCGCTGTTGATGTTGTATTGTTGTCCAGCATGTTCGTCCTGCTGGAAGGCCGAACAAAAGTCGAAGCATTTGTGATTGGTCAACAGATTGCCGATGCGGTAACCAATGACAACCCGAAGCCAGTCAAACTCAAAATGGAAAAGGTGAACTGTTCAACTTTTTTCACTTTTACTCTCCCTAATTTGTGGAAAAAGAAGTGACGGTACTTTCATATCAAAGGTGTCAAGATGAGGGGTTAAGGGAAGGATGCGTATTCCCTCCCCAGCTGACTAGGGGAGTCTGAAGTAGCGTTGTGAACTCCCCCATTGGGGTCTAGGCCCTGTGTGAAAAGTCAATAACAGACACTGTAGAAAAACTGAAATTGGTGTGGATGATTCTCTCAATTTATGAAGTGCCAGTTTGGAAATTTCTACTTCAGAAGATCAAAGATTGAAGATCGAGTCAAGTGACACATATCACAGGCTGAACGGTAGTTCAAGCCCTGTGTTAATGGCGACTTCTCTTTCCTGTGGGGAAGCCAAAAATTCCACCCCCACAGAATCAAAACCCCTGAACCAACTGAGATAAATTTTGGCGTGGCGAGGGGACCTGTAATGCAAAATTTTATGCAAATCCCTCCAAGGGGGGCTTCTCAGTAAATGGGTGAAATATACGCAGAAATTTTTATTTATATGTGCCTTTTTTTCTTCAACGCACCCACAGGTCAGACCTCTTAAGGGATTTTTGCGCTTAATACGTCAAACGACGCGTTTCTGCACAAGGAAGTGCCTTTTTGGGGTTAGAAAATTAAAATATGATATTTAACGTATTTATTCGCAAAAATCAAAAAAATACAATGGCGCCTATGAGGAAAATTAAACAATTCTTTAAACAGTAATAACTTTGGCTGTGTATAAGATAGAGTCGTAATTTTTGGTTCTAGGGTATGGTTTTCGGGGATGGCGAATCTAACGGTGTCATTCAATTTTACCCCGGATCCTACCTGGTTGCCATGGCAATGAAATTTGGGACAAAATGGGCTATAACTCTGTCTGTGTAAGAGATATCTGCAAGATTTTTGCGTCTATAGAGGGGTTTTCGGGGATGGGCCATTGAATGCTGCCAATCACATTTTCCCCTGTCCGACCCCCGTTGCCATGGCAACGAAATTTGGGACAAAATGGGCTATAACTTGACATATGTATGAGATATCTCCAATATTCTTGCATCTAACAAGGGGTTTTAAGGGTGGAGCAAATAAATAATTTTAGTAAGTCTACCATGGTTGACTCTCGTTGCCATGGCAACAAAATTTGTAGAATTTTTGCCAAAAATTGGCTAGAACTCGGTTAACTAAAGTCTACGAGATGGGCTCAGACTTTTGACTTGACTTTATATACGTTTGTGGTCAGCCATTTTACGCAACGGTCCAATAACTGCAATAATACGATTAGTTAAATCAGCATTGTTGAAGTGTTTTTCGGGCTTATATTAAGCGGGTGATGCGTGCAATATTAGTTGATTTATTTGTATGGCCATTTTGTGGATATAAAAGGAATTTTGTTCAATATTGTCAGCAATGCAGGCTAGCGGTGACATCATGCCTGACACGTGTCGTCTGCTTTGTTCAGTCACGCCATTAGGTAGTAAGTAACAGTTATAAGTGGCTTGGCTACTGTAAGAAATATCTGAAGCGCAATATCTTTGTAACTGATCACCAGTAGGAAAACAGTATTTTAGTAATAAAACAGCAGATACAAATGTACAAAACATCAGTTTATAGACTTGTTAACGGCAACATTTATGGACTTGCACATCGAAAACAGCAAAAAATTACGAAAGGTGATATTATTCAGCAGCACATTGACACACAGTCAGTGTGATGTGGGCAATATCACCTTTTGTAATTTTTGCTGTTTTCGATGTGCAAGTCCTTAAATGTTGCCAAGAACAAGTGTATAAACTAATGTTTTGTACATTTATTCAAACATAAAAGTAGTACCGGTATCACAAATTTACCAGAAATTTGTGCTTAGCCACCTTTTCATTATTAAATGATGAACTAGATGACCCCAGAGCTCAGGCTCCAGTTAAAAGTACATGTATCTGAATATCCGGTGATAGCCAGCAGATCTGGGGGAGCTTGTTTGCTTGCTATTGTGCAAGGGACTTTTGTCAGTTGGTGTTTATTGTCAGTTGTGTTCTAGCAATAACAGAACGTCTCACGTCTTTCTGAGAATCATATGATTTAGCTGAAGCCCGAGACCAGCTTCAAGCAGTTTCACCATTGCTCTAGATTTATTATTGTTTCAGTGTGAGATAACAAACATCGTGGAACATCGCAACTCACTATTAAACCGTGTCATTACATTCTCTTACTAATGGTAACATGGGCAGCATGTGTGAATTCAATATAAAAACAGAAGTTTCGGGTGAAAACTACTGAACAGCATATAACAATAAGTATATTTATTACCTATTACTACAGTCACGTATGATGTCATTCGCACGCAAATGTCAAGGCATCTTCTGCAGATAATTGCTGTAAAAAAAGTATCAAAGATATGCTACACAAGCGTCACTATCACAATACTAAAGATAAAGTGAACAATCTACATATTGCTGGACAGCTGACAGCAGCCTAATGGCACTTTGTCTCCGGCGACAAAAATCTTGAAAAACTACCAACAATGTTAACAATATTATGTTCTGAAAATAAAAGTTTTAAAGTCGTGCAATGTCCATTCAGCTGCCAAGAAAAACTACTAAAATTTCATGGAGATACAGAACAATCATATTCACCATAATCATGAGCAACTGACAGCTTGCAAATTAATTCTGACAGCAGTTCAGACACTTAAGCCTTAGCTGCGTTTTGGATGCTTAACGCATTAGTGTTAGTTCATAGATAAGTATATTCAAAATACGCTAGTTGAGTGTCGACCCAATACTTTATAACTTTGGCTAATAGTTTTAATCTCCGCTGACTGTTTTGAATTTTTCGTCTGCCGTGCTGTCAGCAGAAATTGAAACTATTAGCTAAAACTATTAGAACTATCAAAAGCATTTGGTCGACATACATAAATTAGCGAATGAACTAACACTAACGCATTAGGCATCCAAAATGCAGCTCTTATGCAGCTGTACACAGAAAAACTGCAACTGTCCAGGTTTTCATGCAAGCATATACCAGTACTAGCAACCGATGAGACTAGGTGACAGAGATATATCAAAATGAGTAATAAGCACAAGCTATATAGCAGAACACAATGCATAACATTTTGACAACAATTTTTGGTTTTAATCGCTTTAATGTTTGGTGATTTTCTTGCCCAACAACCTTTTCACATTTCCATTTTTTTGGCATCCAAAAATCACAGCACTCATAAAACAGCTAGTATTATTTCAACATGACAAATATCACAAAAGCTGCGATAACGGTTCCTTGATATAACATTTGGATCGCGCGTCATCCTACTAAAAAAGCATGACCATTATGGTACTGAAATCTTGTTTCTTATCACAAAATACAAACAGCATGAAATACACTAATAAACAACTTGCTATAGTTAATGATGAAATATTGAACTATAAAACATCGATTTGATGTCAAAAACTAACAACAATGGTATTAGGCCTATATACAGCTTTGTAAGAACGTCAAGTTATAATTATTAACTTATTAACAACACTAACAGAAGCACAACGGACGGCTCACAAGTTTGCAGCTGTTCCTTCAAACGGGTATACTGACATTATTAATGGCTGGAAATAGCATACTGCTGGTTGGAAACAATGACCGTTTCAACACAACAAATATCAGAACACTTGTAATAACAAACTGTTAGTCATTACGTACATTCAGATTGCACCTTATCCGACATTTATGATTTATCGGTCCAAAAAAAATCATGCAATATAAGTACGGAAACCTAACTATTCTCACAAAATACAAAAAGCATAAAATTCACTATTATATGGTTTGCTACAGTTAATGACAAAGTAATGAACCATAACTAACACACTTATTGACGACTAACAAAAACTACTATATACGATTTGCAACAATGTTAATACAGCTGTGCTTACAGGAATGTTATGCTGCCGTGGTGCGCAGCTTCAACGAACATGGCACAAAACAGCTCACAACTAACAAAAAAGTTCAAAAACTGCAAAATGTGTTACAACGGATCAAAAAAACGTTCAAAAAGCAACCTTTCTGTATAGCATCAAAAACAATCTGCATATTTAGTCTGATATGCTGCTGACAGATGGCACGAGCGGGATAACAGTTAACAGTTGCAGTGATTCATCGATATCATGTACTATGTGACGACGAACAAACGAAAAAGAAAGGCTCACAGGCAAAAAACTAGTAGTCTCCGACAGCAAGTTCCTGGGCTACTTCCCGCACTCGTCTGACGGGCGATGTACTTGTCACAACAGGTGCTTTGTGAGATTTCTTCTTCCTGACCAACGACGTTTCATTGCTGCCACGTTGCTTCCATATCCAGCGCTGTTGCTGTCTGCCATTGCAAGTGGCCATCACCACAGTACCACTGCTAGACAGCTCCATGCATAACTTGGTGCTGCTGTGTAGCAGGCTACCATCCTGTCACAACACAACTAGCATAGTCAAAAAACGGTTTTTTGGGCGGTTCTTTTTAAAGGCCTAATTTAAACCTTAGCTGAAAAGTCTATTGCTTGATTCAGAGTTTTCACTTGTTCACCAGAGCATGGATTATCCAAAATTTTTCAAATTCATAGGTTTATATGGTTCAAAAACTGAACCGTAATGTAATATTTCATTACAAGTAGAACTCGAAGCTAAAATTGGACTAACTTTCGGTGGTTTTAGCAACAGGTCTTTGCATATTTGCCCAGGTACCTCAATCCGGACAATTAGCAACACTTACTAAACTCGTAATACTGCTACTGACAGTTACCCCTATCAAAACAGAAAATCAAGCCACAGACAACAAAGCAAGAAGAAAACGTATGCTATGTAATCCAGGAGCCATGATGTAACTTCTAAAATATATGGACACAGCTTTTATATCGTAAACATCAATTCCAGATCATAACTGATTAAAGTAGTTACACATTGGGTAAACAAGTGCAGGGATAAAAGAATTATTGGGTTTTTGTCTGTCCAATGCAATTGCAATGCATTGGGCAGAGTATAAAATCACCTGAGTGTCCGTCCGTGTGACCGACTTTTCTTAAGCTCTCTTCCTTCCACCTTCCCATTTCTTTACCCTTCCCCTTCCCTTTCTCCTTCCCCTTTCCCATTTTCTTCCCCTTCCACTTTACCTT
>Ga0056128_1006734_pt1 | contig 14508 bp, 6 predicted proteins | sample WorMetLIZISLAND2_FD_71113 | JGI IMG/M metagenome (GOLD analysis project Ga0056128, IMG submission 71113) | Marine gutless worms symbiont microbial communities from Max Planck institute for Marine Microbiology, Germany - Olavius geniculatus... ... | reverse complement strand
GTGACTGCCTGCGGGCAGGTAAACCATCTCGGTGCGAAGCCTGCCAGCTAGGTCGACTCAGCCTTCTACCCTCCGTGGGACGGTAAAATGAGTAGTAACTCATTTACATGAGTTACGGAATGTGGGAACCTTAGTACAGCTGACTGGGGTTGCCTAGCCGGCCGCTGCGTTAGCCTGTGTCTGCAGGCTGCACATGGTGGCCGTGCCCGGGTTAGTGACGAAAAGCGCATTAGAGGCGTTGTACGCGAGATGCGCTATACAAATTGACACCTTTACCTTTTTTTACTAAATGTTCTATACGACTATATGATACGGCGTAAACGTGCTTTAGACATAGGTTTTGCTGGTAAACTTAGATCTGTCACCAACATCTCTCATGCAAGACACATTTTTTAAATCTTAACTAAATTTTAGAGCCATTTCACTTCTATACTATGCGATGGCCAAAATTTTAACTGTATGCCTGTGCACAATAAGTGAAGTGATAATGATTTATAATTATAAGTGGCAAAATCGTTAATGTTAAAAAAAGTACAGTTCACACTGCAAACTTCAGAACAAAACTAAGAAAGGTTGAAGCGGAAACTGAACCTGCAGAATGTGAGACGTAGTTTCAGGCTCTTGCTACGGAAGCTTTTCAACCAATGCACTGTAGCCTACATCATCAGTTTAACTTACGTAAGCCTATATAATACAGACTTACAGAAAATATATTATGAATAATTGTGTTTCATTAGTTTATAGCATACAGCCTCTATGAGGGGAGAAAACAGGCGGATACCTGCACTGCACGTAACGTAGTCGTAGTTGTTGTTGTTGTTCTCGTCTTCACCCAACATGGACCCGCTGCCTACGCACTTGTTAGACGTCGAAGTACCAGTACAGGCAAACGACGGATCGGAAGACGTTGACATCACGTGATCACCGAAAGCAGATTCAGAATCCACGCAGCTCTCCGGCTCTGGTGGTGACTGGTAAGACAGCGCATCCTGCGGAAGGTGACCGATGTTCGTCGAAGCGGAATTTTTCGTCGTCTGGCTGCAGTCTTTGTCAGTAGAGCAAGTCTCAGTGACCAAGTTCCCGTCGACTGTCGACGGCGTCGACTTGGTGGTCTGAAGTCTGACAGTATCATCGTTGAGCGTGGACTGCTCACTGGTGCTTCTGCTCGGAGCTCGCCTGTCCAGATCGATCACCAGACGACCTTTATAATCATCGTCATCTTCATCGGCGTCGAAGTCGTCGTCGTTGCTGTATTCAAAGTCCATCAGACTCTGGACAGTAGGAGTACTGCAGCGTGCGTCACTCTCAGCAGTCGCAGCCGATTCAGTGATGACGCCTGACTTCAGAGCAAAATCCTGCGCCGAACGATCAACGTGACCCGGTCGAGAAGCATCGTTCCGGGGGAGAGTCGGCAAACAGTGTTTTGCTTCAGCGTCGTGATTTTTACCGCTAAACTTTTTGAGGAGCGCGTTTGTCCTGTCACCGGCGGCTGAAGACGTAGACGGCCAGACGCTTTTGCTGCACTTAGCAGTAGTCATCTTCGTAGACTCCGCATGGACGCCGGAAGCCGATGACCCGTGTTCGGCGTGTCCCTGACCCTGGCCTGATCCTAGTTGCTTTTTGGGCTGAAAGTGGCTCGGCAGTGCGGAGTTGTTGCGCTTGGTGCCGTCGAGTGGTGTAAACGTTGCGTTGCGGTACAGCGCCAGTATCTTTCTGCGTGCGGCCGGTATATGCCTCAGCTCGGCGGGTGACGGCATGGCGACCGTGTCGATGCGGTGTTTCGGCGGTCGACCACGGCGACGACACTTGTCCGGCGTCGGCGGCGCAGCTGGCGACGGCAGTATCGGCGTGTCTATCGGATGCTTGCGCGGTCTACCGCGGCCACGCTTAGCCGCTGCTGGCAGAGCACCAAGGGGAGGCGGAATGATCAGCTTCTTCTGACAAACCCATGTCGTGGACAGGCTTTTAGCTGAAGCGATTGGACGTTTAGCAGAAATCGATGTCCGGCCGACAACTTGACGCGCTTTCTTGCGCCTCACGTCCTCCGTGCTGTCGGCAGTTTTCCGCTTGCGAATTATCTCGCTGATCTCGGACGTCGTCAGTTTGGGCGACTTCTGCTGCCGCTTGCTTCGCGCATCCGTGCTGCCGACGTCCTTGAAAGGAGACGTCGTCGTGGAAGCGACTGACGCAGGGACACCGTACTCGTGACGTTGCGACGACGTGCTTTCAACATTCGCAGTCTCGTGCTGCACGGCCTGATTCTCAGCGTCTACAGACTCCGGCAGCTGCGAAGCAAGCAGAGAAGAAGTTTCGGCAGCCGCAACGAAGACATCATCCGGCGAAATGCTGAAGACATTTTCGACGCGACAGATTGGACCGGACTTATCGCCGGCGTCTACGACAGCAGCAGCGGCTTTGATCAAGTCGAACGCTGATACAGACGCACCCACAGCAGCAGGACCTTCCAATGTCTGATCCGGCCCCTCCAGAAACAGACTCGCGATAACGTCTGGTTGCTCTTGTTTGACAACGATCTTGCATTCACCGACGTCACTCGACACTGCCGCTATCGACTCGTCCGGCTGGCGATCGGCTGGAAGCAAGAACGGCACAAACAAGCGAAAGCCGCCCAGCGACATAAGTTCGACTGCACTGGCGATCTGGATGATCTGGCCGGGGTCTATCGAGTGCGCTGTTACTGCAGGCTTGCGGTCGTCGTCAGAGGATGTCTGAAGTACAACGTCGGCGTCGTCGTGGTCTGGCGTGACCCAGCCGAGATCAGCTTGTGTACACTGAAGCACGTGAGAAAACTTAACTTCCGCGGGTGATTCTGCGGGCCACACGTCAGCAGCGCGCATTGACGTCACTTGCAGCACTGGCTCTGACTCCTGACTCACCACCGTGCTCGTGCATGTGCTGTCATCATACTTTGGCCGCCGGCAACTGGTCGTGCCGTCGTTGGTGTCCAGCAGGCTGGCGAGGTTGGGCAGTTCGTCGACGACGGACGACGACGACGTTGAAACAACGCGGACTGGCTGGCAAGTCGGTGACGTCACGGTTGGTTCCGTCCTGACCACCGTGTCGGCGGAGCTGTTTGCGGCGGCACACACAGCGGCATCCGGCAGCATCCGGCTACCGTCACTGCTGCCGGCATCAGGAAGATCGGTGAAGTTGGACAGATGGTCGACGACGGATGACGTGGAGACGAAGACTGGCCGGTATGTCGATAAAGTTGATGACGTCTGCGCTGGCTCTGTGCGATGCGCTATGTTCGTGGTCAGGGAACACTCCACGGGATCTGGATGCTGCATCCGGCTGCAGTCAGTGACTCCTTCGATGTCATGCAAGCGGGTGAAGTCAGACAGCTGATCGACAACGCTCGACGTTGACACGAAAACTGCAGGCCGGTAAGACGGCGATAAATTCGACTTCGTCTGTTGCGGTTGCTCCGTGTGATGCATTAGGAGGTTCGCAGTCGTGCTACGCTGCGCGGGATTTGGATGCATCCGGTTACTGCAGTGACTGGCGATCAAACGGGTAGTTAAGTGGGACAGTTCGTCGATGATGGAAGACGTAGAGACGAGAAGTGACGGGCAGGTCGACGAGTCACGAATCACTGCATGTTGATGCTGGTGCCGATGCTGGTCTGACAGCAGTTGATCGACGTCGTCGCTGAATGCTCTCTGCAGTACATCATCACTCCTTACCGGTTCGTCTACCTGCTGCCGCTGCCACTGACAACCAGCCGGCAACGTCGACGTTCTACCCGTTTCCGCGTCAGCAGGCATCGACAGGTCGTCGGAGCAGACCGTTGCGCGGCCTGGCCCAGTCATGGTCATCGGTGGTAGACGTCCAAAGACGTGCAACTCGTAAGCTTCCAGCGTCCCTCTGAACAGATGCAAGTAACGACGCAGCTCGGTGACGTGCAGCAGCAGCGCCGCGTGGCTCGACTCGGCCTCATGCGCAGACGCACACCGCGTCATTGACAGCATCCCAGCATGCAGCGCGCGCGTCGACGCGTCAACGCCCGCCGAACACATCGACACGGCGCGCGTGCTCTCCAGCACGAAGTTCGCATTAACCCCGCACGCCAGTCCACCGAGGTCCGTCCGACCGACGAGGTCGCTGTAGGCGCTGATGTATTCAACACGGTGCTGCTGGCGGACGAGGTTCTCCTCGCTGCTCGCAAGCTTCAGCAGCTCGCAGACTCTGCACAGCGACGCCGACGGCACGTACGTCCGTAGAGAGGAGGTGGCCAGCGACAGCTCCTTGACGACCGAATTCAGCGAGGTCTCAATCTGGCGAAAGACTTGTTCAGTCAGCCTACAGTGGCGTGTCAGTAGCGGCATCAGCTGATTCTGGCTGCATGGCGAGACTGTCACCGGCCGCTGCTGATGCTGATATGCATGCTGCTGACGCTGGTAACCGTCCCAGTCAATAAAATCACGGCGTGGCGTAGGTACCGGTATCGGTAGCGATGACAAGTGCTGCAACGGCGGCGGCGGCGGACCTTGGAAGCTGACGCCCCCACGCGGCGGCGGCGGTGACCTCAGCGGAATGTTGGTCAACGCACGCGGAACGCCGCAGAAGGCGGAGGTGGCGGGGGCGTCTGGACGCACGTTTAAGTACGGAACAGGAAAACACGTCGAAGTCCTGGCGGTGGTGGACGGCGGTGGAGGCGGAAAGTAGACGGCTGATTGGTAAAGTCTGTCGATCGGTCGACATGGCGGCGGCAACGGAGGTCGAACTATCGGCTGTCGCCAGATTTGATGAGGACGCACGACCTCGAGTGGCGGCATACGCGGCAGCACGACGACGCCCGGCGTACAACTGACATCATCCGACAACGTCGACAGCGACAGCGCAGCAGCGTTAGCAGCGGACTGTCTGGCAGCAGCTGCGTCGACGGGCATGTGGCTTCTCAATGTCGGCTGCTGATGGTACGACCTCGGCGGCAAAACCACGTCGAAACGCTTATGTCTCAAGACTACACTCTGCACGTTGGTCAGCGGAGTGCCGCCTGCGGCGACCGGGGTTGTCGGCATACGCGGTTGTAGCGGCATCATCGGTGGTAGCGCAGCGCAGAGACGATTGGCGATGAACTTGACGTACGCTACTGGGCAACAGTGTCGCGGCCGCTCGGAGAAACTGGGTGATGAAGGGTCGTCACGCTCGAACAGGAGCACCTAAAACAACGAGCAACGAAACAACCCAGATCGCGGTTTGTTAGTTACATCATGCGAAGTAAAACGGAACATTCGCTTCGCTCTAAATGTTTTCGAATACGTTTTCTGTTTTACGTTTAACGTAACCACGGCCTATAACATTCACAAACCATTACTTAATATATTGCCGCGCCTTTAAGTCATCGAAGCTCAAAAGATGCTGCGAGACACCTAGAAGCTTGTTGTCCGTGAAAAAAAACAGACAGCGTCGGCGGTTCATAAATGTAGCAGCGTTGATTTCGCCAAACAGAAGTCGAACTGGCGCGTAAACAAAACTGACGCTGGATGCCAGTGGTGACAAGGGCATTAATGGCCCAATAATGGGCAACATTATACACGATTAAATCGTAGCAAACAGGAAACCGCATTTATTGCCCTATTGTTAGGAACTCATAAAAAGCGCAGGCGCCGTGGGGGCAGCTGTTGGAAGAATCCATGCATCGCCTTTGATGCTGTAGTGTATTAGGACGATCCATGCACTGTTTCGACCTCATTCACTCATTCATATTTGTTTACTACCGCGACTTGTCAAAACGATCTAGTGCTGCCTTGTGCAAAATAGGCAAAAGCAGAACATATAAGGGTTACGTATAATGGCTTGCTTCTTGTCATATAGGTCACCAGTGAGTTCTGACGCTGTCTGCAAGTTTAATTAGTTCACTTTGCACTTCTAGTCATCTGCTTGCCACAAGTCAGTTAACCAGTACAAGATAATGTTCACACGAACATGGAGTCTGTCCGATGCATCTCGATAGCTTACAGTATTCCTATAAGTCCGTATAAATAAAATCAGTGAGCTATGTAGACTAGTGATAAAATTAAAAAGTTTAATTTCAAGTTGTACAGTAGCAATGTCATTGTCATCTTTCATTAACATCGCCAGTCACTGGACCATTCGATTCGTCACCAGCAGTTTACTATATACGTCGTCCATTGTGGCCATGCGTCTATCCTGCACCGTTATGGAGATACGGCGCCTCAAACGTTGGACGCACACACGGACGCACAGACGGACGCTCAGGCGATTTTATACTCTGTCCAATGTTATGCATTGCATTGGACAGACAAAAACAAAACTCATTCTCGTTGCATGCATTCACTGTCCTATCCTCTCCGTGTCCAGTGGACGAATTGTCCCACATAGCCCTCAACGGGGCTGCATGAATCATCCCACAATCGTTCACGCAAACTGTGCGACGTTGCAGCACAGTGTCTCCAGTGTCTTCCTGGCAGAATTCCCGCGGATTTCGGTGAGATGTAGCTCACAGGCATACATTAACATACCTGAGATACGTAGTTCGGCGTTTGTTGAGAGTTAAGAACATTTGTAGTGATCAAGTAGCTGTCGGAGTTGAGCAGAGGATCTTGTCCAGAGGCTATCATACGTCCGTCCGCTCGCCAACCGAACATAATCTATAGCAGTCACACACTGTTAGCAATAACAATACTGCAGTATTAATGACAGTGGTTAGCCATCGTGATGATATTTCACAACCTCATTCACAAAAATCTGGAAACAAATAAAGCTATGCAATAACACGGATATATCGGATATCCCAAAAAGCGGGGCCACTTGGTTTCATGGCTTGCATGGACAGAAATATTGATCACAATCATGGCACAAAATATAATCTAAATAAAACATATGGATAGCTTTAATCTATCACGTGAGGATGCTCCGACAGCTGTCTAAATGGTCTTTAAAACGCTAACGCATGACTATACCAGATAGTTGGCCCTTGGCTCCAATTTTTCAAGACGCAATCCAAAATAGTATTCGCTGCATAGTACCGGTATTTTCGACATGTGGTTTGCTTCTGAACATACAGTATTTACTAGATAAAAACGCGCATTTTAAAGTAAGCCTCGCATCAAATAAAATTTCAAACGTTGTCGAGGTTATTTATTCTAACTTATCGGTTCAATTTCGCATGATAAAAAGTTCTTAAACTGTGGGGAAAAGAAGTGGGGGAAACTTTAACAACTACAAGCCAGCGAACGGGGTTGTGCCCCTCCCAGCCGATTAGAGGGTCTGGGGAGCGTCGTAACCTCCCCCAGCGTTATCTGGGGCGAAGCCTCAGCCGAAATTGAATTTAGCGCCACATCGAAAAATTTTGGGCCGTTCGCACATTTTTCGGGAGAATTTTTTTCGATAATTGTCGAAAAATGCCGAAAAATTGGGTTAAATTTGAAAGGGGCAATTTCCTGGACCCGGGCTAAAATTTCAAAATTTTAAGTCGATTGTGAAGTATGAAAACCTAGTGCCGATGATCTGGTACACGAAGCGGACCGATCTGACACAAAGGTTTCGAGAGAGAACAGTTTAAAATTTGTTACCCCAAAATGGGGAAATTATTCGACCCTTCGCCCCCCCTCCCCGCCAAGAAGCCACTGACAGATGTTCCTGTATTTCTGTATACCTTGTAGATGATGATCCAGCACACGTCCCAATTCTGCCGCTCCAACGTCTGCAGCATGATGTCCGGGTGCAAGTAAACCTCGACGTCTTTTCGACGACGTTTACCTGGGCACGAATTTAATATAGGCCTAGACGCAACCCCGGATATCGCTGTCACCTGTATTACAGATAAGTTCGCACTGGCATAGGCTTAGAATAGTATAAACAACATCTCAAGTTGCTGGCCTTATGATAACAAGAGCTAAATAGGCTCAGACTTACATGACCGCTCCATGCAGTTGATTATGCTTACTTATTTAGTAACATATTTATTTACTTATTTATTTACTCGATTACTGACGCTCTAACTATATAGTCTATCGTCTTTCAATTTTTTTGTGGCGAGACGCGCAATTGGCACAGCAAAGTGCGTAATGCCTCTTCAAGTTCAAGGTCATCTAAGGTCAATGATTTTCGTGTCATCTTAAAGGGCTTATGCGACTTCCTAATCCTATTAGTGATCAATAACAACCGTTTCTGAGACAGAACGACTTATCGGTTGAAAATGCACATTTTTCTACCCCTCTGTTCAACCACATTTTTGAAAATGTTTCCCTTCGACTAAATGGCTGAAATTTTGCATGCGAAATGCTGTAACATTGGGCAAATTGCTCCGGCAATACCTCATAAAGCGGTAAAACTGTGGTTAATTTCCAAGAATATGACAAGCTAAGAGACTGACTGACTGACCGACGGCGACGTTATTGTTGCACAATGTCGCGTCCAGACCACATGTTGCGATCTGGCGCAGAGAATGCTGATCGGCGTGTGCTGTGAACGCGGTATAATCCTGACTGACAAACTGCGCATGCGCGGCCGGACTGGATAACGCCAACTCGCTCTTCTTCTTGCTATATACGACCGCAGGCAAAAATATTATTGACATTTTAAAAAACATCACTGTTTGGTCTGTTAAATATAAATTTAGAATATTCAGTGACTTATATTCCCCCAAATCTGGAGTTGAAATCGGGCGCAAGTTCCCCCACTTTTTAGGCTCAAGCCCCTCCCCCTCTTTGGGCTCCTTGTTAAGGGTGTTGATTGCGTAGTGAAAAATAGGGTGGGAGTTCTGATCTACACTCTTAGCAAAAACCTCTCTTTTATTTTTCACTGGGCGCAAGCTGCGCCCACCGGGTATAGGGATAGAAGCCACTGAGAATGCTAACAATTAAACCTACGCTCAATTCTTTTTTTCGCTAAGTACTAGTACATATGGGCAATTCTTGAGTCAAGAAAAGTTACTTAGTAGTAGTCGTAAAAATCCCCCACTGAAAACGATTGTGAAAAGCTGATTCTCACGAAAGCTGTTATACGCACTGTGTTCTCACGCTATTGCATAGGCGGATTTAAGGGGGGCATGGCCCCCCAAGAGATGCCAAAGTCACCTTTTTGCCTAGCATATGCAGTGCATTTCTGCAGTAAAACTAATAAATTTTATACTCAATGTATGCATTTTAGGGGGTTTTCATACCCAAAAACCGTTTGCTTCCGGGGCTGCGCCCCGGCGACAGGCTTCTTTCCAAGAAGTCCACCTTTGTTTTCCGCTTTCGGCCACAATTTTTGGCCCTTAGGGGCTAGTTCGCCTTTTGTGACTCCTATTTCTGGCTCTGCCTACGTAAGAGTAAGTAACAATAAACAATAAATAACGCCAGGGGAGTTTAAACCATATAAACCTAATTGAAGCAAACGCTACAAAAAACCAGGAAAGGTTTTTTTTGGAAAAATAGGCGAAAGTTGAATATTATTATTATTTGGGATTTCATAATATTTACGATATCTTGCAACCAGTAGGGTTCTGTGACGCTTAAAATGCACCAAATTCGTTTTTCGCTGGGGCTCCGCCCGGACCCCGCTGGGGGAGCTCACGGCGCTCCCCTAGAGTTTCTAGTCGGCTGGGGAGAGGGATACGCTTTCCCCATTCTCCTTCCCGTCGACGCCTGCGGCGCCTTACCTCGAGTTTGGGGGGGGGGTTATTGCTCCAAGGACTTAGGAGGATAGACACCCTTGAACAACGCTTTTTATCGCACGCAAGTCAATCTCCATCGCAGTCTTTGTAAATTACTGTTGTATTTCTATACTGTTATGGTCATAGAAAAAAAGAAATTTAGCACAGAGTCCACGAAAATACGCCACTTTGACCTTAAGATCTAGAAAAATTTTCTGGGGAGGGCCACTGCCCCCTCCCCAAACTCCTCCCCCTATGGGAAAGAAAACACCCCCTCTCCACACCACACCCCTTTTTGGCGCCTTCGGCGCCTCGACTCGGCTCGCGCCTTCGGCGCTCGACCTTCGCCCCACCCAACTTCAACTCCTGGATCCGCCTATGCGCTATTGGAGTAAGCAGAATAATAACGAACGCCCTGGACAACTGAAGCAAGTTCAACTTAAACACATTTGTATAGTGCTTGTGCCACAAAACCTAAAAAATGAAACAGAGGCGCTGGCTACGTCATAGTTAGACTACGAGCATGGGCAACAGTAAACAGACGAATCATGAGTGTCAAATGAAATGAAATGAAAAGCTGGCAGTGATAAGGTTAGCCTAACCTAATTTGTTCCAGACAGTAAGAACAACCCACCGTTCTGTCTCTACCGCTGAAAGATCGGCAGCCATTATACGCAGGACGGGTGTGTGGAACCTGAAGCGGAGGAATGTAGCCTAATGAAGATCGCGGAGATATTCAGGAAACGGGAGACTGGCCTATGTAGCCTGTGTGAAAGCTGTGGTATGCAATGGGGTTGATATGGCACAGCGCCAGCTGATAAAATGTGCTTCAGAACCAGATGTGAGTGACGTGTGTCTAATTTATCGCAGTAAAGTTGGCGCGTCTGCATTGTACAGTACGACCATCACTGGTAACCTGATTCGACTTAAAGAGCCAGAGCCCTATCAGGCATACGCCGCAGTCTGGCACGCTACAAAGAACCGGAAAAACAAAAGGTAGGCTTATTTCAGCCAGCAATGACGTGCACATATCGCATTTCAAAACCACACGACGATAAGATTAATGACGTTGGCATGGCTTGGGCTCACTCGCCGATATGGTCGGTTCAGGTCAACTGCTATTTGCTTGTAATCCATTATCGTGGCGAGCTGAGCTCCGAAAATTAATAAGCGTGACTGGCATAGCAGTGTGTAGTGCCCGTTTAAGAATATTCAAAGTCAATGATTTTCGTGTCATCTGAAAGGGCGTATGCGACCATGGTGTTTTATAGTGACGTCGAAGTCATTCCAGATCACTTTCAAGTCTAATGCACCTGTTGCTTTTGGATTCTATTCTCATTTCTATTAACAGTCAGGTCTATGTGCTACCCAGGTACAGGCATACAAACGATAGCACGTTCTCTCCACCGCCACGTTATTGATGGATATATGCATTTTGTTCTTTTCTCTGCGGCAAAAACATGGTCATTGTTTTGCGTGATTACATGTTATTTTACCACAATGTAAATTTCATAGTTTCTAAACTTCATTTATCAACAGACACATGTTAAATTGAGTGTAGTGTAGTTTAGTTGAGTTTATGTTTAGTTTTTGTTTTTATTGGTGTATTTCCTGCAGTGTTATAATTTCGTATTTGCTCACAGCAGTGTTTGATGCGCGTTTGATGCGTCTTACTAAATCAGTCATTCACTCATTCATAATGTGCATTGCACGTGCCATATCTTGATGATATTAGCTGATATAAGCAGTGTAAACACAACGAACATCCGGCGTTTGTCGACGCCCGATGCTGTTGACATACGACGTCGACGACATGATGGCCACCACCTGAACGACCAGTGGCTTCTATCCCTATACTTAATAGGCGCAGCTTGCGCCCCTGCAGTCAATGTCAATGTCAAATGTCAAATGTAAATTTAGGCCTATATAGCGCATTATCGAAAAAAAACCTCTAATGCACCCAGTAAAAAATAAGGGAGAGGGAAAGTTTTGTTAAGGGTGTAAATCAAAACTTCCCCACCCTTATTTTTCACTGGGCGATCTACACCCTTGTCAAGAAGTCCGAAGGGAAGGGAAGGGCTTGAGCCTGAAAGTAGTGGGAATTGCGCTTGATTTCCACTCCAGATTTGAGAAGGAGATACATGGACGGTCGACGTCGTCGCCGGTCTATATAAAATAGAACCCAAATGCTAAAGTGACCACTACAGTTTTTGAATTTTAATTCAAAACACTGATGGCTTTAATGTATTGAAATGTCTTTTATGATGGTATATTTACATCAAAGGCAAGCAACGTGGTTGGTAATCAATCAAACATTTATCAACCTGTAGCGCAGTTCTAGCGCAGAGTTTGTCAGCTGCTGGACTCCGGCGACACTCCAGTAGTTGGTGAAATTATAGTCCGGACGCAGATAGGATCGGCTGAGCCGATCTAGAGCCCATTTCTGCACATTCTCCATGTATGAACCTGCAACATTACATCTGACTGACCGATGACTGAAATTATTGTCTGTCCAATGCTAAGTATAAAATCACCTGAGTGTCCGTGCGTGCGTCCAACTTTTCTTAAGCTATCTTCCTTCCACCTTCCCTTTTCCTTCACCTCTTCCTTCCCCTTTCCCTTTCTTTTTCCCTTCTTCCATCTTTCTTTGCGTGTCCACGTCCGTGCGTTCAATATTTGAAGCGCCATATCTCCATAACGGTGCAAGATAGACGCATGGTCACTATGGACCACCCATAGGAAGTCGCCAACCGCGAGTCAAATGGTCACGTGACCGAAGACGTCACATAGCATCTGAGTGTCCGTACGTGCGTCCGTGTGTCCGTCCGTGCGTCCAAATTTTCTTAAGCTCTCTTCCTTCCACCTTTCCCTACCCTTTCCCTTCCTTTTTCCTTTCCTTCCCCCTTCCTTTTACTCTTTTCCTTCTCCCTTCTTTCTTTTCGTGTCCACGTCCGTGCGTCTAACATTTGAGGCCCCATATCTCCATAACGGTGCTAGATAGACGCATGGTGACGATGGACCATTTATAGTAAAGCGCTGGTGACGAATCGAATGGTTTCGTGACCGACAATGTCTATTGTTTAGTTAAAATAATAGAGAAAAATGAAAAAAAATTATTGCTGCTGTACAATTTGAAATTAAACTTCTTGATTTTTTCTACCAGTTTAAACAGCTCACTGATTATATTTATACGGACATATACCTTTTACTGTAAACTATCGAAATGCATTGGAGAGACTCCGTGTTCGTATGAATATTATCTTGTTTAAGGCTAAGATCATATTTGTTACAGAACCGTGGAAAAACATACAAAAAAACTTTAAAAAGTAAAAATATACAAACTTGATAACCGTTAATGCATACACATTGATATCAATACAAAAAATCTAGCTGAATACAAGTTCGAGTTTCAGTAAGCGGTGTATTATGACTTAATTTTCCTGTGCCAAAAGTCAAAGATTTGAATATTCGTAGGCTGTTACAATAAGTCTGTGGCTCGAACAGGTTAAAAGAAAAGCGCCTGTTCGTCTTTATTTGCAAATTGCGAGTGCTTTGTCGATATGAAATGAAATTGTACTTAACTTTTCTACGTTTTATTTCAGCGTTTCAGGCAAAATGTGAAATTGGGGCCCTGGATAGTTACAAGAGATCATGAAGATAATTCTGGTGGCTATAGTGCATCCAGACACACTGTTTAGGGGCTCACACGCAACCTGATGCTACAATCACATTGCTGCTATATTTGGCATAGGCTTCATCAACAAATCATATCTATAAAATCACATTATGCATGGCGGTAGCGGATACTTACGTGGCATAGTAGATGGCATACTAAGCTTTATATAATGGCAAAGTTGAACAAATGCGCTGCTGAGGCTGCAGTATACAAGCGAATCTGTCTGCCGAATTCACGTAGGCTACCAACTCTGCAACATCAAGAGACGAATTTTATTCAGTGATATAACGGAAAGGTTTACAGTAGCCTAAATAAAAAAGCGACTCCTAAGACCACATCAGTATAAAGCCTTGTTCATAGCGACAAACTCAACTCAACTGGCTAGTTGAGTTGAGCTGAGTTTGTCGCTATACGAACACGGCTTAAGACCCGATGCAAAATACTAAAAGTGTTGGTCCGAGAACAACTAATGTTGTCTGAAGACCGAAAATATGACTAATGTCAGGTGGCAGTCGAAGTCCCTTCCATTTATTGGCACCACAGACTGAAAACGTCTGCATAATTATGGTGAGACGCTAGTTTCCGACGTATGGAGAATGCCCACACTGGGTGCTAGATTAACCTTCGGCCGCTGAGCTTAACTTGAGACCGTACATGTAGGATGCTTGTGAATAAACTTGCGACGACGACTTTAAGTTTAAGCTAGAAATTTGGGGCAAAGCCCAACCTGAGTCCGCCCGGCGCCCAAAGTCCGATTGGGGGAAATTAGAGGGGGGGGGGTAAAATTTTCCCCGCATCAAAGTCACGTGGCCTGAACTCAAATGCATTGGCATACGCCGAACACACATTGTCGACTTAGGGTAGGTCAACGTGAGCGCTTATAACTTTGTTCGTAGTGGACCGAATTTCACAATTTTTTTTGTTCAACGCCGAAAAGATCCTTCTTGTCAACGCCGTTTAGATTTTGTCGCTATCTTCATCGATTCCAGAGATATTTGCGGTCAAACTCGAAAGTTGTCGTAAAACGTACTAAATTTTGGAAATTTTTTGCCCTCCCAAATTTTAAGGGGGCGATGCCCCCAAACTTCGTACATGCGTTAACACCCCAACCTAGAGGCGCGTCAAGTGCCAAAGTTTCGTCAGGCTACACTTCTTAACTCCGAAGTTATAAGCGCTCCTTTATTGCATTTTAAGCCAATTTTTG
>Ga0056128_1006733_pt1 | contig 14511 bp, 8 predicted proteins | sample WorMetLIZISLAND2_FD_71113 | JGI IMG/M metagenome (GOLD analysis project Ga0056128, IMG submission 71113) | Marine gutless worms symbiont microbial communities from Max Planck institute for Marine Microbiology, Germany - Olavius geniculatus... ... | reverse complement strand
GTCCTGAGGCCTGGCAATTTTTGAGGGGTCCGTCCAGGAATCGAACCCAGGACCTCTCGCTCTGGTGGAGTTGACCTGAGTCCAACACTCTAACCACTCGGCCACCGAGCTCCATTTCAGTCTGCTGACGATAAACTGTTCCGTGAAATTCTACGCAACTCCACTCACGTCCTCCAGGCTCCAGCCCATGATTCCAGATCGTCGACCGTCATCTTATGACCTCACACCACGCTCTCATGACAAACTTTTGCTTAAAACTACTTAACGTGACTGTCATTCGCATGCTTTATAGAGACAGCTATAATTGGTAAGTATATTCTTGCAAACTAGGCTTATGTCCGATTTTGTTTACTTCGTTACTGTCTATATTTTTCATAAGACTTCAAAGCACTTTTTTGTAGTTAATATTCTATGTTGTTTACGAGAAGAAATAGAAGAATTTTATTTGGAATAAAGCAATTTCTGGCAATTATTCACGATACTGTTCACTGAAATCTTGTCATTTAAGAGTTTCTATTCTGAAGTGACTTGGAACGATTTCGCAGACAGGTAGGAAACTTTAAAGACTGATAGTGGTGTTAGAACTGAGCTTACCGTAATCCGTATAACTTCCAATAATAGCCGGGTCTCAAATAAACGCCGGGGTTTTTTGTCAGATGTACAGATAAACGCCGGGTCTCTAATAATCGCCGGGTCTCCAATAAACGCCGGTCCCATATAGACGTGGGGCCTGGCAGCCACAATATACCAATATATAGACCTATATTTGTATTTTTATTATAAAATCGTTACATATAGACAGACGAACGGGTGTGGGTAAAATGCGTCTGGTGCGTCTAGTGCGTCTAAGTGCTTCTGCGACTAGTAACGTATGTAACTTCTACCAAATCAAACACTTAACATTAGTGTATACATATATATATAGAGAGAGAGAAACGTTTACACAAAATATCCATCAAAGGCAAACCTCCAGACCGTATGTGAAGTAGCCTATCGATTTTTGACAATTATAAGGTAGCTTCCAAATTCTACATAAGGTTAAACGCCATGACGTACACAATGACTGCACTGATACATCAGACAAGTCCCATAGTTCACAACCATAAAAGTCTGAACAATATGACTTAAACAATCTAGTTTTAGTATCACAGTCTACCTTAGAGAACCAACCGAGAACATTATTAACTTGGCCAATAAATTTACACAGCCTTTGTGAAACATCTAATCCATCTCCATGGGAGTCACTGACAACATGACCCAAGTGAGGCCAGCTGCTGGCAACCTCTATATTATAACCACCAATGAAGAAACACACATCATCAACACTACTACAGTAGGAAGCATATCTATGCCTATTAACAAGACACTTGGATTTGCTGGCATTGAAAACAACATCGAAGTCACTGGCATACACACATTCTTAACATTAACCGCATATCATGCATGGTTGGCGATATCAACACAATGTCATCAGCATAAGCTAATGCATTGACAAACATATGTCCTAGATGACATCCTACACCAGCTGCACTTAATGCATTCAGTAAGTCATCAATGTAGACACAAAAAAACACTGGACTAAATGGGAGGTCAGACGAATGACAAAATCAGCCGATTTTATCTGCCGACAAAATTGCCCGACAAAAATCTGTCGAGTGCCATGCAAAAATCGCCCGATTTTTTCGGCCGACAGAATCGCCCGATTTTGTCTGCCGAGATAGATCATGTTCTATCTTCGACGATTTTGTCGGCCAACTTTTCGTATATCGGACAACAAATTTTGTTTGTGTTGCTATGGTGATTGTTTACAACGAAAGATGAATATTTATTTTAGTTATTTATTGTGTTTGTTATTATTTTCGTTCATTTGATGCAGAAAAAAAGTGATGCAAGTATTATTTTGCGATCTGCATTCGGCTGTTGTGCTAGCTGATAACGTATGAAGTAGCAGACAGAACTATCAGCCATGTGTCATGGTTTACCGATTTTGTCGGGCATCTCAACCACGCCCACAAAAGTCAGCCGACTTTGTCGTTCGTCTGACATCCCCTTAAGTACTCCATCTTGCTTAACTCCATTGTGAATATTAAACCACCGGGAATATGCTCCATTCCATTCCACGTGTATCTGCTGCAATGTGTACATATTCAATAAGAACCTGATAACCACAAGTGGTAACTTTCTATCAAGCAGTTTTCTAAACAATTTGCGATATTGTACACGATCGAAAGCGTCTAACATCGCACAGTAAGTAGTACCATGATTAGCCCTGTAATACTTAATGGTTTCCCTCAAAACTAATGAACACATAGCAGTAGAATGCTTCTTTTTAAAGCCAAACTGCAGCTGAGATGTAGCAAGGAAGTCAGCATAACGATTCAGTAAAATGCAATCAAACAACTTGCCAAGTATAGAAAATAATAGAACTAAGAGCAATGGCTTGGTAATTAGCTGACACTGTACGGCTAGTGCCTTTTGGTATGGGTATCATAGAACTGAATGCCAGGTCACCTGTAACTGCACCATGGGTAACCAGACTTGAAAATAAAAGTGCAATATGAGTCTGTAAGTCCTGACCAGCACGCAAGATATGGTCAGATGTTAAACCATGAAATCCATCGCGCTTACCATGCTTTAACTACTAACAGCAGTAGCCACATCACTAGTATAATTATACAAACATCATTCCGACCCTGCATCTGTGACAACTGATTATCAACATCCCGTTTTAAATTGTCCATGTCCTGTACATCATAGGCTACAGTTGAGTACAATTCATTATACTTGTTAGCAAAATAATCAGCAATAGGATCACACCCTGTAACACTATCCACCACAGAATTAACAAAGTTACTTCTCACAGATGTCAGTTTTTTCACTTCACACCAAAAATCACGCACATTATTCTCAAGAACAGCATTAGCAAACCTTTTCACAATATCATTTTCATTACGTCTAACCTGTCTGACAGCATAGTGATAAGCAGCCCTCGTCTTACGCATTATATCAGCTACAACACCTGAGTGAGGACGACCACACATTGTGCTAAAATAGCGACTTTTCTCGCAGGGGAGCTACAAATTAGCCCCATCCAGCAACTAATTTTCTCCCAGCATTATGTGCAGTTACAGGAATATTTATTTCGGCGGAATACACACACAACTTGACAATGCTATTGGCATAGTTATTCAGTGTCTGTACATAGTCATGATTAGCATTTTTACACAGTATGTCAGTACGATGAAGATCATTGGTGGGCACAATAACGTGATTAAGACCAAACGACAGATGCTCTCGATATGCCGTAATATGTGCATTATTTGCTTTATACCAAGCTGACTTACTGCAAAACACCTGTAGTTCTTCACATCTGGCCTGGTATGCTAGACTTTGCTAGTATATATAGGAGACCGTCATGGCATGGCTCAGTGGCTGCAGAGTGCAGGCTGTGTAATCGTGTACCGCAGTAACCAGACATGTTCGTGGATGAGACACATTACACCTATCACAGTGCAGCACGGTAGTGCTGACCCTGTTGTAAGGGCGATGAACGTTAAGTATAGGAAATGGCGTTTGGGGGTGTCCTGTAACTCCAAAACCCCTTAAGTGATTTTTATAAAACTTGGCATCAGTGATCACATTGACCACTCAACCCCACGTGCAAATTTTTTTTACAATTTTCTTTCAAATTACATTTATCTAGCCCATGACTTCACACAGCATTTTACATTGTGTCAGCCAGTGGAAATAGCACAGAGATTTTGGTAGGCCCGCTGGAAAGATATGACTGATATGCTGCTTTGTAACCTTAATGCTCTCAGTTTCTGATTGTTTGGAACTATTGACATTTGATAGTGCTGGAAAATGGGCATATGTGGCTCATTTTTTGATCAGCCGATGACTACAATGCTTTCAGCTTCAGGGGGCCTCGCCCCTTGACCCCCTCTGCCCTGCCTTGGCCCTTACTAGGGGCTCCACTCCAACCCCAATTATTGGCTCGCACTCCACACGCTTTCCCTCACTTCCCTCCCCAAGCCCCCCAACCCTAAAAGTCTGGATCCACCCCTGGATGATGACGCAGTGTCCAAGCTCTTAATGTTTTTCGTTTATTAACTGTAACTGTGACAGTGATGGTTTTATTGACTGTTTACTTCCATAATACCAATAAATAGTCCACTCAGTTTAAGCTATTTGTTTTCGAAAATAGAATTTGTGGTCAGAGTCTCTGTTATTCTGCAATTTGCAAACAACATGGACCAGTTTTGCCAGCCTACAGTGTTATCCATCTTCAGTAGCATGATTTTAGTAATCTTTCAGTGATAGAATTTTTAGTACTAAACATCTTTCAATGATGATATTATTTTATGTCTTTGTTCTCTGATAAAGAGTGGTGTGAAAAATGTGCCAACTTGTACTCTATGTTTTATTGCTTTTGTGACAGACACGAACACTAGCATGGAGAAAGTTTTAAAGACACCAGTTGGTCGCAAGACAACTGTGGCCCAATATTTATCATCATCAGCATCAGCTACACCTATAGAGACAACACAGTCTTTCTGCTCCTACCCACATCGTGCTTGCATGCGAAATAAACTAGAAGGTTTTGACTATTGCATCCGGCACATCCTGGAAGACAGAAATGCTCCGTATAAGCAGTGCAGTTATGTGTCAAGCCGGACAGGACACAAGTGCCCAGAAGCTGCACTAAAAACTGAAAAGCGTGAAAGGTCGTTTGATCATTTTGTAAATATTAGTGTTATATTTATAGGTTTAGCATGCATTTTATTGTCCAGTAATTTTGAGTTTAAAAAAAATTTTGGTTTTTAACCTACCATACTAATGGTTATGCTCTATCATCCATCTGACTGTTTTCTGTCAGACATGTTGTGTTGTGGCTAAACGGTACATGTTAGTTGGTTGACAATGGCACCATTGGATAGGTCAGTGATTTTCAATCGGGGTTCCGCGGAACCCAAGGGTTCCGCGAGCATCAGCCAAGGGTTCCGCAGACAGCCAGTAAAAATAACTTTGCGAGCGAAGTCACGCCAGACAAAGTCATAGAAAATCAGCACCGAACGAAATTAAGCTTCAGCGTGTCTATTTTTGCATAGATCTACTGTGTTGAATCTTTTTTGTTGTTAGTAATTCTGGCATATTTGTATTGTAGTAACGTATATTATAACGTAGGTCCCCTATATGCATTGCACGGCATTACTCTACTCCGAGGATTAGTGCGTTATTGGAAATGATTAGGGTAATGGTTACGAAATCGTTTGACGATTTACTTAGTTAATTCAATTCTTTGAACGCTGTGCTAAGGAAAATAAAAAGACATGTATATATCTGAGGGCGTCCACATGATAAATTTTCTGGGTTGGTGGCGGGGGCTAAGCGGCCGTCGACTACCACCTCGATCTCCGTGTTTGGTTAAATACAATAACTTAGTGCTGCCTACTAGGCCTAATAGTAAAATGCTATATAGCTCTTCAGGGGAAACCCATCTCAGAGCTACGGAGCAGCCAAGTTTCAGATTTTAATAGGTCATCTTTGCCTGGTTTTTCGTCCATATGGTTGCTCTGCACTGCTAGAGAAATGTGTCTGTAGTTTCTATCTCGCGTACATCACTGGATGCATGGGGTTCCGTGAGTGACCTTCACGCTTGTTTAGGGTTCCGCTGCAGCAAAAAGGTTGAAAAACACTGGGATAGGTTATTAGTAAGTTCCTATTGGCTGCTCATAGTAACCATATCACTATCTGCAGCAGCTTGGCTGCAGTTTGCAACACAAGTGTTCATGGAAACAGTTTCTTGCTTATTAACTGAATTTACTGATCTACTAGTTTATCTGAAAATATTACTGTGATCTCATTATTAAGTAAGTAAATAAAATGTTAAGTGTAGCAACAGACAATACTACAGTGTCAATTACTTTTAGCAGTTAAGTTTCAGTTGTTGATGTTTTTTTTGTATGTGAGTTTTAGTTATGATTTTATTGTGGTTTTAGTGGCATATTTCTTTAGTTATTGTTACTATTAATGAACATCACTCTCTGACTCTGTGGTAGGGGAGCTTACCAAGCCAGAAAAGAACTTGGGAAGGGTTGGGGACTGAGGAGTCTAGCATTGTCCCTTTCTAAAATTTCTATTTGTGAACATCTGTCATACGGTTTTGATTGGTAAACTGGCACTGATAAGGCAAGCACATACAAACTTTGACGTTCACATCATAAAGGAGGCTATTTCTTTCTCATAATTTTGTACACACCACATAACAGCACAGATGTGAATATGTATATATATATATTTTTTTGTTCAGTTACTGTTCTTTACATGCACGGAAAATGGCACGAACACGTTATCATCAGGATGGGCGCCGAAAGAGTCGACAGGAAGATCCTGCTTTGAGTTTGCTCTCTGAGTTAGAGTCTCACATCGGCACGTTAGGCCGCCAGCCAAGCACGAGAACTGTTGACACATATACTGCTGGTAAATAGTACACTGGCTCTGGCTGTATTTCTCATGTTGAAATTTCTAGCTATTTTTATGTTAAATTTCTGTAATTGGTTTGTTGTTTTGCATTTGTTACTTTGTTGTATATGGTGGCATTTTACAGAACTGCATTGCATTGTGGCATGGTTAACACATTGTTTCTGATAGGTTTAGTTTTTTATGCTGGGCCCGGTTAGTACCTGGAATGGGTTACTGTTCTTGGACAGGTAAATCTATCGCGGTATAACCAAAGTCTTAAGTCAACTCATCGCTCCAGGGTAGGCAATTAGAGTGGCAGCCTGTCTGGCTGGGGCTAAGGCAAGGCTGTTGGGTATATTCACTTGTCAGGTGATCCAATAGGCAAGTGATGCTACATAACTCTGATATTGGGGTTTCTATGACGAGCTGTGTATTTACCTGCTTGAATGTGCTACAGATGATAACATGTCTACGTGCTCGGTTGATGAGACTGACTTTCAGCCGCTGCAAGACCAGCTGGTTATGCTGGATGCTGCTGATAGTGATGCTGAAAGTATTGACAGTGAACAGGACAATGCTCTCAAGTAAGTGACATAGTTTTCTGTTGTTAGATCCAGCTGGTTTGGTAGTATAATGGTTAGGGTGTTGTACTTGTGATTGCAAGGTTGTTGGTTCAACTCCCAGTCAGGTTGCTGTTGTGTGGCTAGTACTTGAATGGGTGACTGTGTACAGACAGGTAAACCATCTTGGTATAAAATAACCAATACCAAGGGTCATCTCAGCCTTCCATCCATCTGGGATATGTAAATCGAGCACCAGCTTATCTGGCTGGCGTTGAGGCAGGGCGCATTCATTTGTGTTTGGCAGGTAACACTGTGTGATCCCATGACAGATATGAGATAGGCTTCCTATGAAGAGCTATACCATTGAGCTGTTAACTGTTAACTGTCACTGACTGACTACAAGAGCTGTTGCATGTTCTGGCAGTAAATATTTTTAGCATGCACGATTGCACGTACTGCTTATTCGTCATTGAAGTACAACAGTAACCGTTTTGTAGGCTGAGTGCTTAGTGGTCATTAGGCTTTTTATGTTGCCAGTTTGATTATGTGGAACTGGCTGCATAGGCACTCATGTGACTCTACCAACATGGTGTCTGTCATTAGATGTTTGCATAATGCATCTTCTATTCAGACTACTTATGCCCAATGTAAATTGTTGCTTAACATTGGATTACGCAAGTGGGGGCTGCCATTTGCATCTAGCACTTTGTTGCAAAATGTTAAATTCTGCTGTCACTGTTGGACTTTAAGAAGTCTAACGTTCTTACAAGCTACGTAACTCTTACTTGAGGTGAAGTTGCCAGTATGTAACAGAACATGACTGAATGGTGGTCTAATTTACGGAGTTTATGGGCGCAGGTAACACAGTGACAGACTGAATCGGCATATTACAAGTGTTGAGTGTAGTAATCATAGCTGAAAATGCAAAGAAAAAATTCCTAGATGGCGAGATATATTAGAATAAAAATTATCTAATAGCAGCTGATGTTATAATTTTCAGGCATGCCGGGGTGTACACAGCTGAAGAAATTGCATTGGTGTTTCGTGACAAACTGATTCGGCTTCAGTCTCTGTACATAGATCAATTCAAACGCCTTCGTCATCGGCTGCGTGAGAAACGTCGCCAATATCTGCACACCATGAAACGAACATTACCCGCTTCAGGTACCAATTCTTAGTTTATTAGATGACATGCATACTCATTTTTTATTATACCAGCCTATTTTAGTTTTTATGAGCACAGTGATTTGGAAATTAGGGAGGGCATTCAGGCTGCAGTGATTATTTTATTTAAGCTATCCTGAGTCTTCTTTGTTTTTCTGTTAGTCCTATTAGTTAAGTTGACAACATTTTTGGCAAATTGTTGGACTTGGAATTGTTTTGATCAGATTAGAAAAAATCTGATGAAACTGCTGTGCTGATACTGTACCGTTTATGTTATGATTCATTGCATTTGCTTCACAGCAGCTGAGGCCGGCAAAGTGAGCTCAAAATGTGAAGCAGATCAACAGAAACTGAGAGCTCTGAGTCGCTACTATCGAAGATTTGGCAAGGTCTGTTGCATGCATTGTCTAAGCCAGTGATTTTCAACTGGGGTTCCACGGAACCCAAGGGTTCTGCGAGCATCTGCTAAGGGTTCCGCGGCTGGTCAGCAAAAATAACCTAGCGTGCGAAATTACATCAGACCAAGCCATAGAAGTACTACGCACCAAATGCTTAGTTCCAAATTAGCGCTTCTAGCCGTATACTTTTTGCAATTCTTGTTGTTATCAATGTTAGAATATTTGCATTGATGAATAAACACTAACGTATTAGTGCTAGTGTTAATAAATTGTGTGTCCATTTATTGAGAGACTTATTGCTTGAAAAATTCTGCTTGAAAAATATTAAGAGCTTCGGCCGTCAGCGCAACTGACTGGGGGGACCAGACTCACTGAACTGTCTGTTTACGTAAAAACATTTGTAAAAATCCAGTGACAATTTGTGTGCCATTGGTGATCGCCTCGTAAGGTGTTTTTGGTTACAGGTGAAACGAAATTGCTAAATATTATCACACTAATACGGTGAAATTAAACAAGTCTTTTGCTTGCTGCTTTATTGGCAGCGTTTGATGGTTTTGCCCCAGGCTCCCACAGGTTTTCTGCATCTTGACTCCGTTGGGGACATCGGTCTTTAGACATCCTGAAAATTTAACCTCGCCTACATCGCTGGACTTACGGATCATTGCATAAATGTATGGGGTTCCGTGAGTGATCGTCACACTTACGTAGGGTTCCGCTGCAGCAAAAAGGTTGAAAGACACTGGTCTAAGCAGTTGTATGTAATGCTTCTGAAAGATTTTCATGGGTTATGTGAAGTTTTAAAGTTGAACTTTGTTTTTTTTGTCTTCAAGCTCAAGTGTCATGGCAGATGCTTTTTCCATGTTTTACTGCAATTTGCATGAAATTGCATCCTTCTTCATTATCAGAAGTATGATTACTTGTTAGTTGCATTCAAGGCAGGTAGTTGCATTTTGTTATGCAGGAGGCACTGTTAGTTCGGCAGTGCAAAGAGCGACGTGTTGCTTTCTCTGAAGGTTCTGCATACAAGCCGCCCATGACTTTCACGTGTAAACACGTTGGTGACATGTGCAATGCTCCTGCGTTGCCACTGTCTAAGTACTGCCAACAACGTATCCTTACTTGCTTTTGCTTTTAGTCGGCAGCAGGGCTCAAAGTGGGAAAAAATAAACGCCGGTATGGTAGCTTTGCCTTCCTTCCCTTCGTCCCTCAATCTAGCGCTATTTTGGCCACTGATTGATGCAAACATCAGTGACCAGTTGCCTAAATCTCATAAAATAGTCTGCAAAGCATGCCATACTAGTATGTCTTTTTTCAGAAAAGAAGTGCTGGTATGCTTTCCAGGCGGCCTAGGAAGTCTGGTATGTCATACCGGTCCATACCGTCCCATTTCAAGCCCTGCTCGGCATGAGTTTTTAAACAACATTTTCAATAAATTATCTGGAGTGACAGTATTGCCCATTGCCACATTATTTTAAAGTATGGATGTTGTTTCTGTAATAGTGATGATTATTATGATTGTTCTTTATGATAATAATTTTGTTTTTGTTATTACTATTATTATTATTTTATATGGCTAATGGACTGTGAAGACTGCAACACAATTTCTGATAATACATGCAGCAGAAACTACAGAAATGCGATGTATGGTAAATTACACAGCTCAGGTGGTAAAATAAGGTGCCGGCTATTACAAATAATTATAGGAATTGGTAGAATGATGTGCTGCTTCAACAAAGTAGTTTTTGAAGCTAGTCTGTTATATGATTATTATAGTCACTGTAACTCATAAGCTGAACATTGAAGAGTAAACATAGCATTGACTTTGGTCGAGTGATACTTCTTCCGTGACTTGTGAATGCATCAGACATTGAGGATGACAGTCGGCAGGTGCTCTTCGCAAGATGTGACTTTGCTGGCAGCAGTGGCGTCTGTACACAAATTGTTCCCGCTATCTTCACTGACACACGCTGTCATCTGCACACTAAACTGCAGCCAGTTGTTTATCGCTACAATGGCAGCAGCTGTGAACAGGACGTATGTCACTCATCTCTGCGTCTTGTTCGTTTATCTTACTGTATGATAGGTTAATTGATTGTTCAGTTAGTAGACACTGTTGACTAGCTTTACAGCATAGTTAAAATATTTTCCAGTTGTAATTATCTCCACTGAAGAAGGCAAAGTTAATGTGACACTTTGTCTGTTTGTTTTTCTGTCTGATTCTCTGCCAGCTGGATAAGTCAAAAAGTTGTGAACATTTTTCAGCGAAATTTTGTGGCAGGTTCGAGGTTGATTTATGGCCCAGTGAAGAATTGATTGCATTTTTGTTCAGATTTGGAGTCTTCTGCCGATTCTGTATCACAATCCAGTATTCTTTGCCGTTAAGAAATAGCGCATAAAGTGACATTTTGCATTGTATCTAGGCAATTTATGGTTTGAGTTTGATAAAATTTTACTGTGACATGGACCAACAAGTGGTGTTCCAGTTTGGGATCCAAGGACCTAATTCACAAACATTGTCGTAAGACATGTCATAAGACGTGTCAAATAATTGTCATTACTCAACAGTTAAGATGTCATAAGATTTATGACATGTCGTAAATGAATTCACAGAATTTATCTTTAATGATCGTAACTTTTTTACTGAGGCATATTGTTGTCATGGTAATTACGGTCGTCTGTGTATAATGAGCAGTTTCGTATCTATGGTAATCAGTCACTGACCAATCAGTAAATAAAAGTGGTAATTTAAAGTTAAATTTGGGATGTTAAATTCAGAAATTTTTAGTATTCTGATTACACTATTCCGAGTACATGGCGTTAATTTACTTTTTATTTGTTTCTATTTTTTACTTATTTAATTTTTAAAATTAAATTTTTAAAAAATTTTTATTCTTTATTAATATTTGCTAGCAGAGTTTATAGGTTTATGCGTCTTTAGAGATAGTGTCGAAAGCTGTAAAAGGGTGGGAGAGGTGAGTATTTGAAGCACTTTTTGGGCATGGCACGCTTTGCAGCACTGCATGGACTGCACATGGTAGCAAATAGTAGTAGTAGTGATAAATGCATTTTTATAATACACGTTAGCTATTTACCTACTAAAGCAAATAGTTCTATAAGGCCTACAATGAAAAACAGCCTTCGCCATCACCACCGGACAGCGGTGGGTTATGCAGTTTTATTTCAGTATTGTGGTACTATCGTGTATCTTGATACCCGAATCGTTATCATTAATTTCATTTATCGCACAGCACTACGCTGTATTATTTTTTATTCTATGTTTGTTGTCAAGGTATATGTTTTCGTGGCTACAGCATAGCAATGGTCCATCGCCAGTGCAAAGTGCTGTTTATTTATCCATTAATTAATTTATCCAACAAAAAGACCACACGAAACAGATATAGTACAAATCTAACATTACTACGTTACGAGTATAATTGAATTGGAAGTCTGATGAAGCGATATGATGAAGTTTTTCTTGTTGGATAGGATTGGAATCGAATCATTTTGATTGTCATAAGACATCTAAAAAGTTATTGTAAGATTTCTGTCGTAAAATTGTCGTAAGTTTACTGCAGATTCTTCAGTTCAGAAATGAGCATAAATACAACGAGCAAATAACTATGGGAACAAGACATGTGATTGTTAATACTGGTGCCGCCACATGGCAAACACAAAAATACACTGTGTATATGACCCCAGACACAAATACAGAAACACAGAATCTGGGGCCAAATTCACAGTGTATTTTTGTGTTTGCCTTGTGGCGGCACCAGTATTAACAATCACATGTCTTGTTCCCATAGTTATTTGCTCGTTGTATTTATGCTCATTTCTGAACTGAAGAATCTGCAGTAAACTTTGCTGTTTGTGTGGTGTGCAGCAAAATCCTAAGGAAGAAGCTGTTGACATCGTCAGTGTGAGTGACAATGTCACTACGCCAGTGACTCTTTGACAGTTGTTATTGCCAGTTTTTGACAAGACTGACAGTTTTACGAAGAAACTACACCATGCTGAAATTAGCTGTTTGATTTTTGGCATGTTCGGTTTTATGTTCACATGTTGTATGCAACACGCGATCTTTGAATAGATTCATGCATTGTTTTTTTTGACATTGAGGGTAAAAATGGCGAAAGGTCATATTTTCCGTTGTCTAGCAAAAACGTCTTAACTACAAGGTTTTTCAAATGCTACTTGAATATCTATCTGTCTAACTACAAAATAAAATATAGCAAGCAAATGCATATATTATTTACTAACAAACTGCAAAGCAACATTAAAAACGCTGGATAAAATCTGGCAAAAATGCATTGTTTAGAAATTTATTTTGTGATGTCATTGACAACAGATGGGACGTATTGCGCTTTGCTGTGTGACGTGGCTTTAAACTTCACTGGTATGCATCGTTGTTAAACCAGTATGGAGAAGTCAATTGCAGACCTGTACACGGTTCTTTTCTTAGACGTCGAAAATTTTCTGGTGTATCTTTCATACAGATGTTACTGAAATTTTTGGCTGGGGAGTGTTGCTGATTTTACAGCCACAGTCCTACTCTGGGGGGGGGGCGTGGCCCAAGTAACAGTCAATTAGATTTTAGTGAAGACTTTGCAGGAAACTGTCCAGATCACTGTTAGCTGTTACCATTAGCTGTTACCATAACTCAGTGGCGTTGTGGGTTAAAGAAGTACCCAGGGAAAGAAGTTACATTTTTAAAAATTTCTTAGATATATTATGAGTGCCCAAAATTCAGGGGAATCATTTAGGGGGGACTAGGGGTCTACGGACCCCCAAAGATTTATGATTTAAGTTTTCTCTGTATATTGTACCTTTGATTAAACGTAAAACAGCTAAAATGTCAACTGCGTTGCCGCAGTATTTGAATAAGCTGGCTAGTGTGAACGATTGAACCAAACTGCCTTCCACTGACATTCACATATTTACTGTCGGGCAAACATTTGTGTTGTTTGTATATGCCTGAGAATTGGCAACCAACTGGAGCAGATAGGCCTGATGTTACCAGAACTATTCAATATTACAGTTTGAAGTAGATTTTAAACAACATTATGATCTGATTACTATGATAGTGTTCACATTATTGCATTTTGTGTTTTTTTTGCTGTGTTACATTAGTTCTCTGATGAGACATAGGACATATGTGCTTGCAATAGACTTTGGTTGATTAATGAATTTAAATGGCAACACGTAAACTAAGCATAATATACTTATGTATACGTAGGCTAGTAAAGAAACATTTATTATCCTAGCAGTTGGACTCATCAATTGAGTATAATTTTGTCAGTTCAAGTGTGTTATAGAACATGCAACGTTGTTAAAGGTAAAGGTAAAGGTTGTCAATTTATATAGGCCTAGCGCATCGTCATGTACGATGTACACCTCTAATGCGCTTTTCGTCACTAACCAGAGCCGTTGATTGCAGCCTGCAAACACAGGCTGTTGCACCGGCCGGCCAGCCACCCCAGTCAGCTGTACAAGTGTCCCCACCTTCCGTAACCCATATAATGGGTTAACCCATATAATGGGTTACTACTCATTTAACCGACCCCGGAGGGATGGCAGGCTGAGTTGGCCTTGTTGGTTGACTGATAGCGGATGCCGTACCCACAAAGTGGTCAAGCAGCCATCCATCAGCGCAGGATAAGGAAAGTCCGCCGGCCAGGACCGACGTTCTAACCACTATGCTACGCCACCAAGAGTGGAGAAATGTTGGATTTATTGGTCTGTTAATGACTGCTATATACATTTACTGTGTAAACTGCATGAAATTTGGTCAATTGATTCTCAGGAAAGTCATTCAAATTGTTGTCACGAGATGTCATATTTAAAGGCTAAAAATGCACCAAATTCGATTTTGGCTGGGACTCCGCCCCAGACCCCGCTGGGGGAGCTTACAGCGCTCCCCCAGA
>Ga0056128_1006731_pt1 | contig 14513 bp, 9 predicted proteins | sample WorMetLIZISLAND2_FD_71113 | JGI IMG/M metagenome (GOLD analysis project Ga0056128, IMG submission 71113) | Marine gutless worms symbiont microbial communities from Max Planck institute for Marine Microbiology, Germany - Olavius geniculatus... ... | reverse complement strand
GGGGGGGGGGTACTTGTGTCCAAAATTGGAGGGAACTTAAGCCCAGGAGTGAGTACACCTGATTTCGATTCCAGCCACTGGGCGACTTCAATTTCTGACTTAGACTTTCGCAGAGCCTAAACTTCGGTCTAAGTACCTACTTAAGTCAAAAAGTGAAATAATTTTGCTGAGCGAAAACATGGTGACTAACACAGATAGTTTAGTAAATTAAAACAGTCTGGTACCAAAAACAAACGCTGTAATGGCTACACAATGGTGTAAGACGTTATGTAATTATGTCATTTGCGTGTGCGGCACAATTAAATAAGCAAGTCCAAGCGTAACTGGTTGATTTATTTCCAGTTAGGTTTTCCGCCACTTTTAATCGTTTAGTTCAACTTTGGTCTAAGTACAGACTTAAGCGTTCAGCTTTAGCTTTGGCTCAGCGAAAAGGCTCAGCGAAAGTCGAGTCAAAAAGTGAAGTCACCCACTGTATCCATCCTCTTTAAACAGTGATGCGCAACGTTTCTACAAACACTGAGCTCCCTCCGAAAAACAGCCAGAAAGTCTGAAGTCCACATCGTAAACAGTCACCGCAGCTGTCAATCGTGTGTTACAAAATCAACCACAAAGTTTATCCACAAACAACGTACGTCAGAGTAATATCCAGCCGCTGCATGTAAATTAATAAATACATGAAAAAGAAGCCGTAGAAGTGAGTAGCAGTAATTAAACAAACAACAAAAGTTCATCGTTGTACTTACAGTACAGCGACCTGAGAGCTAGCTTCAACCACATGCAATATATACCTCGCGACAAACGTTTCGACGTTTAAATAAACACACAGAAAGAGAAACATGCGTAGCGGCAATGCCAGCAACGACAGTACAGTACATCCAGTGCCACAGTTCACATCATGTAACATAACGACCCAACTCGACCGGCTAAGGCAACGCCGATCCACCACAATTAAAACAAAACAACGGAAACTTAACAACATGTGTATCAAGTAAAACGAACAACTAGCTAACAAAAAGATGACGAAACGAAAAACGTCCGTTGCACACTCAGCGTGATCGGGGTAAGGGGGGACTTTAACGCTGACACCACCCCAAAAATCTGGGGGTCAGTCTCCAGGGCAAAGACAAGATATCGGAGCTGAGTTTTGACTTGAGATAGCTGGAAGGCACAAAGTCAGAACGTTGCCTTGAATAAATAGGCCTACTGCACTTGATGAATACCGACAACAGTCCAGTTAGCACTGTTGAAAACGTTGCAAGAAATTCTCCGTCAATCATCAAGTTACGTGATTCGCAACAACATCCGCAACTCAATGCCGGCCAAAATCTCCCGACAACTTACGGCAAAGTACGCATAGAAATGCATCATCAAAATGCTTCACTCACAAGCTCTGGCGATGCAACGGAATGGGGATACATAAGTTCTAACATCCAGCAACTTTATCTGCACATGATTACCACAAATAAGAATAGATTGCGAGTTTCAGCCAGATTTTGACTTGACCCAGATTCTGATCCTGACTCAAATATGACGAATCAAATATTATTCTGAACCCCCCAATCTATTCCTACTATCCCGTGTCGTGCATAGCTGGCAGCTGCATAAACAATGATGTTAGTTGTCTGACCTCCACGTGATTATCCAAAGTTAAAACTTTTAGCGGGATACTTGAAAACCGGTGGATTTTATTGGGTAAACCCACGTAAAAAATCACCCCCACCCAAAAAAAAAATCCAAAGTTACTAATGGATCGATTTTATTTTCTTGTTCCACTAACAGTAAAATATTTTGTTATATCGGTTAATATTTTAAACCATCTAAATCTATGAATTTACAAATTTTCGGATATTCTATCCACCAGGGGAGCAGCAAGAAAAGAAACAGATGTGAACTAACGAACAGACTCTTCAGCAAAGGTTTGAGTTATGAGCCCTTTTTAAAGAATCCAGTAAACATGAAACCGTCCAGATAAAACCCGTTAAAAGCCACAGTGTTGGGCTTTTCTTTAAAAACCTGGCTTATTTTAAACCCACATAAAGAGACTTTATAGTAGGTTAAGCAGGTAAAATGTCATTTTATAAATCGCATCAAACGCCTACCCCCCAAAAAACCCAATAAAACCCACTGAATTCGGCTTTTTTCAAAGAAAAAATAATTTTTTGATGTCAGAGACATCCGCAGCCTGTGGAGACCATCTCGTTGACATGTCGCAGTTCAAAGGTGTTCGCATCAGTTCGGTACAGAATGGAAAGCGGCAAGTACCGGACGGAGACACAGGAAGGCGGGGCAAGTCTGCCCCCATCGGTGTTCAAGCCCCAGGCGCGATGCACCATCCGCATGAAGACGTGGTTTGTCAAGTTTACCCGGTCCAGATCTTCGCCATGGCTTGGGCATCTACCAGCGCAGTATCCGGCCTGGAACGACTGCGGGGCGATGATCCATGACCAGTTGAGAGCGCGGAAATCCACCTGCCATCTGTACGCCCGACAGTAACCATCATTGTCACCCAGCGTGTGTCTCAGTCCTCGGCGGTGCCTTTCATCTGACCTCTCACCGTGCCTGGTAGTTGGTAAAAACATCATACAGTTAACAACTTAACAGTAAACACAGCTGGCTTGGTAGCAGTGTTGTGCAATACCTGAATTTGGCGCCACATTAACGATAACGTCTCAGGTATCGAGTATCGCGTCCTAGGAGTTATGTCATCTGATTTGTGTCTTGAAAAACATGTCTCAGCCGTCAGTGCTACCTGCTTTTTTCATCTCGGACAGATTCGTCGTGTCTGGCAGTCAATGGATGTCGGGTCAGCTAAAACCCTCGTGCAAGCATTTGTGACATCGCGTGTCGACCACTGTAACGCCGTGTTGGCTAAGTCGCCAAGAATCATAACAGACAAGTTGCAGAGAGTGATGAATTCAGCTGCCTGCGTCGTCACTAACACTCGGAAGTACGACAGTGGTTTGTATCGAAAAAGGTATCGTCACAACACTTGGCGGTATCGTGGCACCGGGATATATCACGATATATCAAGACCTCTTTGATACTGGTATCGAAACGCTGGTACTCACAACACTTATCAAAATATCGAAGGTATCGCACAACACTACTTGGTAAGTAACGATGGGGTGTCGGACTTATGATCGGGCAATTGGTTACTACTTGGATGGGTGACCATCTGTGAACAGGTAAACCACCAAGAACAACTTGTGCCATCTCTGTGCCTCTATCAGTCGATAAATCAGGCTTATTGCAGGGCAGCTACTGATTCAAAATTTCTTAGTCAATTAATTGCCAAACATTAATCAAAACTGATCGAGTATCCTACACAAAATGTGTAGTCAAAGTTCACAAAATGCCGACTGTTAAACTAACATTATACAAGTACAAATGTTGATGGCATTGCTATATCCTATGCAAAATAAAATTAGCTTACAGATGTTGACCATCGGTCATTTTAGGCTATTAACTCCAAAACTAAGAAAGTTTCAATCTATTAAAAATTGCTCAGCAATTAATTCGTTTAGCAATTAATCGATTAAATCACAAAACCCATTAAGTTGAGCCTTTTGTGAAAACTGGTTTGATGTAAACAAAAAACAAAAAAACCTGGAATCTATCGAAACCCAAAAAAGCCACCAGATTGGACTTGTTAAAAAACCTGGGGCTTTTTAAAAACCCAGGGTTTTTTGCTAAATTCCCTAGTAAATATAGCCAGATCTGACCTTGTGCCGTCGTGGTGGTGTCTGCTAATCCGGCCGGAGCGCAGAGCTCTCTTGGTGGCACGCATGTCTGGAATCATGTTCTGGTAAACCACCAGGATCACCAGACAGTTTTCGACATCTGCAATCTCAGCCACTCCATGCACCCTCAGTTCCAACCTGCAATGAGACAAATATATACATCTTTATTCATCGAAAAATTTGACAGAATAGCACAAATACGTACATACAGACAATTAAGAAAGAGAAAGAAAATAAGTAAACATTGAGACATTGGGAGTTTTCAACGCATCAGCTCGCCAGCTCCTGGCTGATCTTGGAAGAAGAATCTCAATTAATACTGGCGAGGCTAGAGACACTACTAGCTTTTTATTTCAGAAGATTTCTGTTTTGGTGCAGTGCTTCAATGCTGTTTTGTTGCACGACAGTTTGCCGGCTGCTGACTGCACGGACTGACGATCGTACCCACCTTTGCATTGCATAGTTAATTTTTAGGCTCCCTCGGGAACAGAGTACCGAGGGCAAAAAAAGTAAACAAATAATAATAATAATAATAATAATAATAATAATAATACGCTATCTGACACTAGTGCTACAACTGACAAAGCTACACCTGCAATCCTACAGACGTCCCTTGGACACACTGAGCAACCCCCTCCCTGTATTCTCTTCCAGCGTTTAGCCCCCATCCATCCCTCAATGTCAACTCGAACTTCCACCACCTCAAGCTTAGTCAAGTGCTGCGTTGTCTCAATGTCAGATGACGGTATCCTTATGTAGGTGCCCAAAAAATTTTCCAAGGGGAAGAGGTTGAGGTGTCAAACAAAGTGGGGGAATGGGAACGGGTATTTCCCCCAGCATATTAGGGAATCCGGAAGCATCATAAGATCCCCTAGAGGGGTCCGGGAACAGCCCTGACTGAAAATTAATTTAGTGCTCTTTAGATTCACAAAACACTTCTGGTCAAGTTCCAGTGGAACGATGACTGCCCCTACCCTGAAGTCCTAAAATTTGTCCCCCTAGAGAAAAGTAATACGCTTCAAGCGTAGTTCTCAATGAATGCAGACGCCTCTGGCATGTGGTATATTTGACATCGAACATCTTTATGGAATTCAACCACATTATACTTGGCAATTTAGAAGAAATACTAACATGTCAGACTGGTGAAAGAGGTGAAAAGAAAATAAACAGTCAGCTTATATATTTGGCATAGCGCTTCTTGCACGGGGCAGACTTGTGACTAGAAGTGCTTTACAATCTCCAAAGTGGCAGCTGATTGGCATGAGCTAATGATACCGCAGCGCACATTGTACCAAAAACTCGACCTTAACGGTCGGGCAGAAATCCAGAAACAGGCAATACAATCAGAGATAAAACTACGGTACTATGAAATGGAACCCAGATCATAAAAGACAATAACAAATCTATCCACAGTTATACCTGCAAGGCTGGCGATAGCAGGAGGCCCAGGATGGTGAAAGTGGAGACGTCACGTCATAGACAGTGTACTGAGCGTTGTGAGGACCGGAATATTGGCGATAGCGCGCCCTCCACTGACGACACGCATTAGCTCTAGCACCGGTCGTGCGTGACTGACAGAGCACCAGCTTAGCCCGACGACCTCGTACCTGCAGCGTTAGGTAACAGTTAAGTGCACGTATGCAACAACAGATAATACTACTACAACAACTACAACTACCAGGTACAATAACAACGACTAATAGTAAAACTAACACTACCAAGTATTAGTAACAGGTTAACCCATTCATGCCTAGCATCCTCCAAAATGGAAGACCTACTTTGATGGCAAACTATGAAATAATTCAGGCAGTAATGGGTTAATGCACATATCATACAAATATAAATATGCAATTAATTCCTTACCAAGCCACAAAGCTATTTATTACAGCAACTCTGATCTGTGTTTCCTTAGCCCTCCGCCAGACACCAGTTTACACTGCCAGGCCACGGATACAGAGCTAGTGCATCATGTGCCTGTTTACGTTCCAGGTTTTGCTAGTACTCATTGCACCTACCCATGGAGGAATGGCCAGGCTGAGTTGACCCTTAGATAGCTGGTTATGTACAGAGATAGTTTACCAGTCCGCCAACAGTTACCCATCCAAGTACTAACCGAGCCCGGCGTTGATTAACTTTGTTGTATCGACCAACAACGTTACCAACCAAGCAGGGGCGTCACTTAGGGGGGGCTGGGGGGTCTACGGACCCCCCCAAGGATTTATGATTTTAGTTTTTTTCACTGTAAATTGTACCTTTGATTAAACGTGAAAGAGCTAAAATGTCAACTAGGTCGGTGTACAGCACCCATTCTCAGGCAGCACACGTCGTCGATCACTGCCATGAAATAAGTACGTTTCAACATAGTCTACAGTGTATTATGCCTAGTTTCTCTCGCATAGTAAACTGTAGACCGTGTTGAAACCTATACGTAGTAGGCCCCTAGGCCTATGCAGAAGTCAGGTGTTCACTATTCAATATTACAGTTTTGACTGATCCACCCGTGTGACAGACAGACGAACAGACAGATAGATGGACAGACAGAATTGCATCACACGTGAAAACAAGAAATTTGAGCTAATGCTCACGAGACATGTGAAAGCCAATAGCAGTTCTGGTTTAGTAGTTTAGCTGAAAATTGGGGTGTTCATGCTAAGTTAGTATACAAATGCCAAATTTTCTATCTGGATCGCATAACGATAGTTCAGTGGCGCCACCTTGTGAATGATATAGACACGTGTAGCAGCAAAAAATCGCCAAAAAATCCATAAAACCCGCAATGTCATTCAAGGTCATTGAATTCGGCGCCAATCGAGACCCAGTGTACAACTTTCTATTAGTGATTAATAGTAACCTAGGCCCTATCTCGCACCGTTACTGAGATACAGCGACTTGTTGACCAAAAATCACGAATTTTGCCCACCCCCTTTCATTTAGCACCCTCGTTCGGGGTGACCCCCTTCGAATTTATGTAAAAGCTTTACGGTTCCTGAAACTAGAGTCTTCCCCGCAGCCGATGGTGAAGATTTGGTGATTCTAGCTTGCACCGCGTTTGACTGATCCACCCGTTTGACGGACAGACAGACAGACGGACGAACAGAATTGCGATGGCTAAGATGCGCTGAAAGCAGTATCTGCTTTCGCGCTAAAAACCTCACTTTTTTGCTCCTGCCTATCACGTCTAGTCACTCGCATGCCAGCACCTCAGATATGACCTTTCACTAATTGGCACTATATTAAATATCACGGACTCAGAGCCAGAACGCAATATCTCGCGCGCAGCTAAAACCGAGAAAATCAAAAAACAAAGTTTGCAGCACGCTGTAAATTCAGCCTGACAAGCGACAGAAATGATAAAGCATTTGTAGTATTAACAATTCACTGCTGAATACAATGATAATGTCAATGTTTGTCTACATGAAGCTGGTTTATTACATTTGAACTTAAACTGAACTACCCTATTCAAATTCTAGCCACTTTCGGCCAGTGTTTGCGTGCCACAACGCACTATCTCAACCTGATGCGTTACTGCAGCAACGAGCGAGGCTCCTGCTGTAGGCAGAAACGCCTCCATCAGCCGCATTAGCTATAGATAATGCGTTCTGCTTCCAACTGAAACCGATGATAAGCAAGATAGTGCAAAAATGACAATTTTTAAACGCATAAAAAGCGGGATAAAGGTGTGAATTTTGACGCAGGGAATTCTTCTGTGATACAGTATGAAGTGCTCGATATGATGCCATCAATAACTCATTTTTTGACAAAATTGCAAGATAGGCCTAATGCATTCTGGCTCTAAGCCCACGATATTTTCTTAACTTTGACTGATTGAGCCAGTTTCGTCATTAAAACTTGCGTACCTGCTGTCTGTTAGTGGAGTGACCCTGGGCTGATAGAGGAGTGGATGCAGAGTGCTCAAATACCAGTTCAACTCGCCAGGGGGCGCTGCGAGGCAACTTGGCTGCCACACTGAACAGTACCCGTGTTGTACCGTCTGACATGGCGACCACTGCAAACATACACTCTACATATATACTAAGACGTCGCCTGAAAATGATGTCATTTCTCAGTCCTGCATTTTCCAGCTCCGCACTTATGTCCATAATTTACCAGTCCTGCATTTTTACCCCCTCCTCTATAATTTCTTCACATGGTTTCTACTACTTTAATAAATTTCTTCAGTCCATTGTTGACACATAGACTGGTCAGTCTCTCACCGTTTTAGTGGTTTCCTTTGCTGTCCCATGTGGCCTGACAGCGACATTCTGGCCCCATCGTTCACTGTCAACCTGTGCGTTTAAGTCGTCCATCAACAGATTTATGTCATAGCTTAGGATCTCGTCTAGGGAGTCTTGCAGTTGGCTGTAGAATTCATCTTTTTCACTGTCCTCCGCCGTCTCTGTTGGTGCATATACTTGTATGACTGTCACTTTGGCCTGCTGCGTCTGCAGTCTAGCAGTGATGGTGCGGTGGCTCACCGGTTTCCATCCAATAACAGCAGAAGCTGCTCCTTTGCTGAGGAATATCCGTACTCCATGGGTGTGCTGGTCGTTGTGTCCGGAGTAAAGAACGGTAATGCCGTCACTGCTGAATTGTCCTTGTCCTGTCCAGCGCATCTCGCTGACACCCAGAACTTCTAGTCTGTATGGCTGCATCTCTCTCAGCACTTGGGCCATGCTGCCACACTGGTATAGTGTGCGGATGTTCCAAGTGCTGATCTTGGTGATGCTCTTGGCATTGAAGATTCGCCTTTTCGAGATGAAGACTTCCTCTCGGCTTTGGTCCACATCTGTCATGGATCCACCTTCCGCATCATCAGGTGGGAGACTTCTTCTCCCCTGCCTTGTTTGTATACCAGAATGGTTACCTCTTGCTGTTTCCGTAGTATAGATTGTTTTACAGGGTGAGGTTACTAGCCCCACACCCCAACCCTCCTCCTTTTTCAACCTGGCTTGGGACAGGCTTTAGTTAGGTTCTACTAAGGTACTTACAGGTCAGCTGCAGTTCTTTCTTTTTTGGTTTATGTGCTAAAGCCTGGGCTGGAATTTGTTTTAAGAACCTCCTATTTCAGCAACAACACAGATGTTCCTGTGACAACAGCAAGCATGTTGCTATGGATGGTAGGGATGCTGTAGGCATTATGTGACTGCTAGAACAAGTCCTTAAAACTACTTTTAGCCTAAAACCTCCAAATACGTTTCTACTTACCTTGTAGAGCTCTGACGGCCCAGGTCAAGTGATCAGCATCGTCAACATTGACAGCAGATGTTGACAGTGGAGCTGTATCGACAGCATGTTGCAAGGCCCTGATATACCCTGGCACCAGGGACTCTACATTACTAACCGAAGGACGTGCAGAGAGCTTCAGCATCCGAAGCAGATGCATTTCCATCATCCGAGACATCTCAGCTTTCGAGTCCCCCACCTCCGAACCGCTCCGGTTATCAGCTGTATTGGCTGCTGCTGGCAATACCACAGGGGTGCTCGGCAGAAATTCTCCAGAAATTCCACGGATCAAACCAAAGCTCAAAACAACAGTCAGAAGTAGAAGACAGTTCACCACGATGAAGCCTGCCATTGCCACGACTGTACGGGCGTGGGTTAGTGTTCACGTAACACTCATCAGGAACTCGGTAAGCTACCAGTTTGCAAGTGACGGAACAAGCAGCAGACTCTGCATTTCACTATCGTAGGTCCAGCGCACTCGAAAATAAGCAGTAACCACGCTGCGAAACAGCAAGTTCTGTAAATCAGTCATGGGGGAAAGCAGCCTGACTTCATGTTTTCCGAGCACAGTAAACCACTGCAACACAGCAGACTGCTATTACTACTAAAAGTAGTAATAATACTATAAGTATATACTACCACTTAATATTAGTAGACGTACTAATAGTCAGAAATAGGTTCGAGGCCAGCATTTTCTTTGAGGCCAAGGCAACTAAGTAAGGGAGTCTACAAATGGGTTGTCTAATAACTTACCTGCACAAAATTAGAACTGCAATGGCAGTGCAGATTCAGACACTTTATCCTGCAGTCATGGTGACACAAAAAGTAAATATATCATACAAATAGGCCTACCATAACATCATTGCACTAGAGCATTCTCATTACTAGACTAGAAGCCGAGGCATCAAGGCCAAGGCCAAGGCCACATTTTTGTCTACTTTTGCTGTCTTCAAGGTCAAGGACAGTCCTCAAAGCCACATCCCTGATAGCAATACACCATCAGAAAGTGCAAGACACAGAATTCACTTGATAGTATGCTGCACAAGACTGCACAAGTGTCAGAAGTGGTAACACATATACACACTAATATACAAATTGGACCAAATTGCATGCAGCTAAAACTGCACTGTGTCCCACCACAGAATAGTCAAAAGCATTAACTGTTGCTACTGGCAAATAACCAGCTTTATTTGCACTATATAGCACTATTGGGAAACTAAATGCAATGGGGATGGGATGTATGTAGGGCCTTGTAGGCCTATATGACGATCAACAGCTTTTTTGCATCCTAGCCGAAAACTTTTTGCATCTTAAATCAGATGCACCAAATTTAAACGATTGATGGCAAATATGGAAACACAAACTTGTGTAGCCTAGGGTGCCAATGAAAAGCATGGCAAAAAATGAAAACAGTTTTTTAAGTCTTAACCCCCTATATTTGTTCCTTTTGCTACAAAGGTCTAGCAAATAGTTTTTGTTTTAATATAATTTGTTATTCAGAGGTTGCTCAAAAAACCTCAGTTGCATGCATTTAAGCACTATATAGCGAATATAAAATTATGTTAAATTAAGAAACAAATAATGACCTCCTTCTGGTTTATTTGCACAATACAACATGTTTTATCTATCTGTTAAAGATTTTGTTAATTTTTAGAAAGTTGACTATTTCTTGTGGCAATGGCGAAGCACTGGCAACGGCAGTGCTCACATGGATGCCCAGGTATCATACCGCCAATGCCAGTAATAATCCCTCCCTTCCCTTCCCTTCCCCTCCTCTTTTCTTTTCTCTCCTGCTATTCCCTCCTTCCTTTCTCCCTCCCTTCAATCCCCTCCCATTTTAATTTTACTTTTTTCTTTTGCTCAGAAGTAGGACTCCTTAAATCCAGCTAGAAAGTCTTGAGGAGCATTGCAAGCTTTCCCATCATGGTCTGACATACAGCCCTGGCTGAAATCAAAGTTAATGCATTTTTCCCTTAAAATATGACATCAAGTGATAACAGTTAAGATTAGTTTGCTAGATCAACTGACCTTTGAACTTAGTGCAGCCAGGTTAAATTGTGGGTATCACTTAATGCAGGTGACAGTGCACCTGTACACAGTGCACTGGAACTTGGAAGACTGCAGCTTGACAGAACAAGTTAATCTCTGGCATTTCATAACCACTGACATAGGAAGCAAAGCAGAAACATGTGTTTTGCTGGAGCAGAAATTTGCAAGGCAGTTGGTGGCTCTGGCATGCAGCCGTCACATCCATGAACTTATTGCTTCACCAGCATTTCAAACACTCTTTGATTGAGTCACAGCCACAGCCTGCACCTACATTCAAGGTCTACATAAGTCGTAAGCCTCTGGGATTGCATAGGTTTTACATTGGTGCAGAATTCCACAATCCACTGAACCACGGTCCACATCACCGCCAAACGCTCATAAAAAGTATAAGTATAATCTCTGCTAATTACAGATTCGTGTAATCCACGAACTCCCAATACGCATCGCCCAATAAAAAAGTCCAAAAAATCCTAACCCTGGGTTGTTTACAACAAAAATACAAACGGGTCAGAAAGTGCAATCGCACTAACCTAATTCTGCCACGAAAATAGAGACAACCGCAAACTACAAGAAGATCATGAACACTGACATACCAATGAAACGTTTGTTTCACTGTCTACAGTCAACTATTTGCCCGATTTGACTGCAACAATATGCAAAAAAACACTTTAACCCAATAACGTGACATGCATACAGAAAACAAAAAAACAACCGCCAAAATATTTCCGGTAGCCACGTGATGGCACGAGTGCGGCGCCATTTACGCCAGAAAAAGAAGTAAGCAAAATTAATTACACAGTGATAAGCGGACGCCGGGGCCCGAACTATTAAAGCGAATGTTCTATTTTACGTGTCTAACCTATTTTGAACGCGCTATACCTATACAAAACACTTACTAGCAGCGCGACACTATTGGCTGGTTGGTCGCACATTGTGAGATTATTCATTCGGCATTGGTACTTGGTAGGCCTAATTCGGGTAACGGGCGTCTTTACACGATAAAGCAAACATGAAGCAAACTAGAGCACACGTCGTGCACGTGCATTTTAATACATTTGCTTCATGTTTGCTTCATCGTGTAAACACCCTATAAAGTTGATGACATATGTTGAGAACTTAGGTCATCTGCGTGCAGGCGTCAATCGGTGCTTTTGCAAACTGCGATCAGCTGTCAAACTATACACGGAGGCCCATGCAAATGCAAAGCGCTAAATTTAATCATTAGGCCCGCGGTACCTAGTGATGATTCGATATATAGAAACTATCGATATATCGTTTTTGATATCGATATATCGTATCGTATCGTCGAAAAAATATAGAATTTTTCGATACATAGCGATATTTTAGGATACGCCAAAAGTTTATATTTTTATTACTGCATTATCAAAATAACGAGAACAAACGGAGAAAACGACAAACTAACCGAAGCAAACTGTCAAAATAGTGTCATAATTTAACGACACTTATGACAGTCTGTAATTAGTTTTCAAGTTCACTGACAAACTGCCTTGCTGAACGTTTACGTCTTGTTCTTGTGCTTGTACAAGATTTACATACTTATCATATTACTAATATCGATATCGATATCGCGATATTTTCAAAATATCGTATCGATATCGTGTCGAAATTGAAATCCTGATATCGAATCATCACTATAGCCTATACGGTGTTAAATGCTGACATTTTAATTCGAAAGGCTACTTGCAACAGTACTGCAAATCTGCAATTAAATGTTCCACCTTCAAAGCGTCGATTTTTTTGTTGTAAAAATAATTTTAATAGAACCATTTTGTCATCTTAAGAAGTAGTCAGTACAAACAGGCAACTCTCAATAAGCTATAGGGGGCCTACTAAAATACTAAAAAAATAGCTTTTACGAAGCAAGGGGCCTATGTGACGCGACAGTTCAGTGGTTAGCTTTTTTCCAAAGTCAGTAATGAGTATAGCGAATTTGACTAGAGAAAGAATAGCCTATATATTTTTTTCATGGACCACCGTGGGGCTGGCGTATAATGTACAACACATTTAGCTAGCGGCGGGCGTGAATTCACTCGAGATCGAAGACATGTCAACCCAGATTCTCGCCGGAAATGTGTCAGCGTCTTCCCAGTTAAAGCAACTCCGGGACCCGGGTCATGGTCAAAATTTACACAGTAAACTAGAGTCATTAGAGACACGCCGGAGTATTGATCCAATTCGATTGACAAGCTGTGCGCCTAGGCCCCCTATAGGCCTACAGTCGTTTATTTCGCTGAGGGTATAGGAGAATAAGACTCTGAGTTAAAGCACACGTACGTATAGGTCTATAGCCTGCGCTGGTGTTTGCAGCTTTCAAATAAATAAAAAGAAGCCCATCAGCTGTTGCTAGGAAAAATTAACGTACGTGTCGCTTACCTCGAAAGGCAAACTTCTGACTTCCGGTCGCGGAAAGAAATCGATTCTCCAGAGGTAAACACAGTTCAATAGACCTACACGGTGCTATCGGATGCTACAATCAACGCTAGATTAAATGTAAGATTCGCCGCAAAAACTGTTTATGCGCACATCCTGCCAGCAACAATCGGCGCTCATGGATGATAAATGCAGGAAGCAACTCTGCGTTAAAATTTGCTGCCAAACCGCTGCAGACATAGAGACGCTATTGACAGCCTACAGAAATTCGTCATCGCCTTATCCAACGGTACCGTCGCCGATCCTTTACGACGTGCCGTTTAGCCACCATTACATACGTCACAGATAGACAATGGACAAACTGAACAGGGTACGCAAGGCTCGACCGCTTGCGGTCGGTCAAATTTTACTTACTTGTAAGTCGAGTTTTTACTGATTCTGCTGAATGCTGATTTGTTTACTTCCGGTTCGATGTCAATGGGTGCAAGACTTTTGAATGTCATTTTTGTAATAAAATACTAGTCGTAATGTCCGCTGCGTTCAGAGCCGTTACGACGACAGTTGGTCGTTTAGTACCCACACGACTACAGCCGTTTTATAACCACCCCGCAGGTAGCTGAACTGTGAAAATAGCGTGCTTATGTTGCAGCCTGCAGCACTCGGCGGTTTGATGTGCTGGGAACTGTCGCAACAAGAAGCCCAGCTGTCGCTTAGGAAGGCCGACCGTACGCCGGTGTTCGAAGGCCAGCAAGTTTGAATGAGGGGTCAGTTCATTACCCCTATTTGGAGGGAAAGGAGGCATTAGATAGGGCATTTGCAAATGTCTGTAGCCTGTTAACAGTAACCATATTGCGCTGGTACAGTTTGGCCATAATGCGCCTTGCATATTTTGGGGGTAGGAACCTTTATTTACGGATAACATGTATCCATAGTGGTCAGCGATTGTACCGTTGGTTTTGCACTGATAAGTTATCGTAGGATGTAAAGTGTAAAATCATCATCATCATCATCGACAACCGTGGGCTCAATGCCCGTTGGTGTCTGACGCCATTCTTACTATCGCTGCCCACCGCTGCCTATCTAGGGCAGCGTGGCTTAACTCCTGCAGGG
>Ga0056128_1006730_pt1 | contig 14514 bp, 7 predicted proteins | sample WorMetLIZISLAND2_FD_71113 | JGI IMG/M metagenome (GOLD analysis project Ga0056128, IMG submission 71113) | Marine gutless worms symbiont microbial communities from Max Planck institute for Marine Microbiology, Germany - Olavius geniculatus... ... | reverse complement strand
GATCAAAAGTTGAACCAAGTTCATGCTGAATTACATTGCACCAAGTTGAACTCGGATCAACTGATCCCGTTCAGCTGAACGGCCATGGTTATACCGTGTATGACTCTGATTGGTCAACCATGCTTGGCCTACGGGCCAACTACAGTGACGTCACAGTCACATGCAATGCTTATGAAACAGTCCAGTACAGATTGGCTGTAATTTGTTTGAATTTTAAGTTTCCCTGAAGTTACTTCACAATTTTCCTATTAACAGTTGCATTGATAAAGTTCCGAAGATATGCATTTTGTGTTCCAATAGATATTCGTTAATTATTCTACGTCCGTTGTCAAGATATATGTTTACCGTAGCTACAGCATAGCAATGGCACATCGGCACTCTAGAATGCTGTTTGTTTATCCAGTAATTAATTTATCCAGCAAAAAGACCACAGAAAACAGATACAGCACAAATGTAACATATCTAGATCACAAGTATAATTGAATTTAACGCCTTATAAATCGATATGAATGAGTTTTTGTTGCTGTGGTTAGGGTTCGATTGTTTGGTTAATGTAGCAACAAGACATTGAAACGAAAAATGTGATTTATTCATCTATTTGTTAATTTATCGAGCACAAAGAGAACATAAAACGAATATAGTAGAAATCTAACATAGAAATCTAACATATGCAGATCTCCAGTATAATTGTATTGAAAGTCTTCTAATTCGATACGAGGAAGTTTTTTTGGACAGGATAAGATTCAAATCGGACAATTTTTTGCAGCAATAGTATCCCGGAGTATATTTACTGCCCAGTGCGCATGCGTAACTGCGAGTTGAACCAAGATCCAAATTTGATCGGTGGTCAGATGGCAGTTCAGAATTGAACGGAATTGAATTGAATTTACAGCTGAACTGGGTTCAAATTCAGATTTGACCCGGGTTCAAAGTTGAACGACGTTGGTGCAACGTGCCCTTAGTAGCTTGCTGTCATACTGATGAGAAACTGCCATGCTTCTCAGTGGTTGAAAGTAGAACAGTTTGAAACCCAATTTCCCTGCTGTAAACGCGAGCATTTGGCCGCATCCCTGCAGGCTGCTGCTGTTTGCCTCTAGTGAGCTTGTGACATAGTGCTGGTAACTGGTGTTATTTTATCCCAGTGCAAAAGTAAAGTTTTGTTGAGCAGTTAAGAATGCTATTCTGTGTGTATTTTGTTGCTTTAGCGGAAGGAGAGAATGTGCCAGTGAAGCCAGTTCAGTATATACCACCGCCGCCGCCGCCTCAAATGCTGCCCATCAGCAGCATTCCATATAGGATACCAGGTCTGCTATAATCACTAGTTCTTATGTTTGCCAGATGATGATGATGATGATGATGAAGGACGAATAAACTTTAGCGTGGCGTTAAGTCCTAAGACTACAAGGACACGTAACAATAAGCTTAAACAGTGTAGTCACATAATAGTAGTCAGCGATGAGACGTTCTTAGTCATGTCCATAAGACCGGGCAAAAAGTTTGGTTTTCAGATGGTCAGTATAAAACAATTTATCATATCAGCATAAAGTTGTTGAATGATTCATATCTAAATAATGGACAAAGTATTGTAATGTGAACAGTCAAATAAACAACTTCCATAATAGCTTTCCGTATGGCCCTTATTACTGGAAGTTTCAAGCTCGAGTTTTTTGTTTGTGCAGTAATTTATTAATAAAACCGTTTGAAGAAGTTTCCTGTTCTGCTCTATCGAAATATCTTCATGTCTAAACTTGTTTTGTTGTACTAGTGTTTTGGTAATAGTGTAGTGTTTATAGGTTAGAGATTTTGTAATATAATGATGTTATAATCTTAGAGCAGCTGCGAGTGCTTGTGTTACGAGCTTTGCTGTTTGGCTCACACTGTATTTTGTATTGTTTTGTTCTAGTGTTTTCTCTGAGTGAATTAAATTTATAAAACTGGTTTGTGTAACGTACAGTATTAGTGGCTGTAGTTTGTTTCCAGATGAACTAGCAGTGTGTTTGGTTTCATTGTAGCATTGCCGCCAGAAGCATATCACCAGTCTCCAAGTGGTCCACAGCAGGCAGCTACAAGTCCACCCAGTCTTGTTCACGCTGCGAGGTACCTGGGTCCCGCAGTATCACAAATGATGCAGCCGCCACCCCACGGGTCATACTATCTGCCGCAGCCTCCCCAGCCATCCTACGGCTACCCGTCGCAGTCACTTGTCCCTGCTCCTCGCCCTCCGTACCCTTTCCCACCAGCGCCACCGCCACACCTGCGACCGTACATTCCACCGTCGCCAACACCTCAGATGATTGCCGAGCCGAGCCCGTCAATGGAGGTGCGCAGTGGCACAGTGTACTTCAACGCAGAGACACAGCAGCCTGAACTACGCGTTGGTGGCATTTACTATGGACCAGCCGGCCAGCAGCAGCCTACAAGTGCCGCACTGCCCGTTAGGCGACCCAATTCAGCCATTCCTATTGTTAATCCACAGGTAGGCTATCACTATCACTATCACTACACTATCACTGATTTTTTTTTAAAATGTTGTAACTACTTTGATAGTTAATACAAGTTGGATCTCTAATTGAAGCAGGTAGTGGCACTGAGGCAGGTGGCTTCTACTCCCTAAATTTTTGGCCTGTTGCAATTTTTTCTTCTTGGAAAATCTTCATCTAAAATGGAAAACTATGGGCTGAATAAAATCCCATTTTTTGGAGAATTTAAGGGCAAGTTGAAGCCTTGAGCACCCGTAATCTTTTAGAAATTTGCAACTGTCAGAAAATTGTAAAATTTTGCCGTGGCTACTGTTTGACCCACTATGCTACTAGAAGCCAGGTATGAGGTGTTCTAGATGACTTGTTTTAATAGAAGCTGGGTCTATAGTACAAGCTGGATCTCCAGTCCTACCTGAGTATGCAGCTTTGTGTTACGATGCATTGATGCTGTCGGTAATGTTAATGGTTTAGACAGTGCATAAGTAAGTCATGGCATTTTCTTTTCTACTCTGTATATTGTTTTTGCCTGAAATCGTTACAGTCCACATATATTTATTTGCTTTTTGACCAGTCTTTGTTGATCATGACTGGCAAATGTTAATTGCACGGTGCACTGCTTGTTACAGGAGGCTGCTGAACATGCTGTGCCTGTGTCTGTGTACTACAATGAGTATATGTATACGCCGACCAGTCATCAGATGTCATATAGTGCAGCAGCAGCCGTAATTCCTGAGAATGTACAGGCCGAGAATTTTGCTTGACGTGAATGTAACAGTCGTCTTACGATTTCCCATGTTTTGTCATGTAATGACAATTCTTATGATTTAAAACATTTGTTAGATGACAAGGTTATTGTTTGGTTTTCAGTTGTGCTACTAGCGGCATCATTGGTTCGTAAAGTTGGCGGGTAAGAAGTTTCCAACAGAAGAGTTTATGAGTGAACATTTTGTTAATTTTGCTTCCCCCTAAATTCCTCCAAAAATGGGGGATTTCCAGTACTATATTCTGCATCTTTGTAAGACCATTTTCTAGCAGACTAAAATTTTCAAGGGGGATTGCCCCTTGCCTCTGCCATGATGCTCCAGAGTGTTGCTAAGAATACATGTTAAATGTTTGGGCTTTAATTCACTTTGCTTGGTAGTTAACTCCGTGCATGGAAACAGAATTATGAGGAACAAACGTAAAAGGTTATTTACCTTATTCTAAAAATACGAACAGGTATTGTTCTATTGTTAGTGAGGTGTTGTGTACTAAGAATACATGATAAATGTTTGGCATTCTAGTTTTATCTGGGATTTTGCACTCGAACAGAATTATCGTAAAACTTCGAATTGAAGCCAGGATCCGCATAAACACTCAGCAAGCCCGCAAAAACGCTGGTCCCATATGTACTGGTAACAGTAGTCCTCGTTGTTGAGCCATCGTAATTGTAGTTGCACTAGTGTTAAGACAGTTGTTGTAATATAAGTGTTGTAGTGTAGAAGTAGTAATCTAGTAACAGCGTTGTATAGTATGGGTTTTAGTAGTAGTTAGTCATAGTCTGTCGTTGCTGTCCATGTCCTTTCTGTCGTAGTAATTGTGCAGGGTCTGCCAAAAATGACCCAACTTGTTTTTGTCAAATCTTTACCAAATTTGAAAATTTATGGCACACAAATAGCCAAGATGATAGAATTGTGTAAGGTACACTTATTGTCCACCTCACCTAGTTTATGTCAACGCACTACCGTGTAAAATGCAGATGCTTCGAATTGTTACATTACGCGGTGATTATCAGTATCAAATTGCTGACTTGTGAATCAATTCCACAAAGGGCACCATGTGATTTAATAATTTTGAGGTATTAAACATTTTACGCTGAAAATAGCAGACAACAAAATAACTGATTAAAACACATTTTGTCCATGAATGAATGCTGTGCATTTTGATTAGTTGATCGTTAATGCCGCTGTCAGCCGTGGCATCACATCAGGGGCGTCATTTCAGTAAATTGTTATGGTCTCAGTGATCCTTGGAGTCTAAGTCTACGTAATGTATTGTCTTTGCAGCAATAACAGTTTCAAAGGTACGATTTTCAGGGAAAAAACTAAAGTCGTAAATCCTTGGGGACTCTGTAGACCTTTCTAGCCCCCCCCCTAAATGATACCGCTGCATCATATCTAAGCCATTGTGTACACTTTGGACATAAATTCTGATAACTTGGAAGCGAGTTGTTACAAAAACTTATAATTCTGCTGATCAAATCACTTTTTAGTTTGTGTGCTTAATTTTTACGGAGACAACAACCGAGCATTATGCAACAATTTGAAGCATCTGCATTTTACATGGTAGTGCATTGACATAAACTAGGTGAGGTGGACAATGGGTGTACCTTACATATTTCTATTGTCTTGGCTATCTGTATGCCAAAAATTATCAGATTTGGTAAAGATTTGACGAAATTCTGACAAAAACAAGTTGGGTCATTTTTTGGCACACCCTGTATTGTTGGAAGTCGGGACTCAGACACAGGCTAAAGGTCGAAGAAACTTGCGGTGATAGAAGCCAGAGGCTTCTATTCGAAGTTTTACGGTATGAACAAGTCCAGAAATTACAAATAATCAAACACAAAAGTTATCACAGTATAAGCACATGTTATTCATTAAAATAACTAATAATTAAACACCCAAGCTGCCACAGTTCTGTTCACAGTCTGACGGTCATTCCATGGAAGTTTCGTCATCTTGAGTCGATGCATCTTCTGCAACACATTTGATAAAAAAATAGCACTGCAAAACACTGAATTGTGCACGTAAAAGGCCACATATCTGGTAAACCAAAATCGTATGTGATGTGTCTAGTGCATCAGAGCATGACCTGGTTATGAAAAACAGATTCGGTGGTAACTCGGTAATGGTAACTAAAACCCTACCCAAGATTTCTGAAATATAGTTACTGCTATTATAATTGCTATTTTAGTCCCCTGCGCTTTTCACCAAAATGTTAAGCATGCAAAGTAGATTTTGCCAGCATCTAAAAATTTCACAACGTGAAAAATTATTTTCCAGCTTTAGCATTTTAGTGAAAAGCTCAGGAGATTATATAATCTACAAAACCTAAGACGATCAGAACATCTGCAAGTAAAAATACCAAGCGCTTGCTTTAAAGTTTTTTTACCAATGGAAACGTTTGTTGTATCTTTCAGAATTTAGTAGCACTGTGAATGACAAACAGTTTGCACATTCAATGAAGCTAGTACTGGTAATAACGAAGCTGACTAACCATCAAGTATTTGTTGCAATTCATTTATAGCTGTGACTAGCACGTGAAACTGTTTGCGCCGTAACTCCAACTGGCAAAACGTACACATAACATATTTCTCCACTAGTCAAAAAACTATACCAACAGTTTTTTGCAGGGTTCCTATGCCTTCTGGAAAGATCTGGATTTTTTTCTCGAAAATTCCAGGACCTGGGTAGTCCTGGAGAAATATCCTTAAAAATCACGCATTGTTTCATAGGTTCAAACGGAAAACAAGCAGCAATAGTATATCACCCGGTTTGTGTTGACTGTTGCTTACTTAAATACTGCATACATCAGTTCAAAATTTTTTCTGCTCGCTTCGCTTGCTTAAATACATACTCTTTCCATTATATTTAAACATTTGTGGGCCATGAAATGGTCCTGGAAAATTTGTCATTGGCGTACTGGAAAGTCTTGGAAAAGTCTTTGTCAAAAATTCACCAAATAATGACCGGTTTTCAAAATTGCTTTTAAGGACAGACTTTCCCAAAAACTTGAAATAAAAATTACAACAGATCCCAATGCACCAAAAAGTGCATCAGAACAATACAGAGCACTTGTGTCATTAAGTGTCAGAAAACCAAGTATTTAACCAATGTATTTTGTGACAATTATTTCCAGAAAATAGAAATAAGCATTTTAGCAGTCCATCATCACCTTAGCTGTTAAAAATGTATACATTTTCCCAACACACAAGCCTTAAGACATGCTAGTTCTTTTCACATTTATAGTTCACAAGATACTGCAGTGAGATTTTTAATAATACAATACAGTGGTAAAGGGTGGTGCAAGAAAACAGGTGTAGAGATGTAGTATAGGAAGAAGACCATGAATACGGGGCTAGTGCATCGTGCGGTGTGCCTGTTTACGTCCCAGCTTTTGCTGGTACTCACTGCGCCTACCCACGGAGGGATGGCCAGGCTGAGTTGACCTGGGTGGCTGGTTACATATCGGGATGGTTTACCTGCCTGCTGACGATCAAACATCCAAGTACTAACCGGGCTTAGCGTTGATTAACTTCATTGATGGGACAAACGACGTTAACAACTAAGCCAAACCACAAACTTTGAAGACTGAGCAGGAAAATACATGTTTATGCTGGATTCCAACTGACAGTCAAACATGTCACTGTTGCTGGGTGCAACATGACATTTTGTCAAACCACAAGCAACAATAAAGATTTCTTATCACTGATACATAGATCTGCGAGTCGGGTCGATCAAGCTGAGTCAAGTTGGTCTGCAGCAGTGTTACCGTCAAAATTTTCTGGTGCCATCGGTCTCATTACAAGTCATTTCAAGTCGACGACCAGTAATCTTAAACCTAGCATTTCTCTCAAACTCAGCTATCGGTGAGTTCGGGTGAATAAGGCAATTTGTAACATATTTTAGTAGGCTAACCGTTATATATAAAATAACGGTATATTGATTAGGGTAAACGGATTATCAAGTTTCAATGCCTTGCACATGACGTAGATGCCCACACGTATATCAACCTAGTGTGAATGACATAATTTCTCTTGCACTAGATGGCTGAAATTTTGCATCCTTAGGTTTAAGACACACAGCTAACTATTAGTGTAAAGGTGTAAAAAATTTTTCTATCAGCCCCAACGGTTAGCCACAATACATCCATTACAGATGGACAGACGGCCGGATGACAAACGGGTGAATGACAACGATGCCAAAGATGACATCAGCACAGCTGTAGCACTGCGCGTCAAAAACAGTCACATAACACAGTTTTTAACTGTCTGTATGAACTTCGTTGAAGAAATGACAATAACAAAAAGACGTCAACCGAAGGAAAAAAACACTTTATGAATAGCCTACACTATACATACAACGTTCACAAAAGTTCATCACAACTTCTGAACGTCTCAACTCTTGAGTCGTATGAAGTCGACTTCACGCTGTCAAGTCAAGTGAAGTCGAGTCGGACGTGCTCGAGTCGACAGGCATCAACTTGGGGTGATTTTAGCCTCAAGTCAGGTCAAGTTTCTGTACGTCAGCGACTCGCAGGTCTACCAATAAAACACGAATAGTGAATATCTACATAATACCATATCAGTAACGAACTTCACAGTGGATGCTATTACATGCATTTCAATTCAGTACATGACAACTAAAACAGGATTGAACTAAGAGTCCATTACCTTTTCATGCAGTACACGTTCAGTTTTCCGATGAACCTCAAGTTCTCTGTCAACCTCTTCTAACTGTCTGCACGTCACACCAACAGATACGAGTTAGTGTTTAGACAGGTGTGCAGAATGTTTGTGCCAGCTTTTGTTTCATTTCTGTTTGGTTCTTCAAAAACAGGCTTCCATCTGACGGTGTTTTTTAACTATAGACGTTGTCCTGAAAGTCTGAATGTCAGTTCTTTAACATTAACTAAAATTTTAAGTAAACAATGCAAGCACAAAAATAGAGCAGACTACAGACAGTTGTCAAAGATAGCAATTATACATTAATTCATTCCTTAGACTAGTTGCAGTAGCCAACAGTTGACTTGCATACTGATACTGGTTAGGCCGCCCGTACGTAGTAATGGGAGGCCTTATGTTTTCAATTTTTACTTCCTTTTTATATTTCTTTATTTTCCACTTCTCCGAAACTGGACAGCAGACCAAAACCAAAATTAGGGGAAGGACATCCGTTACATGTAAGGATTTGAGGCCAATTTCAGCAAGATCCATTAAGGGGTTTTGGGGAAAGGGGTATTTTACCACAGTTATCATTGATAACTTAACAGCTCAGTCTCCCAATCTGACTTACAGAACCGGGTTGCCTCACATTAGGGCCTTTCCCCAAATTTCTAGTTGCATTCTGTTTTAGAAATTGTTACAGGAGAACTTTTTGTAGGCTCAACTGACAGTATCAAACCACTTTGGTGTTTTACATAAGTACTTTTTCTCAGAAAATCTAAACAACTGCAATAACACCACTGCAGTTTCCACAAAGTACTGAATCGTTGTCACAATTAAGAAGAGTAACAAACCGCAATGTCTCTTGGCGGTCGGGATGCTGCTGAATTACTTTTGCCAGTGCATCATATTCTAACAAAAACATCTTCAAGCCATAAGCTAATAATTTATCTTTTTACGCGCAAAAGCAGCTATGCTTTCAGCGCGTCTTAGCCATCGCAATTCTGTCCGTCTGTCTGTCCGTCCGTCACACGGGTGGATCAGGCCAAAACGGTCCAAGCTAGGATCTCCAAATCTTCACCATTGGCTGCCTGGAAGACTCTAGTTTCAGGAACCGTAAAGCTTTTTCATAAATTCGAAAGGGGTCACCCCAAACGAGGTCGCTAAATGAGAGGGGGATGGTCAAAATTTGCGATTTTTGGCCAATAACTTGCTGTATCTCATTAACGGTGCGAGATAAGGCCTAGGTGACTATTAATCACCAATAGGAAATCGTATACTGGCTTTTGTTTGGCGCCGAATTCAATGACCTTGGATGACCTTGAACGCAAAAATAGGGGGTTTTTAATGAAATTTTCGGCCACTATCGCCTGTGAGAGTCTATATCATTCACAAGGAGGCGCCACCGTCGCCAACGCCACACGCGCCTATGGCCGATGTGTATTATGGTCCCGATGGGCCAAGTCCAAGTGATGTGCGATTTTCAAAACTATAACTACTGAACTGGAAATGCTATAGGCTTTCGCGCGTCTCATGAGCTTTGCTCAAATTTCTTGTTTCTATTTGGAGCAGAAATTAATTCTGTGTTACATAAGTTACTGAAATTGGACATCAATAAACTATTAATTCAAAACTGCAATAAGAGTGACAGTATACTGATTAACGGATTAAAACTGCAAAATGTCAAAATAAATATGAAGCACATTATACACCATGTTCAAATTCTGAATCATAGTTCTGCAAAAACAGATTTCAGGTAAGATGGTTTTATTCCACTTTCCTCTGCAGTTCATTTGAAAGCAAGATGGAAACAAAACTTTGCACTGAACCTTGTCTGTTGCGTCGTATGCACTTTGCAGCAGTAAGTTCTGATTTGCACTGCGCTATCTTCTCGTACGCATCTTTTATTTGCATTTCTGCAAAGAACATACCAAAACTCATCAATGGGCAATGTCAGTTTCTGCATCAGTGTATAAAGCCAGTTGTAAATTAACCTATCTTTTATATTTCACAATGGTAAACAAAAACAGATTTTTATTCTAGCTATCAATTTTGATGATATGTTAGAAATGTGTTACATACAAACTGATATTGCAAAATTCCTAGATTTGTTCTTTTCTGAATTTAGATGCTGGAATCAGTATCTTGTAATATGTGTAACAACAGTATGTACAACTGCCTTGTTTAATGTTTATATACCAGTAAAAACTTAGCTTTCACCAATCATTATGCATTGAAACAGCACAGTGCTTACTGCTAGCAGCTACCACAGATGAAGCGAGACTACAGAACTTACAAAATGCTGTCACCATGTCAGATTTATCTTGAACGTATTTAAAAGATAGAAAAAGAAAACAAACAGTGAAAGTCAAAGCCTGGCTTTGAATCACAAAATTTTGCATTTGACCACACCAATGCACTAACTAGAGCAAAGAGCACATTGCAACTAAAAGTAATTAAGCCACTAACCAATCCTCTCATTGAGACTCTCATAAGTTTCCTGTTCCCTGAGATTCATGTTGTACACTTCAACGGACTTGGTCATCGTCGTCTCACACTGGGCAAGCACAGCTAGCATCTTCTGATATGTTGCATTGCTGAAACCACAATACATCTGACAGCCTGAAACAAGCTGTCTGTTTATACAACTTCACAAAGCAAACTCACTGATGGACGTCTGTTCGGATCGGTCGGTGCTTATCCAACAATGCTCGTGGCATCTGGCTGTGCTCACTCACTTAGCTGTCAATCATGAAAATAAAAGTAGACTGAAGATATCACAACTGCCCCGTGGACTCAACTGTCTACAATCGCCAAAGCTAAATAATTATATGGGCAACCATAAGTCAACAAAGAAGTTGCTAACCTCAAAATAATTCACAATAATTCAAACACTTCATGCTAATTATGTTTGAGCAGCACTTCCAAATAACGTACCTGGTAGTAAACTGTATGCTCACTATTGGTAATTTTATGTGCAATGTGTCAGTTATGCTATGGCAAACCAATGAGTGTAGGGAAGGAGAAAAGGCTTTGGACCGAACACTTACATGTCTACCTTGCTGTCATCCCATCTCCACCACATCATATCTCATGCTGCCCCAGGGTCAAGCGAAAATACAATAGCATCTCTGCCACCATATGTGACGTTCTGCACTGGCTGCCAATTCGGCAGAGTGTAGACTTTAAACTGTGAGTGACGGTGTTTAACAGTCTACACAACCTGGTGCCGAACTATCTTTCCAACGTGTGTCAACTGGTCGCTGAGAACCCCAGCCATCGACACCTATACTCAGCTGCACGTGGTAACCTTGCCATTCCAGCGACATGCACAATCCGTTATGGTCCTTGCAGCTTTGCCGTGGCAGGACCGTCCACGTGGAACTCGCTGCCGGCATCTCTTCGCAACTGTCATCTGCCATATGCTTTCCGGCGTGAACTAAAAACTGAACTGTTTGCCAGAGCATATTTTTATTAGCACATTCGTGACTGTTTTTGCTGTAAGAGTGAGCGAACACTAACTTTATCGACTCATCATCATCATCATCATCATCAATGACTATGTGCAACTGTGAACATCAAACCGACGAAGACTAGGAATATGAACTGTATGGTGTGATATGGTGTGACATGACACCACAGTGCCACTTCCCTTCATGAGATCAAATGCAGCTGACTTGTTTTCGATAACTTTTGGTAAACAGTGCCATCATACGTAGTGGCATGCCCATATTTGAGACAAATATTGTCATTGGTATTGGTAACACCCAATAATGTTGCAAAAAACTATAATCAGTCCTAGGGACTGACTGGGGACTGAAAACTGCACTTTCTAACCGTCCGTTAGTACTTAATATGTGCTAACACAATTGAAATACATGCATTTTAAATCAGCTGTCCACTGCAAACTCAAATTAAATGTCGGGTGAATCAACGCTAAAAAATTTTAAAAGAAACCTGTCTTCAGCTGATTCTGACGACTGACACCATTTAATAAAAGTCTTCAGGAGACTATTGATACGACGGTCATCATTTCCTCCATCACCTTCGATCAACAGCTTTCGCTTTATTACGTCATCTGTAAGCATATTTACATTGTTAATTGCACAGCACTTTAGTGATATGTCACATTAATAAATGATAGCAATTCAGCTATTATTTAATATAACTAAGTTGTAGTTGTCTTCTCAGACGTCTATCTGCGTCAAATTCTAGCACTGAAATTGTCTTCCCACATATGTCAAACTCAATGTATCGTCCTCAATGACAAACATCGATGACATGTGACCATACACAGATCACAGGCTGAATGGTAGTTCAAGCCATGTGTTAACGGCGACTTCTCTTTCTTACGGGAAAGCCAAAAAAGCCAAAAATTCGACCCCCACAGAATCAAAACCCCTGGTCTGATTAAAATAAAATTTGGCACGGTTGATTACGTCGGCTAGATGACCCTTCATGCAAAATTTCATGTAAATCTGCACAAGGGGGGCTTCTCAGCAAATAGGTAAAATATACGCAAAAATTTTTATAGCTGTACATATAGCTTTTTTTCAGAAAATCACCTACAGGTCAGACCTTTCAGCAGATTTTTGCGTGCGATGGCTCAAACGACGCTGTCTCAAGCAAGAATGTGCCTTTTGGGAATTAAAAAAAGTTGAAATTAATATTTAACATATTTATTCAAAAAATTCCAAAAAATTACAATGGAGCCTATGGGGAAAATTAAACAATTGTTAAAATGGTCATAACTTTGGCTGTGTATAAGATAGAGTCGTAATTTTTGGTTCCATTGTATGGTTTTCAAAGATGGCCAATCTAATGGTGTCATTTAATTTTACCCTGGACCCTCCCTGGTTGCCATGGCAACGAAATTTGGGACAAAATTGGCTATAACTCACCTTATGTAAGAAATATCTGCGAGATTTTTGCGTCTATAAAGGGGTTTCTGGGGATGGGCCATTGAATGCTGCCAATCACATTTTCCCCCGACCGACCCCCGTTGCCATGGCAGTGAAATTTGAGACAAAAATGGCTATAACTCGCCTTATGTAAAAGATATCTGCGAGATTTTTGCATCTTTAGGGGGGTTTTCAGGGATGGGCCATTGAATGCTGCCACTCGCATTTCCCCTGATTGAACCCGTTGCCATGGCAACGAAATATGGGACAAAATTGGCTAAAACTCGCCTTGTGTAAGAGATATCTGCGAGACTTTTGTGTCTGTATGGGGGTTTTCGGGGATGGGTCAGCGAATGCTTGGAATCAAATTTCACCCCAACTGACCCTCATTGCAATGGAAACGAAATTTGGGATAAAATGGGCTATAACTCGACATATGTATGAGATATCTCTGAAATTCTTGCATCTAACAATGTGTTTTGAGAGTGGAGCAAATAAATAATTTTAGTAAGTCTACCATGGTTGACTTTCGTTGCCTTGGCAACAAAATTTGTAGAATTTTTGCCAAAATTTGTTAGAACTCGGTTAACTACGAGATGACCTCAGACTTTAGTTTGACTCAACTTTATAGACGTTTGTGGTCGGCCATTTTATGCAACGGTCCAATAACTGCGATAATACGATTAGTTAAATTAGCATTAATGAAGTGTTTTCTGGGCCTATATTAAGCGGGTGGTGCATGCAATATTAGTTTGTTTACTTATATGGCTATTTCGTGGATATAAAAAAATTTTGTTCAGTATTGTCAGCAATGCAGGCCAGCGGTGACGTCATGTCTGACGAGTGTCGTTTGCTTTGTTCAGTCACGCCATTAGGTAGTAAGTAACAGTTATAAGCGGCTTGGCTACTGTAAGAAATATTCGAAGTGCAATATATTTGTAACTGATCTCCAGTAGGAAACCAGTATTTTAGTAACAAAAAACAGCAAATATAAATGTACAAAACATCAGTTTATACACTTGTTAACGGCAACATTTAAGAACTTGCACATCGAAAACAGCAAAAATTACAAAATGTGATATTATTCAGCAGCACACTGACACAGTCAGCGTGATGCGGGCAATATCACCTTTTGTAATTTTTGCTGTTTTCGATGTGCAAGTCCTTAAATGTTGCCGTTAACAAGTGTATAAACTGATGTTTTGTACATTTATCTCTCTCTCTCATAATAATCTTCACTCAAGTAGTAAACACAACAGTATAATAGTACAAGGACGGCGTTGATAAAGTTAATAACAAAAATCACAACAGTCTGTTAAAATGCCTGATATAACAAAAGGTTGCTGATGGTATTTGACGGCAGATCATTAGCGAATGGAAACAGAAGAAGTTGCAGCGACATATCTGGTAAAAACCACACCCACCTTCACTCACCGCCATATTGTTTACTTTGTTAAAGTATTTCCGGATCAGAAAAGAAAATAAGTAACCACTAGGTGAGCAAAAAGTTAAAAAAAAGTATCTCGTAAAGTTGTTTCAATTTTATGAGCAACCACTTGAACTTTTAATGCGTAATTTTACGCAACAATTATACAAAGACCGCGGTGGTCTGTTCACCTATGTGGTCGATGGACTATAAGGCGGAGATGAGCACCTCTCTGTGCTCTGGGTGGGACACAGCACGTGTTTAGTTGCCTTTGTGAAGTCG
>Ga0056128_1006729_pt1 | contig 14515 bp, 7 predicted proteins | sample WorMetLIZISLAND2_FD_71113 | JGI IMG/M metagenome (GOLD analysis project Ga0056128, IMG submission 71113) | Marine gutless worms symbiont microbial communities from Max Planck institute for Marine Microbiology, Germany - Olavius geniculatus... ... | reverse complement strand
TTTTTGCCCGGTCTTACAGACATGACTAAGAACGTCTCACTGCGCTGACTACTATTACGTGACTTCACTGTTTAAGCTTACTGTTACAGGTCCTTGTGGTCTTAGGACTTAACGCCATGCTAAAGTTGATTCATTCTTCATCATCATCATCATCCAACTTTCTAGTTTGGTGAGAAATACAAATGTGAATTTTCTAATTCAAATCTATGATATCTTTAATCAGAGCTGGCCCAAAACAACAGCATTACATCCAAGCATGGTGTCAAGATTTGACACCAGTACTGTTTTGTTGAAGTTAACAAATAATAACATTTGACAAAAAGCTAAAAATAAATTTGAGCTATCACTCACGAGACGCGCGAAAGCCTATAGCAGTTCCGGTTCAGTAGTTTAGCTGAAAATTGGGGTGTTCATGCTTAGTTAATATACAAATAAAATACCAAATTCTCTATCTGGATCGCATAACGATAGTAGCGTGGCGCCACCTTGTGAATGATACAGACTTGTGTCGCAGCCCAAAATCGCCAAAAAAATCCATAAAACCCCCTATTTTGGAGTTCAAGATCATTCAAGATCATTGAATTCGGCGCCAATCGAGAGCCAGTGTACAACTTCCTATTAGTGATTAATAGTAACCTAGGTTCTATCTCGCACCGTTACTGAGATACAGGGATTTACTGGCCAAAAATCGCAAATTTTGCCCACCCCCTCTCATTTAGTGCCCTCGTTCGGGGTGATCCCCTTCGAATTTATGGAAAAGCTTTACGGTTTCTGAAACTAGAGTCTTCCAGGCAGGCGATGATGAAGATTTGGTGATCCTAAATTGCACCGTTTTTGACTGATCCACCAGTGTGATGGACAGACAGATGGACAGACAGAATTGTGATGGCTAAGACGCGCTGAAAGCAGTAGCTGCTTTCACGCGTAAAAACTGCTATAATTTGCAATGAGGGCTGCCGATATATAGGGATCATGCTATGCATGCCTAAACCAAATCTAAACATCGCAGTCCAGTCCACAACTCTACTATTACCTAGCAAGCAGAGAGAGCATAGCTGAGGCTTTGAACAGTAACTAATCACACTGCATACGATCATCGCCACTCAAGGTGATGGTGGGAAAATTTTTCACTCCAATGGCATAAGCAGTCTGGCAGAAAAGTGTCACAAATGTATTGATGGTGTGATGTCTAGTGTCTACATTATAAGCAAGCAGTATTTCGTATCACTGCCATTACTGGTTGTTATAGATGCAAAACTTTTTGCATGCCCTTACATGAGACACATAAAACATCAAATACTCAGTCTGATATCTGTAAAACATTCCAGCAATTTACAACTGAACTAACTGTAAAAATATGCACTTCAAAATACAGATGTCCAAATTAAAACCATAACTGTGCACAATTTTCAGTAGGACCGCATTTCTCTTAATATGAAGCTTCTTAGAAAAACAGGTGCAGTCGACAATTTTGCGAAAAATCTGATTCTGGATGATTTATTTAACTCTGTGCAAAAAATGTCAAAATATATTCAATGTTGCAAAAGTAATGATGGCAAAACTACATGCCTCGGTTTTACTTAAACAAAGGTAGTTAATAACAATATCCAATCCACATCATTGCTAAAATTGCCAGGCAATGAAATTCTTGTTTTCGTTGTTCTTCATCATAATTTTGTTCACACATCTCTAAAATGACAATCCAAAATGCTCCTCCACAGCTTCAATGACACCGAAAGAAGCATTAGATGCACACTCTGGTCTCTTATTACAAAGCAGTTTCACTTTCTAAGCTAAAATATTTACATATGAAATAATAAAAGCAAAACACTAACTAAAACAAAATGTCTCAAAAACTGCAGTTCGAAGGATAACGTCAGCATTCACGAGAATATGTACACAGATATAAACAAAAATGGCTTAAATTATAATAAAATCATTAAAAAATCCATTAGCATTATACCTACATGATTTTGTTACAATTCTGCATAAACAATACATTCTAAAACAACTCGCTATTAGTGAAAAACACTCTGAAAGCGTCACTCACAAATACCAACTATCTGCATAGTAATGACCTGTACAAATATAAAACATCATCGTCGTTTATAAACAAAATCATCGGCCTTCTTCCTCCGAACAAAAATGTAGCTGAGAAATAATTTACACAAAGCACAGCATCATAAAAAGTGTGTAACAGTTGGTATCACACGTTTGAAATGAGTCGATTATTAGTATCACGAAAGCAGGAGAAAGTGGACAGCAGTGGGGCAATGTTGCTGTTAGCTGAATCTGATGATGTAAAAATCTCAATTTCGTCATAAATAGACTTATAATAGTTGTAAAAACACAGACAATTTATTAGGCCATATTCCTAATATTGTATCAAAATAGCAGCTGCAGTTGTCGTGTACACAAGTAAATGCTGCCTACACCGGCTACCCCGCGATAGCAATAATCATGACTCAGAAAACAACAGCATGACACCAATCGTCTGCACACCTCGAAAAGCAGTCACAACAACGTCATCAGCGATGCAAAGGTGAGTTGCTGAGTAGAGACATCGATCACAGAGAGAATAACTCGCCGTCGGGTGGCGCCTGGCCAGTCGTGGCAGTAGATGTCTGACCGGTGGCCGGGTGTGAGCTAATGCTTGGCATGCGCTCGGCCTCACGCACTCGTTTGGACAGGAAACGATCAAACTCAGCACTAGTCACAGACTCGCCACGACCAGCTTCATTCTGTAATATGCCGCCAATCACATCATGAATCAACTCTCCCATCACTCTTGAGAAGTATGCCATCAGTTTTTTTTAGCTGACCATATGTTATAAGGCTATGTCTGTCTGTTGTCTGTAATGCATGTATTGTGGCTAAATAGTACATATTACCAAAAACTGTCTGACTGCTACCCCATGATACCAAGTCAAACCCCCTATAACATCCATTCCCCCAAATGGGCTAATAACTGCACCCAAATACTTACATTGAGAACTGCCTACTAGTAATATTTTGGGAGTGTGGCAAGAAGTTTAAGTTATATCAGTAGATAAGAAACCATGTTTATACCGGGTGGCGCAAAAAAATGTCCCGAACATTTGCATGCATTATTCACCCAAGCAGTCGAAATGAATCAGTGCAAACGCATATATGTAATGATCAAACATCTTCGAATACGTGTAGAAATTTTTGCATAAATCACTTCTGCATTAGCCGTGATACAAACAAAATAGCGTCACACGCCATAAAGCAATTTTTGCAAGTAGTTCATCATTTGCATTGCCGCTTGTACGCAGGTTATGCCAAAACGTCACAGTAGGCCGAATCATTGATCAACTGATCAGCAGAAAATGTGCTGAATAGATTCTCCACTCTCCTTTGCTACTGCGGCTAGACGCTTTTTCCACTGCTACATGGCTTTTTTGATTCTGGTTGTCTGACGTCAACATCGTGCCATTTGTCTCTGATAACATTCTGAAGATCTTTGAGGTTTGAAAAACGGTTTACGCATTCCTTCATAGACATAGACAAATTCTTGCAAGGTATCCCAAACTAAACGATCATTGGAGATTTAAATCTGTTGAATGCGGTGTACATTTTTGTGAGCTGATGAAATTGGACATTTTGTGTCAAAGGTAATTTGAGTTGTTTTGATGCGATATGATGGAACGATATGATGATATGCTGTCTTTACATAATTGGATTTTTAACTCGTCTTACGTCATTAAGCGGCATTCAGTGGTGTCATTAGTGAGGTCATTGACATTTATAAGTAAGTAAGAGTACATATTGGTCCACAAATCTGCGAAAGAAAATTTATCTCTATAAAGTATACGTGCCCTTATAGTTACGCAAAGTTCGGGACGTTTTTGAAGATCCATTAAATAATTCATGGATTTTTCAAGCTAACTCAATTTCTTTTCATGGCTGTTTTTAGTCATCAATTTCCTGTTTCTAGCTAACTCCTCATCAGTTTCTAAGAACAAGTTAAAATTTTCTCTGTGCTTGGTTAATTGTAACAGAATTTTCAGAGCTTTGTGGTAACTAATGACATGGAAACAATACATAGTGCATAAAAAATAAACACACATATTAATAATACATATCTATCATGTACATCTTTTTACTGCTGAACTACTAAGAATCCACACTTTTAGTGATTTCATCAATGGGCTGTTGAGTAATAATAAATATGATCAGTACTACCGATGAACTCACCGGGTTGGATTTTAGCCATTGCTCCATCTCTGCCAGATCTGTCTCTCGATCATTCAGCTGCAACAGTTCACAGCCAGCTAATGAAACTACAGCAAATTACACTTCAATGTCATCTCCAACGACAATGACATTACATGTGCAATATCCAACATATTCCTCTATAATTATAATTATTTACTTGCAGAATCAATCAGACAAACAAGCAAGAAGAATGAGTGATAAAAAGGAACAGCGTTTTACAATATATGCCTTCAACTAAGATAAAATCTAAAGATATGTTTGACTTTCTGAAAAAAAAAATTAGAGATAATAACACTTGCTGAAACAGTAATGTTTTTACTCCTCATGTGCTACGTTCCTAATGTAGTGAAGTAAAGTATATAAGATCAGTGTAATATTGAAGACCGACCGATGACCGACCTCTGTTCCTGGAAGAGCCTAGCTGGAAGAACTTCAAACGGCCTTACCTCCATAACGGTGCTAGATAGATGCATGATCACAATGGACCACCCATAGGAAGTCGACCACCATCAGTCAAATAGTTACATGACCAATGACGTCACGTGACCCCGAAAGGTCAAGATCGTGACCCCATTATCTTTGAGACATCATATCTCCATAACAGTGCCAGACAGATGGGGAGACTAATTCCAATAACGACCTCGATGCCAGACACTATTAGTATAATATTAGACCAGTCTCAAATTGACGCCGGGTCTCTAGTACAAGTTGGAAAAAATGCAAAAGCACTTAGAAGAATACAAGAGAAAATAATGCGCATGAGGAGTACATTAGATTAGTCACAATCTAATAATATTTCTTGCTTTAGTATGTGCTCAACTCACACTGTCAGTGGCACAGCCAAGGGGGGGGCCTGGGGCACAGCCCCCCCAATCCTCCAGACAAAACATAGCATACATTAAAACTGCACAAAATTTGCCAATCTGGTTAGTTTAAAATAATTAAAATCATTGCCACCAGATTTCATTTTTAAAGGCTAGAATGCACCAAATTCGATTTCGGCTGGACCCCATGGGGGAGCTCACAGCGCTCCCCAGACCCTCTAGCTAGATTTTAAGGGGTCCTACTTCTAAGGGAGGGAAGGGAAGAGAAGTAAGAAAGGACAAGGGAAGGAGGGAGAGGTAAAAAGGGAAAGGTAAGGGAGAGGAGGGACGAGCTGGAAAGGAGAGGAGAGGGGAAGGGAGATGAAGCCCCTAATTGAAATTTCTGGCTATGTCACTGCACAAAGTGCATATTAATCTGCATAAATGGAAATACTTGAATGAGTGTCAAAAAATGAGAAGTAAGACACTGGGATAAATCAGTTACCTGAAGTGTCTCAACACCAGAATGCCTACAAAACAACAGACAAAGTGAGCTACAGTAAAGCAGAAAGCAGTTCGTTTTATACAGCTATACATCAAACCAAGTGTCATCAAACTCTGCATACCTCAGACCACACTTAATGCTGAAACCTTAAACTATGACTTATTGATACCAGAATCTAACGAGTTTGTACTTGCCTCAAGATGGCTACTGACAAATTAGGTAAAACCCCAGTAATGCATACCACAGATATTGCAAAAACATATGCAGGGATGGACTGTAAAAAAGCAAAATGCCTCCAATACGACTACCGGCAAAGAGCAAAGGCATAAAACCACAGCCCGAGAAATGAGGGTTGCCAAATAAAGCAACTCGAACATATACAACTCATCAGTAAGTTGGTGCTTACGCTGACAAGTGTGCTCAATTGCATATGCATGCATGCGCATCAGACAAGTTGATGTTCCACTTATTTACTAACTCCTTTACATGCAATAATTCTCACTTGGAGCCATCAGACTTACTGTGCAGTGTTATGAGTTGCAGCTGTACTGAAACCAGCACCAACACCACCTAGTGCTAAAACATCATCAATATCATGGATCACCACCATATGCACACATAATGCCAAATCTAAAACAAGAAGCTGTCATCTGGTGAATACAACAGACTTGAAACAACTGTCCACGTGTATCTGCTATCAATTCTGTGGATCCTGACCAATACAAATAACAATCTAGATTGCCAGTAGGATAGAATCATCAGAATCTTCAGCTACATCCTGCCCCGGCCTTACCCAAACATCTCGTTAAAATCTGTTCACAACTTTTTCAGAAATACAGCAGACAAGCAGACAGACAAGACACACAGAAAAATGGACAGAGACCAATTCTGCAGCAGAAGTGAAAACAATACTGCACTTCACCATGCACACAATGAAACACGCAGCAGCATAAAACAAGAAGCTCAGCTGTCGCTAGGATAGCCGACCATACTGGTTGTCAGCTACCTTCAAAATCATCCAAGGTCGATGATTTTCACTGCATCAGCCACTTCCTATTAGTGATTAATTGTAATCTTAGCCATAACTCTCGCCGTTTTCGAAATATAGCCATTTATCAAATGAAAATGCACATTTTTCCTACTCCCATCTATTCAACCTCGAATTTGAAATTGTTCCACTTGCACTAGATCACCGAAATTTTGCATGCCTAGGTTTATGACAAGGGGCTAATTACTCGTGTAAAAAGTTTTTCCCTTCGACCTACCATTTAGCCACAATACATTCATGACAGATGACAGCAAGCCGACGGACAGACAGATGGACGACAACCATGCCAATAGCTCAACCGTTACTTAAGTACAGTCAGCTAAAAACTAAGTGAAGTCAATAAATGTGAAAAAAACTATAATTATTAACATCAGTAGAGCATTGTAAAAAAATATGCCACAAAAACAATGTGACACTGACCAAATATGGTACTACATACCCCTACTCACATAACTTCATTACGATAACTGACACTCTAGGTTTTCTCTAATCAACAAACTTATTTAAAAAACATTTGGGTTAACATTAACTGACAGGCTAAGGAGTTAACATTGTAGAACATAAGCACATAGGATCATACCTAGGTTAGCCATGGTGTTGGTAGGGGCAGGTGACGGTGTGTCACTGCTGAAGTCTATCAGTTGGCCAACTGCAGCGTCGTTAATTGCAGAAGACTCGGTCGCCGCATGCTGGGTCTCCTTCAATACACAACATCAACATGAACAGTGTCACACTCACGTATTCTTGGCTTTCAGTTGCCCCATGAGAAGCTGTGTAATACTGGCGCCCAAACCAGGTTTTTACTTTTGCACGACTTAGTTACTTAGTCTGGGTGTGAACTTGGTCTTCCTTAAGGCTGAAGCTTATTTCCCGAATCCGCATTGCCGCACTTCAAGACCTAAAGCACCTGCTCTTATTGCCTGCCGTCTGCTAAAAGTATCCCACTATCAATTTTTGAGAATTAAATAGTAAATATCCATATCAACTTCCATATCACAAAGCAACTCATTATCGACAATTCCACACTGTGAGAAACAAGAACGATTAAGTGTCTGAAGCAACAAGCATCACTGCACTGTGCAGTCACAAGGGAAGCGGGATATGAGATATGAAAGAGACAGGCTTTGAGACGGCACTGAAAGACAGCTACTAAAGGTGCAGAGATGATACGTCCATTGTTCAGGCCGACTGTTCCAGACAAGAGCAGCGGCGACTGGAAAACTCGAACGCCGATGGCAGACAGTCGAGTGTGACTGACAACCAGTGATAAAGATAAGCTGGAACATAGTCACTGTTGAGCCTCGATATCTACCACCTTACAAAGCTCATCCATAAGGTATGAAGGTGCAGAGCCTGGAGATCTAAAAGATATTAGCGTTCATAATATCCATGATCGTATTTATGAGTGTTAGATTGCAAGTGATGCACTGTTACATCACTGTATTGCAACACTTCAACCAATAATGTCTGCATTCTAACATATATCCTATCAACCTTATCATTATGTGTGACATCATAATTAGACTTAAAAACAAACTATATAACTCGGCCTACTGCAACTAAAACAAGTCAGTGCTAACACAGCGCTACTAATTCACAATTGACACTGTGACAATAGTTGGCGCTATATTGTGCTTAGATTAGATACGATTTTTAGATTAGGTCATTATCAGCAAGCAACAACGACCTGAGGTCTGGGGGAATAGACCGGTGGCAGCATGACATGGGTTGGTGAAGGCGGCTGATACATTGGAGGTTCAACGGGATGAACAGCCGACACTGCTGACTCTGGCTGGGCTGCAGCTCGACTGGCTCGCATACGCTGATAACGGTCGTAGCGCAGAAACACATTGTTTAGCTCATCATTCACTGCCAGCAAATCCTCTGCACAGTTACACACAGCCAGACATATGCTTGCGCTTCAACTTCCCACTGCTCACTAAACATTAAAACAGATTAAAAGATATATACAACTGGAAACCTACCTCAGAGCTACTGAACCTCACGTGACATGTGGGATCACACAGTGTCACCTGCTATCAATATTAACAACTACACTAAATCACATATCAAAAGCACCAACAGCAATATCATATCAAGACTGACGGTAAGAAAAAAACTGTATCGTAATGATATCACCGACAATGAAGCTACATTTTCCACTAACAAGCATGAGGTTTAAAGCCTACCAGTGATTTGTTCAATCTGACAGGATTCCAGCAGTTCCACAATCCTTTTCTGCATCTGTCGACATGTTGAGTTCAGGTCCTAGCAAACACAGAAAAAAATAAACGTTAGCTGTCAGCCGTGACCGCTAGTGGTCAGTGAGGTTCTCTACCATCTCAAACAAACTTGCGGACACTGGACACATACAGAGTGCTGCAGTCAGACAGTTTCAGAAAGAATTAACCGCGATAATAGTGCAGTGTGGCCACGCTGAACATATGAACAGTGTTTAACATGACCGCTCTTGACCTCAAAGATTGATGCTAAACGTTTTGCTGGAAACAGTTAGCCTTGATCATTTACCTAGTGGGTGCTTCACAAATTTACAGACTGAGTTATATGACTGATTACATGCAACTGCAAACATGAAATAACTCAATAACAGACTTTGATGATAGACAGCCTTACAGATTCTACATCTTGAATCAACAGGATGAAAAGAACTAACTTATGCCATGCAGCAAACAACAAAAGCTATCATTCTTTCAATGCCAGTAAAAAGAATTGATGGCACCACGATCCATACATTGCACATAACAGTTATCAGCCATCACATACAAATGCTTAGCTGGTTATGATATTGATGATGGTGCTAGTATTAACTACTACCACTTCTGATTTTGTTTAACTCGCCAATATGTCCAAAGTCACTTAAGATTAGGCCAGAAACACCTCACAAAACCTTCAGTTACAGCTACAGCAGGTTTTTAACATACAGACCAGATGCATCCTGTTGCCTAATCAACCATATCAAGCAACTGAAGACTTTAACCCAGTTAGTGAAGGAGTGAGTGAGTGAGTAGAGTTTAGCGTCCCACCCAACACGGTATAGGTCATTTCGGGGATGGCCTTTCCAGGCAGAATGCACATACATATACATAATAATAGAACAGTGACTTTAATCTTTAAAGTAATGAAACATAAAGTCTAACCTTTACAGAGATCCCTAATATGAAACAGAAAACACGGAAACAACCTAAACCTAACATTGTAAGAACTCGCCATCATAACTGTGCATATGTAAGACCAATGTTATCCTCCAGACAGTCATCAGTTTTTATAATGCTGTCTATTCTGGGACAGGGGGCGCTTTAACTCACCATAAAAGAAGAAGGTTAAGTGCAATTAATTGACACATGCAGTGAAGCACAGACTGATCTGCTACCACACAACGAGCCATGTGTGTGGAACAGCCTTCCAGCACACTTACACAACGACGACATCATGTACAGTAGTTGTAAACATGAAATCAAAATGTACCGGTTCTAGCGTTTTTGCCGGAACGCAATGTGGCATTTGTTATAATTGCGCTACATAAATAACCTTACTAAATCAAACTGAACTAAACATGCCTACAGCAGATAACCTCGAGAAGTGCAACATCATCATCAGTGCCAGTGCCAGAAGACAGTTCGGTAAGAATCTCGCCAAAGATACGACAGTTCTGCTGGACAGTGCCAAGCTCTGTGCGCAGCTTTGATACTCTGTCGGGTCCCGATGCAAGACTTGGCTGATACATAGTCACTGGTGGTGACTGAGGCTGAAGGACCGGGTATGGACCAGTCGGTGACAAACCACTTCCCTATGCATTATACACAGTGGTGCATTAAAAAAGCAGAACACACGTACGTTAAATACAGAGCAATCAGACAGTTTTGGAAATGATTAACCTTAGGCAGGCCCATAGATATGTATATTATGAATATAATCGTTCTAATAACGTTAATAATGTTCTAATTTCAATCTCAATACAACAAAACAAAACTCTGTCAAAGTTTTCATCTGCCATGCTGTCAGCAGAAATTAGAACGTCTTTGCTAACAGCTACTACGCTCAGACTGTGATAGGCTTAGGCACGTAATTAGAGTATTTATAATATGCTTATCTAATCAATGGACGAACCAAAATCATTAAACCATCAAAAACGCAGCTTATGTGTGTATCAGTACGTGTGGGTGCTTACCGATCTGCTTCCTCTCCGTGGTGCAACATCCGTAGCAACAACTGGAGAAGCACTCTGTCAAAAAAATCCATCAGTAGTCCATTAACAACAACACATACATTATATACAGGCATAGATGTAAAAAATGTTTTTATTCCATTTAAAAAAATTTTTTTAACGTTTTTATTTTTATTTTTGCAACATTTTAACGTTTTTTTTTATTTTTTATAAAAAATGTTCACTGAAATTCAAAAATTCTACCAAGAACATCGAGAAACACTTTTAAAGCCACTGAGATGAATTAATAAGCTATAGTGGTGGTAGTTCACTTACTCTGTCTAGTGATACTTGGTCTTATGATTGCATGGTTGGGTTGAAATTGAATAAAATTCTTTCTCCTTTCCTAGTTCTAGCTATACTGCACTTACAGCAATAGGTTACAGGTGAGAAATTATACAAATTAAGACTAATATTTTTTATCATTTTTAAACGTTTTTTTTTATTTTGCCACATTTTTTACGTTTTTAGTTTTTTTGTGGAGCATTTTTTACATCTATGTATACAATCACTACATTAAGAGTAACCAGTGGCATCTTGGACGAGGGGCAGATGGAGCAATCCCCCCCTAAAATTTTGGGCTGTCGAAAAATCTTCTTTTTGTCTAAACATTTTTGTCCGACAATTCAAAGTTTGGGGCTAAAAATCTCCATTTTAAGAAAAACTGAGACAAAATCAAAACTTTGAGCAACCTAGCTGTCAAATATCTGCAGCTGTCTGTCAAGAATTCTGTTTAAAATTTGCAGTGCCGTCATAAAATTGCAACTCGATGCCCTGCCTATGCATTTAACCTACAACACCACTGATTGTAAACGTTAATTACTAATTATTTTTTACTACCTCCAACAAAACTATAAAATAACATAATTATATGTTTCTGTTACGTTTGCTTGTTGTCCGTTCAAATTACACATAGTTATTATGTGAGTAAAAACAATTTTTGCGCAGTTGTTTCGGGCCCAAAAGTAGGAAAAAGTGTTCAGAACATTAACTTCAAGTCAAATGCCAAAAGTCTGGAATTACTGATGATACCTTTTCTGGTATGAAAGTCTGAGATGCGAGATCTGGATCTAGAACTGGAAATTCAACACCTTTAGCTTTCAACTCCTGATAATGCTTAGACACTTCACGAAGCTCTGGACTAGACTGAAAGGCATAGGTCCAAGTCTAAACACAATCAAAGGACCAATACACGACACGAGAAAATGAGAAAAGGCATCTTATTAACAACATTAGTGAAAACAGAAAGCTATCAATAATAAATCACTTTTGTGAAGCCATAAATTCTGATGACTGAATGCAGTAAAAGTAACAATCCTACCACAAGCATTTTATACCCATAATGGCTGGTATTACTACTGGCAGGATAATAAAAATTATCAGAAATAAAAATTTACCAGCGAATTATTTAATCAATTATTGACTCTTAACTACATAAGCCTGAAAAATTGGCACATCCACGGTGACTGCTTTTGCTGTCTGTTACAGGCACTGCAAAATTTGCAACACCTTCCAGACCCTTTATAGTTTCTGCTAAACTTGGCTTTGAGAAAAGCGCTCAGCAGCGCAATGCACAAATACACACCAATAGATCACTGACCTGTATGAGGCTAAGTACAGCATTCTGCAGCTCAACAGATGGGTTATGCTTGGGGCTGATAATCTTTATCATTTCTTGCATAAATTCCTTCGTTGCAATGAAAATGTGAAAACGCTTGCCACAGTTTTTCACACAAGTCTCCAACAACTAGCACAGCATCAATAACAACTGACGTATCAGACTGACGTGATAAGACAAGCTGGTCCACGAAACATCACAAGCCAATCTTCACAACTAACAGCTGACGACACTGCTCAAAGAGTGAGTGAGTAAGTGAGTGAGTGAGTAGGGTTTAACATCCCACCCGACACAGTATAGGTCATTTCGAGGACGGCCTTTCCAGGCGGAATGCACACAAACACATAATAACAGAACAGAAAATTTAACCTTTGCAGAAACACAAAACACAAAAATGAGCTAAGTAAAAAGAATGTGCTGCAGCAAGCAGAAGCTGTGCAATAACCTTAAGAGTCAACATCGCTGAAGCTGAATCTTTGCAAGCAAATCTCTTCCGGATCGCCTTGGCTCCTTCTTTTGGACTATAATACACAGCACAACACGCCAAACAAGATCACCATAGTAATCCTGAAATGATATAACAAAAACACTAATCTACAAGTTAACACAGCCTCAAATAAATATCACTCAGTAATGATGAATATAACAAATTTCAACAATTAGGAAAGAAATCATTAAAAAATTTACAGCTAGATATAAAGCAGTAAAAGCAGTCCACTTAGTCTAACATAATTAGTAAATAGTCTACAGTAAATGTAAAATCTGAAACTCCAGGAACTTTAACGTTGCTAGTTAAGAGGATAGAAAGGGCAACTGGCATGTAAGAACCTGCTGCTGCAATTGCCAAAACACCCTGACTGACATAAAGTTAGTCCGAAAAGTAGGGCAGTTGAAAATTTTTAAAAAATCACTGACAGTAATAGCAATAAAAATCATGCCAGAAACATTATCAACAAAGAACCATAAATGGCAGAAATGAAAAACATCCAAAACAACATATTTTTAATGACATAACATAAATAATTAACAAATGCACATAAATATAATGTAAATGATAGTCAGCGGTGTCATGGCAAAAATCAAACAGTCACCTATATTCAATACGCACCCTTCTTCTGAAGAATTTATGGCATCACAGATGTCCATAAATACAGCCCAATTTTCAGATGAACACCTTGATCCATTGGTAGCCATCTCTTAAAACACAAAAAAACAAATAACACTGACAGTCTGGTCAATATTGCCAGAACGACTGTACGTTTGTCTGACAAGATAACCACCCTTGGAGTAACACTAGACAGGTGTTTAAATTTGCATATCAACCATGTGCATATATGCTCACTTTCATATTTGGGCATTGCGCCACATCAGAGGAGTTCTAACTGGTGATATGCCCAAGACTGTAGCAGCTTCTTTGGTTCAATCACGTCTACAGGGTGCGGCAAAAAAGTAGCCCCTTAAAGTGTTTTGCTGTTTTCTCAGCAACCGTTTAGCATTTTAATCTGAAATTTTACTAATTTATTTCTGGAATTGTTCTACGGCTAATTGCCAAATAAAATTTGATTCCATTGAAAAATGACAAAGTTATAGACTTTTTAACATGACCGCCTACAGATTTTTCAGCGTTAAAAAATGTTCAAGCTACAACACCAGTTCAATAACATTGCTGAAACAAGTCAAACAACACAGTTAACTAATGATCAGATGCCAGATTTCCATTGTTACTGTGAATGTTCAAAGTGTCCACCGACAGCTCCAAGCTCCAACACAAACCTTCAGTCACTTATTTTGAGAAATCTTTCACCGTCTCGTTGATCGGTCCTTGTGATAGGTTGCCCCAGATAACCTGAAGCGATTCCTTGAGTTCAGCAATTGTTTTCGGCTTTGTTTTAAGTTTGCAGTAAGCCTCCAACATCGCACATCACACGTGATAGTCCACTGGGTTTGTACTCGGTGAATTTTGTGGCCATTGGTTTTTGTGATGAAATTGGACAGTTGGCCCAGAGCAAGTTCTGTGCGCTGCGCGCTGTGTGTGCTGGCAGACCGTCCTGCTGGAAGATGAATCCGATGGGCAGCC
>Ga0056128_1006727_pt1 | contig 14517 bp, 8 predicted proteins | sample WorMetLIZISLAND2_FD_71113 | JGI IMG/M metagenome (GOLD analysis project Ga0056128, IMG submission 71113) | Marine gutless worms symbiont microbial communities from Max Planck institute for Marine Microbiology, Germany - Olavius geniculatus... ... | reverse complement strand
TAATAATGTATCTACCCGATCTACCTCTAGCAATTTTCCAGTGCTAACAGCAAGATCGCCGATCTACCGCTAAAATTTTTGTTTCTTGTAATCCCAAAAGTGCTTCAATGCACGTTTTTTAAAAATAAAAAACGTTGAGCAAAATAAAAAAACTTTGAAAAATGTAAAAAACGTGGTAAGAATAAAAAACGTTTTTTTACATCTTTTAATCATACAATAATTAGCATCGTAAAATAACATAACAGTTTAGAAACACAGGCCTATAATTTAAACAATTAGCAAGCTATCAATAAATTACTTTAAAACAATTTAAAATGACAAAGATGAGATATGACAGCGGTGTATTTTATAGCGTACGTTGCTCGGTAATTAGTGGCAATAAATGCCGAGTGCGGCCGGGGGCGTTATCGATGGCTCGGTCGGTCATTCCGCATTCCACAAATTACCCACCGTTCCGCAGCCTACTTCCGCAGATTTCGTTCCGCAAATTACTTTCTGCATTCCGCATTTCCACAAATTACCAACACTCGAAATTAATGCTTACATGACCTCTTTCAAAAACTTCTTTCTTGTCGGGTGCGACGAAACACCGCACTGGCCTCACCGACCGCACCGGCAGGAATATACCGCACCGGCGCCTAAAACGACCACTAACCCTAACCCTAACCCTAAGACAGCATCCAGTCGTCTGCAGCTGCTGCCATGCTTGAAGTGGTCGTTTTAGGCGCCGGTGCGGTGATCTGATGCCGATGCGGTAGGAATTGCTGTCGGTGCGGTTGGTGAGGCCGGTGCGGTGTTTCGTCACACCGCTTTCTTGTCAACGGGCAACGGCATTCATTTTTGGGCGCCTATTGAATGTCTTTCATACCAACCACTGCCGATCTTTAAATATCTAGTATCGTCGCCACGCATCGGGCTCACACTGGTCCTTTTTTAGTGCATCCAACTTAAAATACTGTCGGGCACTAGCAGCACCCACATGTCATAGTGAAGCGACTTCTTGCGACTGGTCTCTGTAACTTGAAAGTCTCAGCTTCTCTCGTTTGTTTCAACTGTAAGTTATCCAATTATTCCGAGCTCCAACTTCGACCTCACGCTCATACCCGGTACATTATGTCAAGATGTTAATAAATAGCTAACCTGGTCGCATATTTGTAGTACCGATAATTCAGAAATGGATTTTATTTTTATTGATAGCGAACTACTGCGTGGTAAATTCGGACTGGTATGAATGAACGAATGAACGTTTATTAGTATTACAGCCAACTAAAGCTGGATTACGTACAATACAATATAAATGTCACATAAAATGTCATAAAATTTTGGATAAAAATACAGTTCACAATCGAATAAAAACACTGGATAAAATGTTATTCGGCCTACTGGTAATTATTTAGAGGAAATGGAATGAAAGATTTTGAAAATTTTTCAGTTCTTGTGAAGTAGTGTTTGAATGTTTGTGATGACCGCAGTCGACTGATTATATCTTGTGAACGTTCATTTCTCTTCAGCAAATAGTGCAAACATGAGCTTTCATTAAGAACATTGCGTCAAAAAAATTGTTGCACAATTCGCTCTTGTCGATCCTCCAGTGCATGGCTTCAGCAATCAGCAGAGATCCGCTATAGTCCAAGTACAGATAAATGATTCGCATGGCTCGGTTTTGTAGAGATTCAAGCGATTCAGTTTGTGCGCTCTGTTAAACTTGAGTGCCATACTGGACTAGCATACTTTAGAACAGGCCGTAAAATCGTGTTATAGAAACACAGGAAGTCACCTGTTCCAGCGCCAGCTCGCTTTAGTTGTTTCAGAAAGTACAGCCGAGCTGCAGCCTTCGACGAAATCACATTGACATGCTGGGCCCACTTCAGGTCATTACTGATATGGACACCAAGCAACTTGAATTTGTCGACTCACTGGATCGGCTGGCTATTAAGCAATACAGGCGGCATGGAGACCTTCAATGCTCTGCCAATGAGCATTTCTTTTGTCTTCTTGACGTTGATTATCATGCCAACGTTGGTTGCCTGTCCAGTCAGCTCGTCAACGTGTGACTGCATCCTGCTAGTTGAAGCCTGTTTGAGGAACTCTGTCAGTGGTTGCTTTACATTGTTCGATATTATTGAAAATTATTGTACATTGAAGTGTAGGTTATTTATTAGTGTTTTTGTATTTTCAACTGTACTTCGGTGGGCCTACGATTTCATAATATCGTAAATAGACAAATTGAGGCCTATATCGGTATATTGTCGCTGGTACCCGACATTTATTTGGGGCTGGCATTTATTGGAGACCCAGCAATTATTAGAGACCTGGCATTTATTTACAGTATATGTGACAAAAAACCCCTAGCGTTTAACAGAGACCCGGCTAATGGGACCTGGCTGTTATTAGAAGTTGTACGGTAAGAGGGACGATTATTAGAACTGCCATTAGTTACTGTTAAATATGCACACTTAGAATCAGCAGTTTTTACAATTTTAGGTTAGTTTTGTGTTTAATAAAGGTTGAACTTTCCGTAAAGGTTAAACTTTTTGTTCTGTTATTATGCGTGTGTCCATTGTATGGAAAGGCCATCTCCGAAATGACTTACACTGTGTCGGGCGGGACGTTGAACCCTACGCTTTCACTCACTCACTATGCTCTTTCTCTTGCTGCCTATTGGTCCTGCAGGGTATTCCAGAAGAAGTACCATAAGCAGAAGTCTGCACTAATCCTAACCATATTTTTAATTAGTCTAACATTATTAGTTGAGATAAGCTTTGCGGTGTTCTGAATATGAAGTGTAGCCATAGTCATACATTCTGATGTGGCAGTCTGAGATTGCATAGAAATATAGATCTGTGGTATGGTGGATACTTTCAGAAAACCAACTCTCTTGTAGCAGTGAGCTAACTGTTGTATCACATTGGTCATGTTTATCATTGGCTATGGGTAAAAAGTGGATGTGCGCATCTGCGGATGTCACAACATGTAATGCTGTAATTAAGCTGTAATTTATCAGTCTTAACTATCTCTAGAACCCTATTTCTAACCTTAACCATATACGTAACCCTAACCCATTTGTGACATCTGCAGATTTGAACATCTGCCGATTTGCTTTTTACCATTGTCTTTTATTATCACCTAACCAGGTGAGTGGTTGGCTGTAGGTGGTTGCGTTTGCTCAGGTAGACTGTTGTATGAAAAATATATATGCTCATCAACTGACTGTGCATGCATTGTCATTCAAATTTTCTGCAGCAGATCCTGCAGGTGCCAGGTGTATGTTGTACTGAGAAACAGATGAATTTTCTTTGCACAGTGGTGTGGCTTTGTTGTGGTTGTGGCGATGGCACCCTATCCATTTCCAGTGTCAAAAAACACATCACACTGTCCACATTGACTGCATTGGCACCAAATATGTGATCAGATCAAGTACCGTATGGAACATTAGGGTTGAGAATTAAGGCCAGGGTTAGGGTTAGATTTAGGAATGTTGTGTGATTGTACATTTGGTGGTGGTGTTGTCGATGTGACCTGCGTGGTGTTTCTTGACACCCTTTCCACCTCTGCAACAGTGACTGTGCCAAAATAGAATTGAGCCTCAAGATTCGCAAATAGAGATATTTGAATGTGCTGTCAAATGCTGCTCTGCCTTTGTCGTTGTTTGTGAACTCTGTATGCATTGTGCAATGTGCATGTGTGCTTTGGCTTGTGTATTTTCAGACAGAACAAATACACACAATCAGAATAATGTTGAGATCAGTAAGCTGCTCCAGACAGTTTTTGTTTCTGGAAACATTGACTCGGCCTGATTGGCTGAATTGTAAACGTTCAGTGATTCCACTTCTGAAGAGTTCTGAACCGCTGTGTTGCGCTGTTTTGAAGATGCCGGAAAGTCGAGCATTTCATGCTAATTTCATCCAAAGACAATTGAAACAGAAAGATAGTGAAAGACATAATACTTTAATGGAAGCAAAAGATAAGCCATTTTCCGAGTTAACAACTGCAGAAAAAGGTGAGGATGTGCTGGTTAAGGTATCAAGACTTTGTATTTATTTTGTCATATTTCTTAGTTGAATGAATAAACCAAATCTGTACACAGTGTAGCTTTTTTTTCTATAAGATGACAGCTTCTATTTTGCTGGTGCTGAAGTTGGTGTGTTTGTTAACAGTTAAACAAGTGGGAACTGATGCCACGTACATTGGTATTGTCATTGCCGGAATTGCTGTTACGGGTATGTTGGTTTCTGATTGCTCCCCAGTTTCAAATTAGTACAATTCTGAAGCTAAGTGTGCAGAGCGTGGTTTTGCTTATGATGTTGTGCCTGCCTGAGTTGATCCGCATATCATCATCTTAAGCAGCCTTCAAGCGACAACTGAAGGTTTTCTTGATGTTGTTTGTGATTTGTTATAACTTTTTCATTTTCTGTTACAGATGTACTGACTTTGTAATGCACCCACTCTCTTTTTATTTAGTGGCATGCTATAAATTGTAGAGTACATATGGTGTGATATGATATGATCTGATGTGATGTAATGTGATATGATATGATACGATATGATATTTACAGTTTGTGCAACTGGTTTGTGATTTGTGATGACTTATGACTGTCTGAACTGCTGGCCCTTTTGGATGCCTGAGCAACTACATCAAAGCACTCTAAGCATCATAGTTTATTGCATTTGTTTGTAAATTGTGGACTTCTTTTCTATTGCGGTCTTGTGCAAAATTTAACTGAAATTTTAGCTCAGTCGGTGTAGCATGTCAGTGAAATGCTTGTGCTCTAATTTGCTAGGTATCATGTTTTATGCCATTGGTCGAGAGCTTTTTTCCAGTCAAAGTCCAAGTGGCGTGTACTCAAGGGCTTTCAAGTTGTGTAAAAAACATGAAAAGGTATGCTACCGGTTTCTCTGTCACAATCCACTTGCAGTCACAGTGGTGTCGGATTACTGTTTTGGCAGTACATTGTTTTTGGCACACTGTATAATCATTCACTCTCAGTTGAGTGCAGTTTTTGGCCAGTGGTACGAATGTTTGTGGCATTGTGCCTTTGACACTAGGCTGTATCTGTTCGTTGTTTGTAACATATGTAACCAAATGATGCATCTTGCTGGAAAACTGTCTGAACAAGGAAATGGGTTGCCAGACAGCTACCTTGTGTTACCAAGTTTGACCCCCCATACAACCCCTCATTCTCCCGAATGAGCTGTAATTTATTTATATTCAATACAATATAACGTCTGGCAAGATGAGTGCATTGTGATGTCTGTTAAACTACCATTGATTGTAGTGTTCAGGAGCAGTGTTAGCATAGCATCTACGGAAATGTAGCTATTTTGGGAGATTTATTTCCCTCCACCATTAGAAGTTGGGTGCTGGCCTTTGGACATAGGCAGCATTTCCTAGCTACATCTGGATTTATTGTTGTATCTGGTGTATGCGGTGTGTTTGTAAGAATGTGGTTTGTTCTGACAGGTGATTGAGAGCTTTGGTGAGCCACTGAAAGCATATGGTGAAATGACTTCACGCGGCCGAAGACGACATGTCAGGTATGTTGGAATTATGAAAAGCTAAAGGCTTTTGTATTCCTGTGCAGCATAGTTAGTATACAGTTAGTAGCAGTTACACTTTTTTGCTGTAAGTGTTTGCAAATTCTACATGCCAGTTTGCCAAATTCCATGTCTTACTGTGGTGAATTTTTAGAATTCCTTGACATCTTATTTATTTAGTAAATTGAGGAGTATACACTGCGATGCATAAAAAACACACCAAAATTTATGGACCGTAACTCGAATATCGATTATCGCATTTTTATTCCAGGCACAACTGGTCATCAAATGACCTCACCTCACCAAACGTGTGTTGCTGCACTACCTGGGGAAAGCAGAACAAATGAAATATTACATTTCTTTGCAATGCAGTATGATTGTTTGTTTAAAATAACATACATTTAGCACCTTCTTGTCCAAATTTCTAGCACTTTGGCTAACAGTTTATCTTATTGTCCAGTTGTGCAACTGCTGACAGTAAATATCAGAAATATTGGCCGTTTGCATGAACACAGGCATGCAAATGCATTTTTGCATTTATTGAGCGCAGTGTTGACAGTGTTTTGCTCCAGATTTTAACCAGTTGCTTCTCGAGTTTATCAACTTCCTAAGCAGCATTTGGTAGACTCACTCACCCCAAACATTGTTGAATGGCATGAAGTCAGGGCTGTTGGGGACCACATATCTCAAAAGATGAGAATTATTGATGTTTTTCGTTCATTTCCATACATATTTCGATTGTTCTGCTTTCCCCAGGTAGTGCAGAACCACATGTTGGGTGAGGTGGGGATTTGAATGGTTGTTTGATAGCCAGTTGTTTCTGAAATATCTGTACCAACAGTTATTAAAATCTGATAATCCACCTTAAGGTTACGATTGATAAATTTTGGTGTGTTTTTTATGCCTCACAGTGTATATAGTATGAAAGCGTTCGTCACTTTGTGTGTCAACTGTTGAACGGTCATTGATTATATTTCATCGGAGGCTAACGGCTAAGCAAAACAGAAACTAAGATCAGTGCCTTTAGACCTTATAGCTGGGAAAGAACTTTTTCCTTTAGAAATATTGTTTTAGTTTTAGTTAGGGTTGCAGAACTTAAAGATTAATTTAATTGTCAACGATTAAGGAATTTTAACGATTATAAATATTTTTAACGATTAATCACAAATATTGTTTTGCTTACTTACTTGTCATAGCAGGAAGTAGATTTTAGGCATAAAGTAAACAATAATGGCTGACAGCAAGTTAAAAAATACTAAGCTAGTTAAATATAATGCCATTTCTGGTCGTATGTCTTGATTATTGTGGATTTAAATTATGTGATGATGGATTGACGGTACAGTTGATTCTGCTGAAAACGTTTTCTGTATGATTTGCCACAAATCATTCGCTTATTATGGTCTGACCACCTTATGAAATATGTGGAAAATTAACTAAAATTAACGATTTGTTAATCGATTATTTTAAAAAAATTTTAATCGTTACTAGCACTAGTTTTGGTTGTTGTTTTTTGTTTACATTTTAGCTTTACATAGTTTACATTTTTCATATACATATTTCATAGTTTTAGTTCACTTTAGTCTGGGAGTGTTAGTAATACTTTTAGTAAATGTTGTTTTTGACAGGCATACTGAGTTTGAAGTTAATGGTGTTAAGCACATACGTCTTTTGTTTTACATTCAAGGCCCTGAGAGCAAAGGCACAGTTCATGTTGAAGCAAGACAGGTACTGTATGCTTAGTCTGCCTGCTTTCAGATCAGTGATGCTTATGATCAATTTACACGAAATTTTTACCAGTTGTAGCTGAAGAAATACTAATTCAAAATATTTTAACAAAATACGGCAGTTGATTAAATATTCTTTGCTAGTCATGACGTAACGCTGATGACGTAATGTGTCACGGGTACAAGCTTTGTTTTGTTGCCATTTCATCACTATACTGTCTCTATCCTGCAACACACGGACGACTTTGTGGGCTTCATTCCACTCACCCTGTCGATGTAGTCCACCCGAAATATCAGCAATATTAATGATGCGTTATTAACGTGTTAACGCATACGTTAAAAAATTAAGGTAATGCATTAATGCTTTGACAGCTCTAATTTTCATTAAAAACTAAACTTTGAACACATATGTTAATTTGTTTAGATTTGTTTTTTTGTTACTCAGGTAACAGCTGTCACAAAAACATTGAGGCACAGCCAGTACTTGGTTTATATCACAGGCTGAACGGTTGTTCAAGCTCTGTGTTAATGGAGACTTCTCTTTTTTATGGGAAAGCCAAAAATTTGACCCCCCACAGAATCAAAACCCCTGACCGGATTCAGATAAAAATTTGGCATGGTTGATTACGTTGGCGAAGGGACCCATCAAGGGTTAAAAAATTTGAAATTAATATTTAACGTATTTATTCAGAAAATTAAAAAAAATTACAATGGCGCCTATGGGGAAAGTTAAACAATTCTTTAAACGGTCATAACTTTGGCTGTGTATAAGATAGAGTCGTAATTTGGTTCTAGCGTATGGTTTTCAGGGATGGCCAATCTAATAATGTCGTTCAAATTTACCTCGGACTCTCTCTGGTTGCCATGGCAACAAAATTTGGGCAAAATGGGCTATAACTTGGCTTCTGTTAGAGATATGTGCGAGATCTTTGCGTCTATAGGGGGGGTTTTCAGGGTTGGGCCATCGAATGCTGCCAACAAAATTTTGCCCCGACCCTCCCTGATTGCCGGCAACGAAATTTGGGACAAAATGGGCTATAGCTCAGTTTGTGCTAAAGATATCTGCGAGATCTTTGCATCTGTAGGGGGGTTTTTGGGGCTGGGCCATCGAATACTGTCAACAAAATTTTACCCCGACTAACCCTTGTTGGCATGGCAATGACATTTGAAACAAAAGGGCTATAATTCAGATTATGTAAGAGACATCTCCAAGATCTTTGCGTCTAATGGGAGGTTTTGGGGGACGGGCTATTGAATGAAGCCAATCTAATTCCACCACAACCGACTCTTGTTGCCATTTGAATGCCATGTGACCCCAAACGGTCAAGATTTTGATTGTAAAATATCTATGGCTAGATATCTCCGTAACTGATCAATGTAGGTAAATGTTATTTTACTAATAAAAGCAAATATAAATGTACAGAACATAAGTTTATGCACTTGTTAACGGCGACATTTAAGGACTTGCACATCGAAAACAGCAAAAAATTACAAAAGGCGATATTATTCAGCATAGCAATATGTCAGCAATATCACCTTTTGTAATTTTTGCTGTTCTCGATGTGCAAGTCCTTCAGTGTTGCCATTAGCAAGTGTATAAACTTAAGTTTTGTACATTTATTTAATGTTATAATCAAACTAGAATGCTCAGGTTCCGGAGACCATAAGCATTGCAGTTAATCATTTTTATGGACAATCTATTTCGCATAGTTAGTGAAAATGAAACAGATGTTACAGCAGTGATTTTCAACCAGGGGTTCCGCGAGTTCCGTTAGCATCTGTCAAGGGTTCCGCGGCTGGTCAGTAAAAAAAGTGAAAAAAATAACTTAACGTGCAAAATTACATCATACCATGCCATAGAAGTAATAATCACCAAATATTTAGTTTGAAATAAGCGCTTAGCCATCTATTTTTGCATACAGTGTTGAATATTTTTCTTGTAATTCACAGTCTTAACATGTTTGCATTCAACAATGTACCCTAAAGTATTAATGTTAGTGTTAAGAAATCGTTTGTGCATTTATTGAAAGAATTTCAGTTATTGAAACATTCTGTATAAAAAAATATAAAAAGTCTCACGCAGTAGTGCAGACCCCCTGAGCTGCCAGAAAGCTTCCATGTGAAACAGGTAAGATTTGATGATAATCTTTGGGTTAGTGGAAGGTGGGTAAACTGCCATTGGCGACCATCACGTAGGGTGTTTTACTTAAATACAATAATGATTTGCTGTTTACGTGTAAAATAAAATTGCTAAATAATATTACTTGTACGGTTAAATTAAACAAGTTTTTGTTTTCTGCTTAATAGTCAGTTTAAGAGGGCTTTGCTTTGTTTCGACTGTGCTGAGAACATCAGCCTCCAATCACCCTAAAACTTCAACCTTGTTTACGCCGCTGGACTCACAGATCATTGCCTGGGGTGCCATGAGGATTCTTAACACTACTTAGGGTTCCGCTGCAGCAAAAAGGTTGAAAAACACTGTATTACAGGGATGCATCGTGTCTAGTTTGGCTTCTTAAACAATGTGACTTTAGTAAGGAACTTATCGATTTAAAAATAAAAATTCTCTTAGTATTTTGCATGCTTGTGTACTGCAGGATGAACATGGACGATATCAATTTGAGTACATCATCGTTGAGCTTGATAAATATCCATGCAGGACAATTGTTGTAGAAGATAACCGATAATGTTATTGCTCTTTCACAGCTTTGTTGCATAATAAACAGAGGCCTTTTTACTGTGCAATGATGTAAAGGATGCTGTTTTACTGCATTTCGGTTCTGCATTAACACTCAAAGATTTTGATCCCGTGCCAACGTAGTATGCTGCTGTCCTCCTATATGCACTACACTGTGCAATCCTAATCCTGACCTTTGACGTTTTAAACTGAAAATCAATACACTAGTTGCTTTTGCCCCACAGGGAACGTTCACTCCAATTTTGGGTACTATTTTGTTTTCACGTTATGAGCTTGATAGATGAATGTCTTGTAAGGCAGCCTGTTGGATGGATGCATGATAAATGGTGTTGTTTCAGTACTTGCAAATCATAAATTTAAAAAAAACTATGTGTTTTTAAAACAATTTATGCTTTGCTTGTGGTATAACTTGTTTTCTGTCTGTATTTAACATGTGTATTTTGGCTAAACAAATATTTAAGATGTCATATGTTAAGATACCCAATCAAAATTCTATTCAGTTTTTAAGTACAAACAATTAAACATTTTTTCAAAACAATTAAATTCAATTATTAATTTCCATTGCTTTAGTTATTGAGTAATGTTAACTTGTTTGTAGAAGTGAGAATGCTTTTGGTGTAAAATTATTGCTTGTTGTGCTTAGATTTGGCTTGCATTTCTCACCTCTATAAATGTGTGATTGTTGAACTTTTTACAGGTGACTAATTATGGATTCTTTATCTGCTGTAAATTATGTGAATAACTCATTCAACACTTTTTAATTTTGTTAACAATTATATTATGCAGTGGAATTACAGTGTTGTTATGTTGCAAAGATTGATTTATAGCAAGGGAGGGGAATGGTAAGCAAATGTGACTGAACTTTGTGTTTTAGCACGTGCTTGTAAAACTTGGCAACTGGATTTGTTTAATTTGGTAATGTGTGCCTGTGTATACTTTTACCATTTCTCATTCTCATTGTAATAAACTTTGCGACGAGGAAGACCGTGAAAGCCAAGATTTTGGTATCAGTTGGGACCATAGGAGACTTGCAGACCTGGATTTCGCAGATGATCTCGCTTTGCTCAATCACACTCGTGGAACCTTATCAGACATGACAAATAAACTCCATGGGTGCAGGGAAAAAGTCGAACTATGAATTAGCAATGGCAAGACGAAAACGACGACAGTAGGAAAACAACATGTTATGCCACCAATGATTCTCGACAACCAGAACATAGAGAATGTGCACAAATTCCAATATCTCGGAAGTTATATGGCCGAAGATGGAGATGTAGAGGTGGACTTTCGGACAAGGATAGGTAAAGCTTCATCTGTTTTCCAACGTCTAGAGCCAATCTGGAAGTGCAAAGCAATCAACAAGGAGATTAAATTAAGGCTACGCCTACTACGGACTAGGGCCATCACAGTCTGAAAAATCCACATGATGTAAAACAGGGAACGCAACCTCGTACTTGGGGGCAGTGGCATGATGGCCGTATGGGACAGGAGACAAGGGTGGCAATTCCCCGCCTCAAATTTTGGGTTGCCACAAAAATTGTTGGAAAATTTTCTTGTCGAAAAATGTTCGTCTAATTGGAGCTAAAAACACGACGCTCTAGTTTCCAGCCAATCACAACTGACTGTCGGCAAACTAGTTGTGCATTAAGGTTGCCGGCACACTATAACGACGTTACAATTAAACCAAAGTACGAGTCAAACTGACCGCAAGCCTGCGTCCGCAATACCTAAACTTACTCGTTTTGTTTTTGAACCAAAGTCCTCTTTAGCTTGGATCAATTAGCTTCCGGTATGTCATGAAATTGTAAACAATAAGTCTATTAATTATTTATAAGAGATTTCATGGTTGTTAACGTTATGGTTAAACGTTGTGAGAACTGTTACCAATAGACAAACGCTGGTATATTGCTTTTTGTTTGTGATGGTAGTCATTTTTACCAAGAGACTTTAAACAAGTTATGTTTTACACCACTCTGGTCAGAGATGTGCGGATCCTGAAATTTTCGAGTTCGCGTCAGTCCGCAGATTTTGACCAAGGATCCGCTGTCAGTCCGCGTCCGCAACAAGAGAGAAATATTTGATCCACGTCCGTCCGCGTCGGCACTGAATAGGCCTGCCTCTAACCATGGCACACAGCGTCATATTCAGTATCATTGCTATTGCTATTGAACTGTCCTCTGTCACCGTCGGCTAGCCTGCCTCTAATCATTAATACGTAAGGTAGGCCACTACGCGCCGAGACCTATAGCAGATTACAATTTACCGGTACCAGTGTTACCATGCCACACACGTCTCAACACTTAACACCTCTATCTGTTTTTAAGTCTTATTAGGAAAAAATACACTCATCACAAAACAGGATCTGCATCAGTCCATGTCCGCAAATTTTGTCACAGAACAATATTTGCATCCATCCGCGTCCACAAAAAAATCCTGCAGATCATCCGCGGACTGACACGTCTGCAGTCCGCACATCTTTGACCCTGGTACAGCAGAAGTTTCACAGAGGCGTATTACAAATTTTTCTCATTTTGAATGTCATTTTGAATGCATTTCTTGGTTGTGATCAGACAGTGAGGTGTTTTGAAGTGAATTTTAAATAAGGTATAAAGGTAAAGGTAAAGGTCGTCAATTTGTATAGCGCATCGTCGCAAACACGCCTCTAATGCGCTTTCGTCACTAACCAGAGCCGCCTGCCGCACGGCCGTTGCGTGCAGCCTGCAGACACAGGCTACCGCAGCAGCTGGCTAGGCAACCCCAGTCAGCTGTACCAAGGTCCCCATCTTCCGTATTACTACTCATTTTACCATCCCACGGAGGGTAGAAGGCTGAGTCGACCTAGCTGGCAGGCTTCGCATTGAGATGGTTTACCTGCCCGCAGGCAGTAACCCATTGCAGTACTAACCGGGCCCGGCGTAAAGTAACTTCGTTTCAGCCGAAACGCGCTACCAACTACGCCACGCCACCAACCAAAAAACCAAGGTATGTTTGTGTATTGTGTACATTTAAGCTGTTTAAATATATGTTGAAGTTGTAGGTGTTGGCAGAGGTTTCAAGATGGATGATAGACAGCGTGTACAAGAGAATTACAACTGTCACAGTTTGCAGACCATTCTAGTTGATAACAATTCAGTACCGTCAAAAACGATTACCATTGTTCACTTTAATGATGTGTACAACATTGAGAGCCAAACTCAGGAGCCTGTTGGTGGTGCCGCTCGATTTGTGACTGCAGTATCTCAACTAGCTTCCAGTAATCCTCTGGTATTGTTCAGTGGAGATGCTTTCAATCCATCTATAAGTAGGTTATATTTTAGCTGTACTTGATTGTGTAAACTATATAGAGTGCTTAATCATACATTTTACCAATATGTTTGGTACTAAATGCACAATAATGTTATCATAATTCGACTACATATTAAACTTTTGCTTTACTGCTTTGTGAGACATTGGTTGCATTTTTTTCAAAGCCTGACCGGCCCTGACTAGTCCTCATCATTTCCAAGTCGTTTTTCTACTGTTTCCGGAACAAAAGTTTGGTGTTTTTAATCGTTCTGGAAAGGCCACTGTCGATCCAAAGATGTTTCAGATCAATTGTCCGGAAACATGGTGTGGCAGGAGAAGTGGGTGGTCTCAGCCTATCAGACACCTTGTTTACAATTGATTGAAGTTTTTTTACACTACTTGAATTTAGTTTTATGCAATTTATTGTGCATAAAGATAAACTTACTTAAAGATATGGGTGTGTATTCATTGGCTTGTTATAGCTAGTACTTTTATGTATTAACTTCATTTATAGGGCAGAAAGCACTTGTTTAGTCCTTTAGTCATGCTATATGCATTATGCAGTTCAGCTAGCTTGCAGGTATGGCAACATCTGTTCCTGTGTAAGTGCTGTTTTTTTGCAGTTAATCTGGAAAGTTCTAGGTCTAAACCCAAACAAATCACTGTGCCTTTCCGGAATGCAAAAAATACTGGTAGAGCCATTATTGTCAGCTTTGAAACTGTTTGGTATTTACGAGATAGTGTGGCACCATATTTGTGATGCAGTTTAATGAAGTCTGTGCTAGGGATTGCAAACCCAGACTCTCAGAGCCTTTTTGCCAAACCCAGGTTCGGGTTTGGAAAGCCGCCAAACCCGGGTTTCGGGCCGGTTCGGGTTTGACAAGATGGCGACCATATACAACTAAAATCGCTAATAAAATTTGCCATGTGTGGCTGGTAAATAGTAGATGAACATATGTTTGCTGCATCGTAAAAATACAGCAAACCGAGAATGTTAAATTGCAAGAACAGCAGTTTTAATAAGGAATACTCATTAATGCAATCTTCACGACTAACATTATAGGCCTATCAATTTCATATCATCTGGAAATTCTCTGCTCCCGAACATTGTATAGCTGCCTCGTCTCTGGCCTTTACGACAAAAAGCCTATAGCTGTTGCTAGGGTACAGTGACTAAGTTGAAACCTTGCATTACAAATTGCGGCCAAACCACTGCACATAGAGACATGGTTACTGTTGACAGCATAGGCCTATAGGCCTACATGTAGGCCTATA
>Ga0056128_1006725_pt1 | contig 14523 bp, 9 predicted proteins | sample WorMetLIZISLAND2_FD_71113 | JGI IMG/M metagenome (GOLD analysis project Ga0056128, IMG submission 71113) | Marine gutless worms symbiont microbial communities from Max Planck institute for Marine Microbiology, Germany - Olavius geniculatus... ... | reverse complement strand
GTGCCAAAGTTTCGTCGGGCTACACCCCCTAACTCCGAAGTTATAAGCGCTAATTTATTACATTTTAAGCCAATTTTTGACCCCCCTTTGAAAAAAGTTGTAAGGGGGCCCCCGTCCCCGGTGGGGGGTTCGCTAGTAAAACTTGGTGATTCTCTAGCGCATGTAAAAATTTGGAGGCGCAGCACCCCCTAGGGGCCGAAATATGGTCTTCCGAAAAATGCACTTTGGGTGGGTACGATTCAACATCGAGATCTCCAAGGTCACTGAACCAAACTTCACCGGACTTGTTTTGCGTAACGCAGGAGGAATCGCGGTAGATGGAATAAAAATCCAAATTTGAATATCTTTATCCGTTTCGAAGATATTCGCCGCCGAACTTCGAAGTCGTCCAAAATCGAGCCAAATTTTGCATGTTTTTCACTCACGAAATTTTTTTGGAGTGCGCCCCCAAAATTTTGGACCGGCATTATAAAATTCAGCCTAGTACTGACCATCATGCAAAATTTCACGCCGGTCGGCCCACGCATCTCGGAGATCTCGCGGTCGGAAAAAAAACATCTGCGCTAAAACATAAGCCCGCTCCGCAAGCTATCGCTTAAGGGCAGACTAACAATGGCATGCACATCGGTACATTTCTGTGTTCATAATATTAAAAATTTTTTAATAAATTTGCTAATTAGTTAGAATTCTGTACATAGCAAAAATTATGTGATGCACAATCACACCATTGAAGTTTGAGTTACTAGAACTATTGCCAAACCTAAATCTAACACAGTGACCCGGCGCAATCGCATTTCCCCAGAGAGCGTTTTCGCAAACCTAGGATCCGTTAGGGTTAGGGATAAGGTCAGCGGTTAGGGTTTGTGCAGGTGTTCATTTATGAGAAATTGTACGAAATTGTTCGACAAACGTATTCTAAATATGCAAAAATGCTCTCCGGAAAAAATGCGATTGCGGCGTTTGCGCCCAGTAACCCTACACTCGTTGAACAATGTACTATTCACCGGTTGCGCAGCGCAATCTCGTGAACACATTTGAGAGGAGGGAAAAATCGTGCTGGTAATTTTAACGCCAGATTCTATTATCGTTGTGGGATGACACTCGCTGCAAAACAAACAAGTCCATTTAACTCACCAAGCTGTAACGAAACGTTAACTAATATAACATGCCTAACAAGAAAAAAAATATTACTTTTAAAACATTCCACAACAAACTTGTTTACACTTTTACATATTCTATGCAATCTTCAGTATTCTATGTATTCACGTAACGGCGCTAAAGTTTAATTTAATATTCGTTATAAGAGGGTTGCATGATATGCTAGCAACTCTACACCGACACCAACGTTTTTAGTTAGTTAATTAAAATACTTGGCATTTACGTGACAGTACTCCCAGTAGACGATTGATTTTTAACGAATTCCTACGCCCATGTATATCTTTTTGATGTTTTTTTGTTTGGGTTAATCCAGGTACGACCAAGAGTGAGGAAAGATTCGTCAAAATATTGTTTATAAATTATTAATCGTGTTTATATGCTACACACTAAGCAATACAAATCTAACAGCTATCCTTATCTGTTCGTCGCTCTGTAGGGTAAGTTATTATGAGTATGTTATTTGGTATTATGACTAAAGACATCTGAAGCAGGATTGCTATGCCTACAAGCCTGCCTGGCCCGACGAAGTCCAGGCTTCAGAGTGGTGACTCTCTCTATTCTCTGACAGGCTGACTCTTGCGTTCGGCCGTCACTTGTGACTTGCAACTGATTTTACGTCGTTATACATAGTCATGCAGTTCAGTGTCTTGATTAGAAGTTATCTAGTTGTGCACATAAATTAGATAGATATAACTGGTGCTGAAGGCTGCATCTTGTTTGTTGTAGTATTATTTATAGCATTCGTCTGATTATGGCCCAACCTGGTCGACCAATCAAGTGCGTCGTTGTTGGTGATGGTACGGTCGGCAAAACGTGCATGCTTATTTCATATACTACCGACAGTTTTCCTGGCGAATACGTTCCAACAGTGTAAGTAAATTGTCGACATTGCCTAACAAGTGTTAGGCATATAATTATCGTTTGTTGAGTAGAATATTAAAATACTAGTTATGGCATAAGCAGATCATCATTTAGCCAATTTGTTGATATGTTTAATGCTAAGGATGAAAGTTCTTGTGCCAAATACAGTCGATTTCTGGCCAATGGCATTCATATAAGAGCTCCAGCACGATCTAAGATTTACAAATGATGTAAACTAGCATTGTTGTCTACTGAGTATCCACTTAACCATAATTTAGACATATGAAAAAGGAGGAGAACATTACTGTATGGAAACGGTTTGAATGAAAACTGTCTATGGTTTAAGTAATTGCAACATACCCAGTCAATAAACCAAAAAATATTTTTGACATATTTTAATGTGTTACTATTTTTAACCATAGAACACGTTTGTTCTGTTGTATATTCATTGTATGCAAATGTGCACATTTTATGATAATTCAGACATGGGTGTGACTGACGTTTACATGAAGTAAACTGTAACAGATAGTCTCATGTTCTGTTGTTGTTAGGGTTGTTAAATGAAGTTCGGATTTGCGAACTTCGAATTTCAAGTTTGAATTCGTTTTTCAGCCCTTTGATATTCGAATCCAAGCATCACTAATTAGACGCAGACGGTTTTGCCTTGAAAGTGGAGCGCTGTTACTTCAGCAGTGTGACGATTTCTTTGTTCTCTGCCGGTCACGGCAAGCGTGGCGTGCATGCTGTGACCTTCATCTCGCCCCACAGTGCAGACATCAAACACAAATTGCTTAAGCTTCTCCACAAATATATAAACGAAGTTCAAATTTAATCCAAATTTTAGAGGTCGAAGTTTGAATTTGGAAAAAAAACGAATTTAACATCCCTAGTTGTTGTGTTCTTGTACTTTATCTGTTGATCATATACGATTTCTCTGAGTGATCCCAGTCAAGCTAGCATCTCTCGGGGTGGGAGGCTTCTGCTGGTTTGTTCAGGCATGAAGTTAATGGGATCTTCATCATCAGAGTCATGTTTATGTTTGTCATAGTTTCATGAGCCTGGCTGTACCCACTGTGCAGTGGCATCATGTCAAGTGGAGCAATGAGGGGGTGGGGAGTGGGGCAGGGAAGGAGGGAAGCAGTTGCCAGCCTAAATTTTTGGATGTCAGAAAACTGTTAGAAATTTTTCTCCTTGTCAGAAAATTGTCATCCACAACTACAAAATTTGGTGCTGAAACCCCCTCATTTTGATCGAAATCTGGACGTAAAATTGAAATTTTGAGCACCCATAATCTAAGGTCTGAAATTTACAACACAGTCTGTTGGAATTTTGTTGGAAATTTGCAGCGTCTGTCGGAAAATTGCAACATTTTGCCTCACCTATTTTTCTATCCCACGCCATTGCTGTGTTTAGTTGGACATGCTATAGAGCAGTTTTTGTGTTCTGTTGGTTGGCTTGTCAGGTTTGACAACTACACCAGTAGTGTGATGGTTGATGGCATATCGGTCAACCTTGGTCTGTGGGACACTGCTGGACAAGAAGATTATGACAGACTACGACCACTTTCTTATCCACAGGTAATGTTGCGTCATCGATATCATCCAGTCAGTGTCATATAACAAGTCATACTGATGACCAATGACCATCTTTCGCTTGCTATTTTATCATTGCGTGTTAGTTTTTGCATGCAGTACTGCATGGGGTGACATCATGCATGCAAGAACACCGTGTATAATGTAACTATTCACAATATTTACCTCCGCCAAGGAGGTTATGTTTTTGCCAGTTTTTGTTTGTCTGTTTGTTTGTCTGTTTGTCGCACAGATAACTCAAAAAGTTATGGACGGATCTTACTGAAATTTTGAGGGCATGTTGGGCATGGCATAAACTACCAGTGATTAAATTTTGGGGGTGATCCGGCAGGAATCCTGGATTCTGGATCACTTTGAAATTTTCATTGCCATTGCATTAAAGTGGGCATAACGGAACCGCTGGCAAAGCAAAGATGGTGACACCACCTGGTGAATAGCTTTGCCTTGGCGAAGGTACCTGCACTCTCAGTGATCCCAGCCGTCCTATAAATCCTATATTTTTGAAAACAGTCCTATAGTGACTCTCCGAGTGCTTTCTCTAGTGCAACAATCACTATTTTTTTTCTGAACGTTCTTTAATGGCTGTTTTTAAGTGGGCATATTTTGAGTTAGGCCAGATTTTGAGTCAGCTGAGTTGCATTTATAGCTTTGCTGATGTCTGTTGTATGTCTAGCCGTTGCCATGTGTTGTTAATTGCAGACTGACATATTTCTCATCTGCTTCAGCGTGGTGAGTCCTTCATCGTTTGAAAACGTCAGCACTAAATGGTTTCCCGAGATCAAACACCACTGCCCTGATGCTGTCGTCATTCTTGTTGGTAAGCACACCTATCTCTTATTCTCTCTGTGTTCTTAGGAGCCTGTGTGTGGGTCCCAAGAGCCTTAGGATAGGTCGGATTCATTTCTGGCCAGATGACATAAAAATATCTAAACCATGTATTCAGTTTTGTTTTGTTAGTTATCTGATTTTTTGTTAGTACTATGCTTGTGTTCATAGGTGGTTAATTACCGGATCTGTTATTTAGTTTTTTCATTGTTTGTTTGATTTTTTGCTGTTTATTTCTGCTGTCAGTACCTCTGTTGCACTAGATTTTGCACTTTATTAATCTGTGTATTTTATTATTATCATTATCGTTAGTTTCAGTCACTGATGTAATATCGGGTATGATGTCTGTATATGTGCAGGAACAAAGATAGATCTACGTGAAGACAAGGAGGTAATTGGTCAGCTATCGAATGCAGGTCTTGCGCCAGTAAAACGAGAACAGGGGCTCAAAATGGCATCCAAAATCAGGGCCGTAAAATACTTGGAGTGTTCGGCTTTGACACAGAGAGGCCTAAAACAGGTGAGTGTGTATTCTTTGGTGTATACGCATGAATGCGTATCCACATATATACTGTAGCTACATTTAGTTCTTGTGCCTCCACCATAGGTTTTTGGGCCAGAAGGTTACAACATAACCAAATGTGCTAAAATACTACTTTGGTGGGTTTTTGTCCACATAATTTCCAGTGCGTTTAGATGGATTTTCTCTGATTATTTACACAATCTCCAGTTTATGTAAACTGATTATTTTTCGTACTTTTCCTTAGTTAATTGTGTATTTTTAGTGAAGATGAACTGGTTACGTTTTTGAGTGAAAATCACTAGTAGTTATGGAATGTACTGTGGTCTGTGTAAGTCTGCTATATTTTGTGTGCATGCCGTGAAACAAGTTTGACAGACCATGATAAATCTTCATGCTAGTGGATCAAATGTTTTTGTTTTATCATTTTCGATTTTTGATCAAATTCTGTATAGTGCATTTTGGGTTAAATTTTCTGATGTTTTTTAACTGGTTTGACACGTTTTGTTGAGGACTGAGTTCTGGAGTCAGTCCCATTGTCAGAATTAACTTTTTCGTCCTGTATTTAAACTAAAAGTTGCCATTGTGTCGTAGGTTTTCGATGAAGCTGTCAGGGCAGTTCTCTCTCCTCAGGCAACTGCGAGGCCAATACGAAAATGTTCCGTTCTGTGACGTTTGTTTAATAACAACTCTATGGTGCATTGATGCAACTCGCTGGTCGGTCATGCGAGCTGTGACCGTGTTGCATATTTATTCTGCGTTTGTGTCATTGCCTCATTAGGTGGTTAGCGTAATCAAATCTATTTCTGTATTATGAAGCCAAGAAATGTGTGTTCACGTATATGTCTATTTGTCTGTACTTTGAGAATGAAAGTAGCATCAGCCAGGTTTTTAGCAAGCCAGAAAGTCTGATAATGGGTTGTCCCAGTGGGCTTTCAGGGTTCCTACAGGTCAGGGAAAACTGAAAAAAGTCGTGGAATTTGTGTGGTCAAGGAAGTCAGAGAATATAATTTTGGATTATGCAGACTGCAGATATCTGCAATTTTTTTGCATCTCTAAATACTAAAAAGCAGGCAAATCTATGGAGTTTATTAAACGTGCAAAAAAGCTAGAAATGACCGCTTCAGGGGGCTTTGCCACTGCTGATCCCTCGACCAGAACCTCTGTTGTTTGCGTATTGCTTCATTAATATGGTTTCATTACCTTATGATATAGCATACCATTTGTGACATTTGTGCGATAGGGTTATTGTTTTGATAAGGTCAGGGAAATTGTCATTCCATGACTGGAAAAGTCAGTGAATTTTGCTACAGAAGACCTGTAGGAACCCTGGGCTTTGTATGTATGTAGTGTATGTGTGTTTATGCTTGTATGGATAACAAAAAAAATAAAATGAATTTCTGTGAACAGCTCGACAGAGTTATGGTTCTCGTACATACAGTTTGCTGCTTGCATAGTGTTCGTTCCATTTTCTGAACGAATTTCTAGCTTCAAGTGAGAGAGGATGCCAGTTTAGGTAATTTGGAACCACGCTGCATTAAATGCATCACCAATCACATGTGTATTTTTGTTGGACGTGTGCACAAGCTGAGCTTAGAAATTGACCAAGTCAAAGAGGGGTGCGCTGGGCAAAAAAATTAATTGCTTCAAGGTAATCAACATTTTTGGATACTTCCTTCGCCCAAAAGTGCAGTTTTATTTTGTGAAGTGGTTATGTGATCATTCTTATATGATATTAGTTCATTACACAAACAGCTGTGGATTTTGTTCATTTTTACGCACAAAAGCAGATACTGCTTTCAGCGCATCTTAGCCATCGCAATTCTGTCTGTCTATCTGTTTGTCTGTCACACAGATGGATCAGTCAAAGATGGTCTAAGCTAGGATTACCATATATTCACCGTCGGCTGCCTAGTAGACTCTAGTTTCAGGAACTGTAAAGCTTTTCCATAAATTCGAAGGGGGTCACCCTGAACAAAGGTGCTATATGAGAGGGGGGTGGGGAAAATTGGCGATTTTTGGCCAATAAGTCGCTGTATCTCAGTAACGGTGCAAGATAGGGCCTAGGTTACTATTAATCACTAATAGGAAGTCGTACACTACACTGGCTCTCGATTGGCGTTGAATTCAATGACCTTGAATGACCTTGAACACCATAATAAGGGGTTTTATGGATTTTTTTGGCGATTCGGGCTGCGACACAAGTCTATATCATTCACATGGTGGTGCCACGAAACTATTGTTATGCAATCCAGATAGAGAATTTGGTATTTGTATATTAACTTAGCGTGAACACCCCAGTTTTCAGTCGCACGTCTCGTGAGCATTAGCTGAAATTTCTTGTTGAGCATTATCATTTGACGTGTCAGCCAAGCTGAGTTGGCCCTGAAATAGATTCACGCAAAAAAGATGGTAGAAAGACTTCATAAGTCAGACTGGGCAGTATTTTGTAGGTTTGTGCACAGGTCTGATTTCTGTTAATGAATGAGGAATGTTTGTGTACGTGCATGTAAATAAATTTGTTTTTTTGAGTGTGTTCAGTACTGTTTACTCGCCTATGGAGTGATAGTTGTTTGTTAGACCGTTTATTGTGATTGGTTGCGACGTCCCAGCCGTACATATAATGTACTCTCCTGCTTGCTATGTCTGCTGCCGCAAATACTTTCTGTGTGACTGACTGTTCTATTTCTGCATTTCAGTTTCTTGTTTTTTCTTTGTGTATCCTTTATCTTTGCTCTAATGCTCTTGCATGCATTACTATGGCCATTAAGTTGGTATTGAAAGTTTGGTGGAGGTCTGAGATTCTGATTGCTTTTAGTGATGTATTTACCTGTGCAAAGGCTTGGCCATTCTGCTGCAGAGTAATCCAACAGTCTGGTCATTGTGAGTCATGCACAACCACTGTGCTGCTGCTTACATCAACAGTCAGCCAGTATTTGGGCAGAAACACATTTTGCCTTCAATGCTTATGGTGGAATTAAATCTGCTAACATATCTCTTATTTATGGTTTGTTTATGTATGACATTCTTTGCAAGATTTTTTTCAAATTTTGCATTGTTGTGTGAACAGTGGCACTTTGCATCATTTGTTAGATCCACTCTGTTGGACAAATAATTACTGGCCAACTGTGGGTGTTGTCTGGAAACGTAGCATTGTGTTATGAGTTAATGTGGTGTACCAGTTGCAATGAAATTACATTAATTAAAGTTAAACCCTTTGCATGTGGATGGAAGCAGACCTGTGCTGACCATAGTCATAGAGGCATGTCTATGGTTTGTGCTATTGCTATATGTAACAAGTCTAGTTGCATGACACATTTTTGTTCACCAACTCTTTTTTTTATGCCTCCAGCACTGTTAGGTGATGCTGCCATGCTGAATGTCAGCGAAGATTAGTATGAGCTGGTGGCAAAATTATTAGATTTGTTTGCTATGTGCAGTGCTTCTTAAACTGTTCTATTAGTTACTTACTTCCCAGTGGCTGAATATTTGTTGAGCACTAGACTAGCAAGCCTGTATAATATGTTTGCTACTGTTTGGTAGTGGTTGCATAGTAGAGAACGTATGTATGTAGTTGAGCTATCTGTCAAGAGACCTGTTGTCTTTGGTCTAGTCATCATTCCTATGTATACAACCCATGTACAGCTTTCTGTTTCTTGTTAATATCTGTCCTCAGTGTCCCGTCGGTGTTGCTGTTCAGTCAGCCTATTGTGGCAGTTTGTCATGATGCAGTTGACAACCCAATCTGCAAACACAGCCAGTCCCGCAAGGCAGCTGATGCTTCGTAGTTCTGCAATGGATTTCCCAACTTTTTTGTATGAGGGGTGTTCAAAAAGTTTTGTGAATTGGTGGTCCAAAAATGAATGCCAGTAATGTGAAGTGTGATAAACTTGTTATGCACGAAAACAGCTACTGATTTCAGCACGTTTTAGCTATCGCAATTCTGTCTGTCCGTCTGTCTGTCTGTCACACGGGTGGATCAGTCAAAAATGGTACAAGCTAGGATCACCAAATCTTCACCATCGGCTGCCTGGAAGACTCTAGTTTCAGGAACCGTAAAGCTTTTCCGTAAATTCGAAGGTGTTCACCCCGAACGAGGGCGCTAGATGAGAGGGGGTGGGGAAAATTTGCAATTTTTAGCCAACAAGTCGCTGTATTTCAATAATGGTGCGAGATAGGGCCTAGGTTACTATTAATCACTAATAGGAAGTCATACACTTGCTCTCCATTGCCACCAAATTCAATGACCTTGAACGCTAAAACAGCGACTTTATGGATTTTTTTGGAGATTTCTGGCTGTGAGACACATTTCAAGAGTGAATTGCACCAAAACCAATTGAGATAGACACGAAAAGCTGAGAATGAAATTTTTAGCATTGTATGTAGATTTCAATGGTCCAAGTCTCGATTTTCTAGGTTCAAGGAAACCTGCACATGAGGGCATCAATGAGCGGTACCCTCATAAAAGTCGTTATTTTACCGTTGTTGGCCAGTCTTTCGTGAAAACGGTTGTAGATAGGCATGGGCAAGCTGCATATCACATCAAGCACTAGTGATGAGCTTTTCAGTCTTATCAACATTGGTGACTTTGAAAGACCCTGAACTTCCAAAATAAGCAGTTTTTATTGATTTTTTGCGATCTTTGGCTGCAGTGCACACTCCAAGCATGAACTGCAATGAAATGGCTGGAGATAGTCTGACAGATTGCGAACAGGCTTTCGCGCATCTCGTAAGCATTAGCTCAAGTTTCTTGTTTAGCATAGTCATCACAAAGTTCAGTACATTTCCGGCACTCATCTGTGTGCCTTTAAAAAATTCTTCTGCGCATGCTCTGATCCAGTCTTCCACTATAGCCTCGAGTGATTCATCATTGTTCAAATAGCAGGCACCACAAATCTATCGTGTGCTTGTCGAATCTCCTCCAGGGGACTCTGTTGCATGTAATCTTTACAATAAATACACGATACCACCTGTCAGTATAGTCTTAGGCGACTAAGGTCAACAGTCTGTTGTTTGATACGTTGGAATTAGTCCTGTTAATGTGTGCTAGTTGCTTTGTAATTGTTTCAGATATACGCACTTTGTTCATTTAATGCATTCTTTGTCGTTCTAAATGTCTGCGTATTTTATAAATCACGTTACGGTTGGTTTGTTGTCTTGTGTTGTCTGTGTTGTAACATAGATGCTATCTTTGTATATCGAGATTGTTTTTCTAGTATCAAACGACCATACACATGTTAAGGCATCAAAATGTTTAACATATTAATGGTCATTGATTGCTCAGTGTTAATGTAATGCCAGTGACAGGCACAGTGTTGCATTTTCTAAAAATGTCCGTATTATGTAATTGTGGTTTTGAACAGGGCTGAGCCTGGTTAATAATACTGAATCTATTTTCTGATAATTCCTTTTTTCATATTGTGTTACATGTTTCTTATGCCTACTATGTATTATTTTGTTTCATCTGTTTTGGGTTTATAAAATGTGTGCATCTTCAATTTATTTGCAAGGTACATGAGGTCATAATGTGCATGCATCTTTTTACTGTACTAGTGATCTTGAACTTTATTATGGCAACCTTTATTATGTTTGCTTGTGATCATACTATTTATGTTGTATTTATTCAATGTACAGGGTGGTCCCAAAAGCAAACAGTCAGGCTAGTCATGTGGCTTGTTAAAGCTGCTATTTGGCTTAAGTTGAAAACTTTAAGGGTGAGCAGCCCTTTTAATGGTGGATGCCAAATTTTGATATGAACGAATCTGAATGCCAAACAGCCTCGGGGACAGTCTTGTTATAGGATCCTTGCTGTATATTATAACATTGTGTATATTTCAAGCTTTGCTCAGAATGCCAGTATTTTGAGTGGTTTTAGCGTGAATGTTACGTTGGTTTCTGCACAGCTTCACACAAAGCAAAGATGTCGGCCCTGTTCTGACATAATATGCGGCCGTCCACCAAGCCGTTTGCTTGACTACCCTAATCCTTGAGCTTTTGAACTTGAAATTTGCACACCAATTACTCCTGTGCTGAGCAACGTTCACAACAACAAAACAATTACAAAGGTTGTATTTTGAGGAATTTTTCGTAACTTACGAAGAACGTTCACAACAGTTTTGACTACTCTACTCCTTTCTCCTTTAGAATTAAAATCCACAGGATATGGAAAGCACTGACGGGCAACACCTGTAACGTTGCTTGCTAGGTCGGCCACATAATAATGCTGCTAGTCATTTCTGTGCTAAATTCTGTAAGGTAAAGTGATGTTCTGTTGCACTGTAATTTTTGCTGCTAATTGTCAGCTAGCCAGCATAGTATCTGTCTGCGGCTTACAGTTTTGTATCAGTTCATGAAGAATAACATTGTCCAACAGATTGCCATCAAGCAGTCGTTGTCATCGATAGCTAAAGTCGCTATGATTACAAGTAGAAAAGTAGAACTAAACATTTTTAAAATATCGGATAAACATTCTGCCCACAGCTTGGAAATAGGAACTGGTTACGTACAAAAGCAAAAGCGTTACACATATGCACAAAGACAACTACTGATGAGGTATGAAGTTAGACTACAGTTATGGCGAGTGAAAATCCCAACTCTACTTGGATTCACTCTAATGTATTGAAGTGGATTGACTTTTTACTCAGCGAAATGAACTTCAGTTACACTACTGTAAGCCAGGCAGAAAGAAATTACCCAACTAAAGTTAAAAACATTCCCAGTAAACCTAGACACACCATTTATTATTTTCACAATATGCATGCTGGAATGAAATTAATGAATGACTGCAAAATATGTTTATTAACAAAAAATGTCAAAATGTACACAGACTGTTAGCAGTACAAAATAAGTAAGTTCTGTACAAGCGTGTTAGTGACACCAGCATAGCAGCTAAACATTGCAGTTTACAACTGTCCGTTGTTAATGAATTATACACCAGTCATCTTCATCGATAAAAACAAATTCACAGAAATCTGGACTCAACACCTTTTCAGATATGATAACAACACTTAGTACATCCTTGGCCACAACCAGCCAAGAACTTTATGACAAAATCAATCATGTATTCCACTCGGTTATAATCCAGTTTTTACACAATGTTGCAGATGAAAAAACGTGTTCTGTTAGCTGTGAAATAACCGATGGACTTCAATAGCAAAACATGTTTCATAATGGATAATTATGATCACAAAATGCCCATGCAAGACAGCCATGAAAAGATCACTGCATTAAGCGGCACTAAAACACTAGGGCCAGAGCATTATTACAATTACACATTAATCGCTACAAGTCAGCAACCCACCGTGACTGATGACCAAGTGTTAGTATAAGAATAAAAACTCTGACGTGGTTATATTAAGATCATTTATCTCGTACTGTTGTTCGAGGAAATCTCAGCACAAATACTGTAAAAGCAATGTATTGCAGTATCATGCATAACACAGTGACCAGAATGTTCAAATACTTCTACGTTCGTTGGAAAAACTAGCATTTTTACCACATCGACAAAGCTGGAATTAGAAACAATCTGACCATGCATACTAATTAACACAATTTAGCAGCAAATATCCAGGTAAAAGTATGGCACTATATTTTCCTCTAGTAATGCAGCAGTTGTTTAATTTGAATAATTTTGTCACAAATATACCAAAGATACCCTTCTCACTGTTCTTGCTGCAGCTGACCAAGATTGTATGTAAACAACAGCATAGGAAATAAAGAGCATATTTGTCATAGTTGCTATCACGTAAAGCCAAAATTTCTGACTAGGCCTTTCTTTGGTGGTGGCTTCAGTATGGCCATACCACGGCCTCAGTATGCGACTTCACTCGATGACAATCTGCAAATTTTCTCCAGGAACGTTAAACCATTTATATCTATGTACAATACGTAGGCTTCCAATGCTTAATGATGTTGGGTTGGGCCTTGAGAAGGACTCTGACTTTGGATTAAAATTCCGCTTCTGGCAACGTCACGTGGTCCGAACGCAGTCAAATTAGTCTACACATGCACAACTGTGATCTTACTAAAAAATGCAACATCTACAATTCCAGGAAAAAGCTCACGTAATAAAGTCCATTATAGAAGTAATAACTCATAATTATTCATCATTATGACAACTGGGATATGTGTGTGATATTATAGAGAAAATGGAGTGCCATAAACTTTACCAAGATGCGATGTTTACATTTCAGAATCTTCCCTAGCAGCACCTACGCACTAATGCTGAAACATTCGTTAACACACGAAATAAAACCATCGATCGACAATGACAACGACAGAGATTGCATCATATCTGCAGAATAAACGAAACAAAAACAAACAGTGTAGAGAGGTGTTGACACTGAGCTGACGGCTAAACAGACAGGCGTCTACGTCTGGGCTGTCGTGTAGTCGTCAAACAGGCGCTGAGGCAGTTTGACTCGGCAGGCGACGACGCCCGTCATTGGCTCTGGCAGTTTGGTCTTCATTAGTTCCCACGTGTCAGACTCCAGGTCAAAACCTTGCACCGTGTCCTGCACGCCACATCACATCATCATCATCATTACACTGCACAGCTCTGGTTCTTGACACATTTAACACTATACAGCACCATGCAAGTAATAAAATGAAAAAAAATTAAGAGAAACAGTTAGAGATCATTAAAGATAAGCCTAAAATAAGTTTACATACTGTGATAGATAGGAATATTCTTTAAAAAGGCAATGATTCAGTCATGGTTTCAAATGAACAGAGGGTGTGAGGTGTTGCATTGTAAAAGCATATGACTACCGGCACAAGAGATGGGTTGTGAGTAACCTGAAAGCTGTGAGCATCCCAGCTGTATCCGCCAAGAATGTAGATACGCCCATCGCACTGGACAGCAGGAGCTTCACTCTGACCATGCAGTGATGGAGTCAGTGTGGTCCACGAATCACAGCCGATGTCATACATCTCGGTCGTCATCACATCACGACGGTCTCCGGCATTTGTGTTACCAGCTGCGACAAATAGATGGTCACCGTGCGCCACCATCACATGATAGCCTCGACTCTACGGCAACACCAGGATACTACTACTACTACTAACACTACTACTACTACAACAATGAAGACTGTACAGACATTAAAAACTCTTGTTTTTCACGACATTCTAAAACTTGCAAAGGTTAATGTCTGGCAGGGTTTTTCAGGACTTGAAAAACACGTTTTCAACAACTTTCCAGAGTATACTATGTTAAATATACCTGCACAAAGTAAAAAAGTGCACAGTTTTCAATGTACCTGCATTATGGTATGAGAAACAAGCACAGGGTCCAGGGGCAGTGCAGTGAGTGCACCCCTGAAGCAAAAGCCTTTTACTTTTAACAAACAGATGTCAAAATGTACGTACACAACTACCACTACAACAACTACAACAGACTATGACTACTACTACTACCATCACCAATACCTCCACCACCACTACTATTCATCATCATCATCGACAACCGTGGGCTCAATGCCCGTTGGTGTCTGACGCCATTCTTACTATCGCTGCCCACCGCTGCCTATCTAGGGCAGCGTGGCTTGACTCCTGCAGGGTTGTCCC
>Ga0056128_1006724_pt1 | contig 14523 bp, 13 predicted proteins | sample WorMetLIZISLAND2_FD_71113 | JGI IMG/M metagenome (GOLD analysis project Ga0056128, IMG submission 71113) | Marine gutless worms symbiont microbial communities from Max Planck institute for Marine Microbiology, Germany - Olavius geniculatus... ... | reverse complement strand
TTCTTTATGTTGCAAGCCGTTAATTATTCAGTGATACTTGTCAAAATAATGTGCAAAAACCCACAATATCACAAATAGAAAGCTCTTACCATGGTGCGAGTTAATTAATCCGTATATTTTAATGTGTTTCACCATACTTCACGGAAAACGTCTCGGCGAGACGTTGAAGCTTTCGAAACTCTCGAGAGTCTCGGGAGCTTCAAGGTCTCGGCGAGCGTCTCCGAAGCTGTAACGTCTCGGTCTCGTCTCGGACAAAATTTTGAACTTCTCGGTCTTGTCTCGGTCTCGGAGACATGGGTCTCGGGTCTCGGTCTCCCTGATAATTCTCAAATGATCCTTGTGTGAATGATCGGCAGTGAATAGCTTAAACTCTGTTCTGCCTGCACTGCTAGGGGAAATACTGCAGAATGGCGAACGTCGTGAGGTCGAGATACGTGGTGCTACCATCTGGGCAGTCCAGGCAAGTCCCACCTACTTCGTTTTCAATTTTCATTCAGCTAGGCGTAATTTGCAGCAAAATTTCTAAAGATTTTCGGTTCTTAAGATTTTCCCAAGATCTTGTTACTTTGACATTTTCGTAACTGTTTTTCTTAGCAATCTTTTGCAAATCTTTTATTCAAAGATTGCCATTGTGTTTGATATTTTCCTCAGAGTTTGAACTATTCTAAATCTTGTGCTGACTCCACTGTGGTCCATAAAAATGACACTTTTATTTTCTGAATAGTTTTGTGATACATTGGCAGATTTTAATAATTTTTGGCAAATGGCATCAGAAAAGAACTTGATGCAAACGACTGTAGTTTTGGCCACCTCACTTTAATAATGTCACTACGCTACCTTGTGAAATGCAGAAGTCATAGCTTTTTGGCCATTTACAACAATGAATTCATACTGGAGAGCGCATGCGTAGGCTCAGAAATGATTAACTGACGATTGGCAACTATTGTATCTCAAAAAGTCACAGGTATCACATCACATTCTCTTCATTACAGCATGTGCTCAAAATGTCCTCCTCCAGCGCGAATGCAAGCGGCAAACGGTGACACCACTCGCAAACAGCAGGTTCAACAAGTTGCATTTCACAAGGTAGTGTAGCGACAGTATTAAAATGAGGTGGCCAAAAGTAGTCATTTGCATCAAGTTTCTTCCTGATGTTGCACACCAAAAATATTAAAATCGCCCAATGCTGCATGGAGATATTCAAAAAATAAAAGTGGCACGTTTTTATGGACCACGGTGTACATCCCTGTTTTTCTTGCATTAGTGCAACAGACCTTACCAAATTATTATTATTAAATAAAAATTTCAGCGTATTAACTTTGTGTTTGTTTTGCTAGCTGTACAAGTTTTTGGGCTATAGGTCTGATTAACAAAGCTTTATAGGAATTTTTTATGATTTGCCTAAGATCTTCCAAGTTTTTCCTTAGTTATATCTTAGTAGTCTTATAATTTTTTTTGGTTAGTCACATTTTTCTTAAAATTTTTGTCACGTCTGATATTTCCGGAGTTTTTTTAAAGTTCAACTTTTGACCTTCTCTGTTAGACTACAGATTTCCTTCGAATCAGGCAATTAATGAAAAGTGTTACCTAATTTTAGTTTTTATGCATAACAGCAGCTACTGCTGTAGCGCGTCTTAGCCAGCGCAATTCTGTCTGTCTGTTTGTCCGTCTGTCACATGGGTGGATCAGTCAAAAACGGTGCAAGCTAGGATCACCAAATCTTTACCATCGAATGCTTGGAAGACTCTCGTTTCAGGAACCGTATTGCTTTTCCATAAATTCGAAAGGGGCCACCCAGAACGAGGGCACTAAATGAGAGGGAGGTAGGGAAAATTTGCGATTTCCAGCCGATATGGCGTTGGCAGAGGGAGACAGATCACGCCCTCTGGTGAGTACAAGTAAAACACTATAGATAATTAGCCGCCGGTCATCTGGCGCCCTCAGGTGACTATAAAAGAAACACTGTTACCATATTACCATATTTTACTTTAGATTTTATGGGTGAACTTAGATTTTGTTATACTGGGCTTTCAAACATGCACCACTGTTGTGCATTCCCTTTGCGTTAGCTGGGCTTTTCTTGTTAACAAATGCTATTAACTGCTGAACGCTGTTTACGTACTACAAGAATTCGACAGACTTAAAGTAAATATTACTATTGCGTGAACTCAACGAATAGATTCATTTGGTCAAATGTACTTTGCGATTAACATTGATCAAATACGACCAAAAAAACATATGCCTTAAAGTTTTGACTTCCACAGGAAGTCTTCATCAGAAGAAAGTAAACATCATTTCTTCATTCGGTTCTTGGCACAGTAAGTATCAGATGTGCCAAGAAAACAATCATACGCATGGCTGAGATGGTAGCTGCCTTCTTCACGATTCATCTGCTTTAATAATTAGTTTTTTTGGTTGTATTCGATGAATTTTAATTGCATAATACGTGAAATGTTGTGAGATGGAACATGTATTCTATCCGATGTCATTGCGTTTGCTGTGACGTGACAGCTGATAGTAGAAGAACTGCATCAGTTACTGCAGCAGGACCCAGTATACATCGGTCTCAGGGACCAAGTCCACGTCAATGCGGTCACCGTTGATCACTTCCTGTGGGACTACAGACGAGAACATGACAGCGAAACAAACCACATTCCTTACCATCGGACCAGATCCATTTATTACTAGCACATGACAGTTACTACCTGTGATGTAGTACGAGTCCGGCATTGGGCTCGAGTTCTCGTTTTTCAGGACTCCGACTCACAGGGGCTACTATCCCTATACCTAGTGGGCGCAGAAGCACTGTTTTCTTTAGCTCAAAATGCACCGCAGCCATTTAGCGGCCGCCCTCTGCCTGAACCCACTGGGGAAGCTTACAACGCTCCAACGAACACCCTAGCTGGACTAAGGGTGTGGCCCCCAGGTGGGGGGCAGGACGGAACATGATGGGGAGGAGAAAGGGGGAGGAGAGGTGAAGGGAAAGATAGTGAACAAAAATGGGAATAAAGGTAGGGAGGAGGAGTGGGGAGAAAAAAATGGGACGGGAAAAAGGGGAAGGAGGAGGTTGGAAATTTTGATTCTAGATTTGGGGGATAGAAGCTCCTGTGGACTTTTGCCATAAAGTCTCCAACATGGACTCTCGCATCTAAGACTCAGCCTTGGACCCAATGGACTACGACTCAGGTGCTATGTGACTAGGAACTAACTGTGCTGTACTGATTTTTGTATTTCAACTAATTGTTTTCTAATATTCTAATACTGTATTGCTGTGTTTCTCATTTCATGCTCAGATTGTAATAACCGGTGTGTTTATAAAACTTTTCTAGAAATTCACCTGCTATCTTCCAACGTTTTTCCTATCTCAGCAACTAAGATAGGCACAAGTTATTTGTAGTATTTCGGTTAGTTTTTACACGGGAGAGCTAGCATAGCCTAGCTATAGCGCGTATTAGCTATGGTAATTCTGTCTTGGTGTCTGACACAACCCGGTACCGATCGGAGCCCAGGTGAGATAGAGACTTCTGGTTTTTACCATATGATAGCTTAGAGTCTCTAGTATTTTGCCACTGGGTGCAGGGGGTCCCCACGAATGAGGGGGAAAAAGAGGAGCACCCCCTTGAAAAGCGTTATTTCACCGTTATTGGCTCTTCTAACATGAAAATGGTTGCAGATAGGCACAGACATGCTGCTTAACATAACAAGCACCGGCGACAGGCTTCTTAGGATTGTCAACATTGATGAGCTTGATTGACCTTGAAACCTAAAAATAAGGGGTTTTAGTGATTTTTTGGCAATTTTTGGCTGCTAAAGAGTGAACTGCGACGAAATGGATGGAGATAGACCAAGATTACCTGCGAACAGGAACTGCTATAGGCTCTTGCGTGTCACATGAGCATTAGCTCAGATTTCTTGTTGATTTTATTGTAAATCACACATTAGTATTTTCTTAAGTTAGGAAATTCCCTAAGTTTTTGCAAGAGCAACTTCCAAATATTTTAAAATTAGGCCCCTACTTTAACAACAAAGGTAAGACACCGAATTCCAAGAGCGCACGTGAGAGCAAGATCTGGTCAGGAAAACCCAACCTGATTGGTTTTGGTTTTCTGATTTTCTTACACGGCCAACTTAAAGGCCAAGTCACATCGATTTACGTAACTGTTATAAAGCACTAATTGGCTTTATCAGATGCTAATTTGTCAGTATTCATTAATCTTCTGCTTGTTAGTACATCCTAATACCCTAAACATAAGGTTTAAAGTACCCACTTTTCACGATTTCGGCAATTTTCGTAAATGTGACGTCACATACAGGAGGGTTGCTAACTAGCTTTATTGCCTTAAGGTCAAATGCAGCTTAAATTTACGGCCAAATAGACTCAAAAAAGCCAAATTTTTCATCAGTAGTTAACCCACTAAAAAACCGCACTATTCCAGCACATCGTTAATTTTACTAACCGCACACCTCCAGTAGTGAACAGATGAACAATGACGTAATTTCTGAGTAAAACTGGTGGGTTTACTATGTTTTCAATGCGAATGTCAGTCTGTCAACAAAACGTCCTAAAAGTGATGTCATCAGTTATAGTGGCATGTTCGGGTGCGTTCGGCTGGCACAACATATTTCTCTAAAAATTACTTCAAAGCGATGTTTTCATGTCATTGGATCAGCGAATTATTAATCAGTGTTACTTTTTACGCATATTGAGCCAATATCGTTTTTTTCATGTGACTTGGACTTTAAGCCTGAGCTGAAAAGTTTGTTGGTTGATTCAACTGTGCTTGAGCTTTATCCGCAAACTGTAGAATATCCAAAAATCTGGAAATTAATAGGTTTGGATGTTTCCAAAAATTAAAGTTAATCATAGTGAAATGCATCATCATCAGCAGAACAATAAACTAAAATAAAATTTGATAGGGTTTGGCAGTTGTAAGTGTTTTTACCCGATAAAATGCACAAGTTTTTTTGGAATTTGCTCCAACATCTCAACCCCGTCTGCTTCTGCAACACCGTATAATTGTCAAAAAGGGCCAGCAGTGAAGGATTTGCAAACTGATTCAAACTTGGACTGTCCAGTTTACAATCACAACAAGCAAGTTTATACATCACAAAACGCCCTCAGTATTTAAAAGAACTGCCAGAATATTTAAATAAAATATGAAACCGTGCATATTATCTGATGAAGCAGTTAAATTGCAGCTGGTTATGGCATGACACAGAAAAATATAAGTTTCCATGTAATTCCTGCTTATATTTCACCCATTTGCCGAAAGGCCAAACATAGACGGATTCACATGAAATATGGCAAAGGGGTGTCCTTGGGACGTAATCAAATTTTATCTCAATCACGTTGGGAGTTTCGGTTCTGTGGGAACGGGGTCAAATTTTGAGGTGTTGCCACTACAAAAAAACCCGAACTACCGTTCAGCCTGTCGTAGGGTAGTAACGGACATGATGCCTTTTAAGATTCTAAAACATAAAGCATAATATCACACAGCTATTAAATGAATACACAGTAAAAGATCAAACCCCATAAATGCAGCTGTGTAGTGACAACAACAGTAACAATGTGACAATGGTGCACCAGAGTTTTAAGGTTATTCTAAATCCGAGGATACAGATTTGACCAGTTCACTGCCGTAGATTAGAAATCTGACGTTTAGTTGTTTACCTGTATACTTGCAGTATAATCACACCTATGAATTAGCACTCACTTACTGACACTTGCAGGCAGTAAACAATTATTTCACACTTTCAAACTTCCTTGATGTAAGCTTATCATTTTATTGCAATGCAATTAGGGTTCAAGTAATCAATCGCCGCTAACCACAAATTGCACCAGAAATGATTTTTTCACAAATATGGCACAAATCCGAACATCAGTCAAAATGCGGTCGTGGGCGGATTTAGGCTGTGTTTCTAAAAGTCACACTGAATTTCAGCATTGGCTAGAGCAGAATTATTCCAGTACAGCCCTGGTCATTCGTTTTCGTCAACAATCAGTTACTGCATCATGGCATTAACGTCACAAATAAGCTGATAGTAAAACAATGCGTACAAGTTCTGGAATATCTACGATACTTATGCACAGACCTAAGGTCAGTTGCGCAACCACTGGGGATGGCTCAACGTCTCTGTTCTCCCCACCCAACAATTATTTTACAGCAAACCGATGTCCCCCAATTTTTTTCCAAGCTGTAGCTGAAACTTGTAATGGAGTGTGGCAACGCCATGAGAGACATATCTATTTAACGACACATATTTAGCGTAAAATAGACAAAAACACCCCATCTGTCGTCGATGACATTTCAAGAAAATTGTAAACACCTTTCTACGCAATGCATTTTTCAGACATTTTCCCCGCGATTTAATGTTTTTGTAAGGTTCATTCACTGTATTTCATTAAGTTATGAAATAAGTACTCAAGTAGCATTCTGAAGACATTTGTAACAGTTTGTAGTTGGGACGTTCTGCCATAGTAACAAACATTACATTCCCTTTAGCTGCATTAGGAAGGGTAAGGAAAGGGGCTAAGACAGTGAGTGAGTGAGTAGGGTTTAACGTCCCACCCGACACCGCATAGGTCATTTCAGGGACGGCCTTTTCGGGCAGAATGCACACAAACATAAACACAAACACATAATAAAAGAACAGTAAGTTTGACTTTTACAATAAAAAACAGAAAGTTTAACCTTTACAGAAACACAAAACATGAGAACCTAAAATTGTAAGAACTCCATTATATGCGTGCATATGTAATTAACATAATGGTAGTTCTAATAATTTTCCCTGTTATCCACCAGACAGTAATCAATCTTATAATGCTGTCTAAGACAGAAGAGAGCAAGGAAAATAAAGGAAAAAAGGGAAAAATAGAGGAAAGAGTGGATGGGGGAAAAAGTGGGTACCCCATCCTTCAGAACATGGTTGTGCCCCGCCCTAACTGGCATACCTCTTGAATAGTTAAAATCATACCATACAGTTGTCAAAGTCTGCTTTAGCTGAAAACAAATCCCATTTATACATACACATCCAAATAAGATATACACAGTACTGTATTACACTGTAGGATGCTGCAATATCACAAGCCAGAGAGCAACTAAACCCTCACTTCAAGTTTACACGCAGAATTATAGACTCTCATATTATCACAGGTTTCACAACTGATAACAACAATAATATTACCAAACTGCCCTTAGCACAATCGCTCAGTTTTTAAATCCTCGGCATCATCTGCCTTGGAAAAAAAACAACAAATACAGAAATACACGTAGTAAGGGTTTTATGCCGAACGCCAGAGGCAAACATCAGTTTCCTGGACTGACGCCAAAATATTACCATACTAAAATATTCGCAAAGTAAAGCCATAGAAACAATAACCAAAATATTACAAATTATGCAAATGTCACAAGAAGCCAAATATAGTACAATATCCGACTACAAATATCTTTATTTGATGGACACAAATCTGCAAGATTTACTTGCCACAATCATGTCAATATATCCAGTGAAATTTAGACTTGTGTAAAAAGTATACACCACAAAGTTAAATCAAATCTAGCTGACATCCCGTCAGCGCTTTGTTGCTGTTGACATAGCCAGAACATGACATCCAGCTAGCTAATAACGAATACTATTCCGACAACTCCCAATGAATGTTCATTTCTGTGGGACTAATTCTGGAGAAATTGGCCAGCTGAACTAAAAAGTGCCAAAAAAACCGGACCTGTTTCAGCGTTGATAACTCAACGATGGTTAGTAGTAGAAAAAAGTGTGATATGTCAAAAGTTTCAAAATGCTGTAAAGAATAAACAACAAATTTGCATAGTGCAGCATTTAGATATTCTTTGCCTAATTTGCTTAAATCTTCATTACCTATGAAGTTAAGCATTTGCCTGCACTTCCGTGTGCCCGAGTTCACTGAACTCAAAAACTCATGCCAAAAAGTCCAGATTTAAATTCTGTGAATTATTCAGTGTGGGGCACTGCAACAGATAGCATGGTCACAAAATTTCAGTAACTGACCAGCTAAAACGTGTGCTAATTGAATGCTGTATTCAGCTGATCCTGAACACATTGACTCCAGTGATCAATCAGCTGCCTAAAAGGACTGACAGCGGTTATGAATGCAAAAGCTGGGCAACTGCCTATGTCGAATTTCATCTAAACTCAACGTATGTATTAACGATTGTTGATATATCACTGTGTGCGGAATGAAAATCAACTTAAATTTATGTGTTACTGCCAATTTAGCATGATTTTAGGGGTGGGGCAGATTTGTGTAAATCAGGCAAAAAATATTTAAATGCTGAGACATGCAAACTGTACACTTCTTCTGTACACAATTTCAAAAACTTTTGGCATATTACGCACCTTTCTATCAATAAACATCACTAAGTTATAACAGCTCAAATGTCCATGTTAAATCCATGTGTTACAGTCAAATTTGGCAGAATTTCGGGGGTGATGAATATTTATGTAAATAAGGCAAAGAATATTTAAATGCTTCACTATGCAAATGTGTCGTCTATTCTTTACATCATTCTGAAAATTTTGACATATCACACGTATTTCTACCGCTGAGTTATCAATGCTCAAACAGGTCCGGTTTTTTGGTCCACCCTGTTGCTGAGTAATGTCAGACATCAAAGCTGAGACTTTTAACTAATGTCAGGTTGACTACTTGCCAGCACGGAAATTCAATCGGACATTTCCTAAAACTTAATGGCACTGTTTCGCATACTGTGGCTACCCAAGAAATGCTTACTGGCTGTACACTAATGAAACACATCCATATAATATTGAAATGCAATGCACAATTTGAAACAATATACAACCAATACCAGAATGCTACTAAACATTAGTGTTACCCCAGATGTGAAGTTAACAAAAAACAAGCTTTCTGGACAAAATGTGACACCACCCATCCAACTATTTCGTATACCTGGTCAATTCCTGACAGCCGTGAAAAGGGTTGAAAAACAGTTTTCAAAAGCCGGTGGGTTCCATTGTTTTGTATTTTTAAACAGGCCCAACTTAGAACCTTAGCTAAAAAGTCTGTTGGTTGATTCATCTGTTTTACCTGCTCGGGCACAGAGCACAGAATCGACAAAAAGTTGCAAATTCATAGGCTCAAAAATTCTCGAAAAACTTTAACCGTCATCGGTGGGACAAAAATGAAAAAAATCAGATTAACATTGAGTGGGATTTTTGGTTCAAGTTTTTAGCAGTATTTAGGTGGTTTTACCCAGTTTGGTTTCTTTGGGTATATGCCACGGTGTCTCTACCAGTGGTAGTAATCCTTCTAGACATTACCAGGTAGTCAGTCGAATAAGTAGTCAGCAATAAACCTGTGTACACAGAATGAGTGAGATACATGTGCAACTATGCTATGAAGTAGGCAACCAAATTAGTGATTTGCAGCAGAAATCGGGTATCCTGATCCAGATCCAAAACTTTCTTAAGCCCAAATTCCATTACGCCGACTTTGCGACAAAGTACGCGACAAGTTCCTGACAAAGTCTCGGACACAAATCAGGAAAGTCGGCGTGATTTGTGTCGTGGACTGTCATGATTTGTGTCCGCGACTTTGTTGCAAACATCTCGACATGTCAAGGTGGTTTGCATCCGCAACTTTCGTGATTTGTGTCGGCGACTTTCACCGAAACTTCATGGTTTCATGATTTGTCACCGTTTGTGTCCGCGACTTTCATGATTTGTGTCCATGACTTTCCCCGCAGGGAAGCTTCGGTGAAAGTCGGCGTAATGGAATTTGGTCTTTACCAGTTCCAAATCCAGGTAATTGACAGCCATCCATTTCTGCACTAAATACTGCCGAAGCCGACGAAAACTTCCCCTCTTGCAACCTTTGTGGAAAAGTTCAGTACTGCGAAGAGATTCAACTTCGGCCATTTTCGTAAACGGAAGAGTTGTATGCATTTAATATACTAAACATTATGCGTGATTAACACGAGAAACCTAGCTGCGGAAAAATATATTCATTAACCGTGGTATGCATGTGTTATTGAATTGTCAATAATGGAGTTGAAAGTTGAAACATCGGGTACCCAATCAGTGAAATGGATAATGCTGCAAACCACGATACACAATGTAACAACGACAATGATGCAGTCATAAATAGTACTTAACCAATAACCAATGTGCAGTCACGGATAAATGACACCAGGACAGGATACCGGTTTATAGATAGTGGCAATTTAACTTAAAACTAGTGCTTCATTTGGATGCAGAATGTGCTTGGGAATAAGTACATATTGTCAAAATACAAGCTGAAATATGCACAATACTGCATACGTGGAATAAAACACAAAATACAAAAGTTACTTAATTGACTATGGCATTACAGATAATTCAAGGATTGTAAATGCATATGCAAAAAATATGTCAACAATATGCAAATTTTCTCATAATTTCTGAAGAGCGAGATCGAAAGTGTATGCAATAATACGTGGATTTTTGCAAATTTGTGATACACACTGCAACTGCGTGTTCGCATATGAGTAAGTACGTAAATCTTTTATTGCATATATCGTTACACAACGTTTATTTAAAACCCTCAGTAATTTCATCATCTATGCAGGATTTTTACGTTGCAGGAGTTTCCAGGACATTAAGCTTTAATTTACAGAACATTCCAAAACCCGAGCTATTTTCCAGGGCTTTCCAGGGGCCTGGAAAATCAAGAAAAAATCCAGGACTTTCCGCAAGGGGTGGGAACCGTGATATAACCGGTATCCGTATTTCGAGGTGTTCAGTGCCTGGTCGTGTGCCAGTCATTATTGTCATCCTCATCAATCAGCTCCTGTATAATTCTCTGCATGTCCGCCCCGTACTTCTGCAGTAGTTGCTCATTCCGGCGTCGGTCCGCAAACCCCATCTCAATCAGCTGCTCCATTGGACTACGTGTGATCGTCCCGTCACCCCTGGGCGGTGACCAGGCAAGTGGAGGCATCCACGTGTTCTCTGGGGGTGTCCAGATCACGCTGTACTGCGGAGGAGTCCATCTGGATTCCGGGGGGACCCAGGTCGAAGACAGCGGAACATACTGCACACGAGATATCAATGACTTAAGTAAATCTGTTAAGTTACGATCAATCGGTGAAGTGCCAGCGTGTAAAAGTCAAGAACAACAGAAAAAGACTGAATCCACAAAGTTCTAAGGTGTGAAGGGGAAAAATCAAAGACATCTGGAAAAGATTTGGAAAAAAGACACGCGAATAGCAAGTTTCAAACACAGGCTATGGAAGAAGATGAAAGTGACAGCACAGGACGAACATGAGATATGACACACTTAACTAGAATGCAAACTATAACACTGTCGATAGACAATGCAAGCCGGCTACTGTCCTCTTAGACACTTGGCGTTCTTGCTCATCTTTAGTTACCCTTTTCACACTATTAATTTTTTTTTCACCAAGAAGACTGAACACAAGATATGGCCTGTGAAGTGCAGTAGATGACCTCCGATAACACATTTCACAAGACGCAGCACCCCCATTCACTAGAATGTAGTTGTTGAAAGGTTATAAACTTCAAATGAAGCATAGGAATAAATCACCAACAGTCAGCCCAGCAGTGAACGAAGGGGAAAAACAATAGTCAGAAAACCTTCTGACGATGCAGTATGGCACAAAATGCCATCCGTAATACTCATATTGATATGCACACCGCAAGCCATTTGAACAAAAATGCAGCAATGCTGAAAATGCGTACAAAAGAAAAATAAAAAAAGTAAATATGCACTAGTAGTTACCGCGTTTCTGGCCTGCAGAGTATAGTAGACGTCTTTAGCAGTGCTGTAAGCTGCTGACGCTGCCTTGCCTGCAACCACTACAGCCGTACCAAGGATACTCCCAGCCAAGCTGTACACATCAACCATATACATCTATATCAATATACAGTGCACCAAACATATTCTGTACAGTATAAATGATCTATTAATATAATACTGTATGCTACCTTGCCTGCCACTAGCTTACCACCATGGCTGTACCCATGACGCTACACAGTATGAATTCGTTGTTGTAAATAACCAAACTATGACTTCTGCATTTCACAAGGTAGTGTAGCAACAGTACTAACGTGAAGCGGGCTTAACTACATCCATTTTCGTCAAGTTTCCTCGTGATGTTGCGTGCCGGAAATTATCAAAATCGGCCAATGTTTCACTGAGTAATTCAAAAAATAAAAGGTGATGGCAACGAGTACCAGCGTGCCCGAATGGGGTTAAGACAGCCCTGGGGGCCCAAAGGACTGGTGCATTCACATAATTCTGTAGGTCTGACATGGGTTTCCACACTGAGTAACAATGACCTATAATATTTTAACAAATCTACCGGTAAAAGCATCACACATTAACTTCTTAATCATCTCAATAGGTACCCTACAATCCTTAGTCACAATTGCTGTAAACAGCCCACATGGCGTTGCATGCTAAAAAGGTTGGCACGGAGCAGACGACAGATGAAAATTTCCGACAGAAAAGACATCAGTGCTCAGAACGTTAACTTTTGCCCTCAAATTCCCTCTCTTCAGCCCAAAATATTGTATTTACGAGCAATATCTTTCGAACAATTAAACCTTTCCCACAGCCTAAAATTTTGCGGAGGGGCAGTTGCCCCCATCAGGCCTTGAATAACCTGCCATCATGAAGAGATACTTTACCATTTGTGGTCAACTGTTCCACGCATGGGTTAGGGTTAGCCACAAAGTTCAGTCGGGAAATTACCCAGGTTAACTCGTGGCGCATTGTTTCACATCAAAATCTGGTGTCGAACAATGCGAGTGAGGCTAACCTCAGAGTGAAAGTCAGCCTCTCGTTAGCAAACCTCTGAGTTAACCTAACCAAGGAGCAGTCGACCCTTAGAAATAATATTTGTGAAATTAGTTAAACAAAAATTTACACACGGACCCGGCAGTACTTGAGCGACTGCTGTTGTTGTTGCTGCCTCCAGCAGCTTCTGACTCCGCCCCTGCTGCTGCAGCTGCCGTATCATCCTCCATCGCTTCATCATCATCGTCGTCACCTGGCCGATGGTCTGTATCGGCTGGTGCTGGTGGTGGATCACTGGCATCAATCTGGCTGCCCTCGTTACCAGCAGTGGTAGCAGTAGTAGTAGCAAGTTCATCAGCAGCTAGATCACCAGTGCCAGCTTGTTCGTCACCTAACAGACACAAACAAGATACGGCTATGAACACAAGAAATACGTTGCTCGAACTGTCATTTTGCATCCGTACACAATCAACAGTGTCATCCAAAACTTCATCGTAATTTCTCATTTTCATTCAGATTTAGTACACCTACTGCAAGATTAAATCGGGAAACCAACAAAAGAGCTCTGATTTCCAAGTAAATCCAGCATTTCTTCACATTACGATAGAATTATTTCATGGAAAAGTTGAGCGTGCTTTTTTCTTATTTTTGGTCCAAAATGAATAAACAAATTTCTTGTGTTCCTATGCACAGCCTATGTAATGTAGACTTTTGACATACAACAACTCATAATGTACATCACAAATTAATCACTATATGATAATTCGCTCATGCTTGTCAGAAAATTAAATATAAATAACTAGCAGTGAACACCGCTGTGTAAAGGTGACCAAGTCATGCATCCAAAACAGCATGAATCAGTTTACAAAAAAAGTTAATAGAGCAAAGTGATTGTTCCAATTCTTGACTGGTGGGTTCACACTACAAACATGATCACCTGTGAAATTTTGAGTTGATTATTCAAGAGTTTATGAAGGCTACAGGTCCCCAGAATCTATTGCTATACCTCAGCACAAAATACCTCATGCGATTGGTCCAAATCATGTCATATGGCCATCACAAATAAGCACTGTCGCACGCTGTTGTGTGTGACACTGACAGCAGGCAACAGTGTGTGCAGGGCAACATTGAGATTTACCTCACTGTTGCCCGCTGTTGCGAGTGTCATGATTATTTCGTCACTCAAAGCAAGTGTAAAATAGCACAAGTGGTATCTGTTTAAATTCTCTGTTATGTTTTGATGTAAAAGAAAACAAATAGTGACTGGTGTCATCCATCATCATTGAAAATTTTATGATGTCATGATTGTATCTCCATAGCGGTGCTAGATAGACGCATGGTCACTATGGACAAGACCATGTGTCCATCTAGCACCGTTATGAAGGTATGGCGCCTCAAAGATAATGGGGTCACAACTTTGACCTTTTGGGGTCACATGACGTCATCAGTCATGTGACCATTTGACTCCCGGGGGTTGACTTTCTATTGATGGTCTACAGTGATCATGCGTCTATCTAGCACCATTATGGAGATATGGCAGTTTGAAGTTCTTCCAGGAACAAAGGTCGGTCGTCGATCAGTCGGTCCTCAATATTACACTGATCTCAAATACTCCTCTTCGCTACGTTAGGAATGTAGCATGCGAGGAGTAAAAAGAAAGTATTAATGTTAAGTCCTACCATGCCGAGGCTCAGCTGTAGCCTGCTGTTCCCCATGTACAATGTCAGTCG
>Ga0056128_1006723_pt1 | contig 14523 bp, 6 predicted proteins | sample WorMetLIZISLAND2_FD_71113 | JGI IMG/M metagenome (GOLD analysis project Ga0056128, IMG submission 71113) | Marine gutless worms symbiont microbial communities from Max Planck institute for Marine Microbiology, Germany - Olavius geniculatus... ... | reverse complement strand
ATATAATACTATTACGATTTAGATTTGTATAAAAAACTTTTTTCTAATATTTTTAAAATTAATAATATTTTATAAGAGCGTTAAAGTCCGAAAATGTTTATTTTAGTTTAATTTTAAAATCAAGTACTTAGCACATTTTGAAAGTAGACGGAACTAATTATATTTTTGCAAAAAAAAAATTAAAAAGTACAACTAACATTCAGAATAATACTAAAAAGCCGAAAAAAATCTTTTTTTAAAGACAGTGGTTAGAGTGATGCTTGTAAGGATTTTTAGTTTATAATATTGTCTCATTAGTTAAGCCTATCACATAAATAAGCTAACCAAAAACTGACACAAAACAACAAAACAAGACTAGAGAAATTTAGTTTTTTGAGAACAGTTCTTAGTTCTGACTTTTTTAAAAAATGAATAAGTTAATGTACCATTTTGCCTCTCACGTCGTTTTCTATAAATTGTTACAGTACCCAAAATGCAATCAATATACGAAAGTAAATAGGCCTATAATCGGTAATTGCAATTTTACAACAAACAGAAAAACGAAAACTTGAACTTTCTACGTATTTAGGTGTTAAAAATAAAAATTTGAACACTTAGGCTTTTAATCAAAAATTTTTAGCCTGCAACGAAATCGACAATAAACATTGTAGTAGCAGATCGTAACAGCAGATCGTAACAGCAGATTACTTCAGAGGGAATTTCCTGACCTTTCTCACTTTAATTACTGCCATTACAAAATGCTGCGTATACACTATAAACGGACAACGCTGGCCTGGAAATAATGCCCGCGGGGCATGCAAAATCTTTCATTCAAAATTATTTTTTATATTTTTAATATTTTTTTTGCCGGATGGCAGGCAACAGAGTAATTTCATATGATAAGTAACGCTCCGTATCTTTAAGATGGGTTTGCGCGGAAAGCTATATGTACGTACCTTTAACTCTTTTTACGATTGAATTTGTCACGAAATGCCACGTCGGATTGCCGTGTTTACGTGATGTATATGGCACTCTATTCTATTTGGGGCACTGCATCGCTGCCGTAATGGCAAGCTGACCCCAACGATGTACTAACATCAATTTGAATATAGTTTGGCTCACCGTTTTTTGTGAAACGTTTTGGTCACGTGTTCGCTCGAAATGACTACAGCCATTAACCGGGGAGCACTTGTTGACGTCATTGTCAACTCCATTGGGGAGCTACTTATTCACTTGTTTGCGTTCTTAATTGGTGGGGATTAGAGACCTTATACCTACGCCGATAATAGCGCCACAGGATAACTGAAGTACTCCTCGCTGCTATTCGAAAGGCCAACTCCATTTGCGTCAAATTATTGCCAATTCTGATAGATTTTGAACAATGCTATTTCGATTGTTAAACGCACGTCATATTTTTCCAATAATCTGATTTTGGCTCTAAATATTCGCATGTTTTAAACAGCATAGAAATCTGACGAATTTCGCCTAAATTTCCTAGAAGGATTGAACGCAGTCGCACTGTGCGCGATTACCTTCTGCGAGTATGTCTGCGACGTAATAATCTTCACAACTCAGACAACGAATACGCGTAGCCTACATTTCTTATTAGTGATGATTCGATAGCAGGATTTCAATTTCGATACGATATCGATACGATATTTTTAAAAATATCGCGATATCGATATCGATATTAGTAAAATGATAAATATTAAATCTTGTACAAGCACAAAAACAAGACGTAAACGTTCAGCAAAGCAGTTTGCTTTACGTAGATACGAAAATGTGTCTGTAAACTTTAAAATTAACTACAGACTGTCATAAGTGTCGTTAAATTATGACACTATAGTTAGTTTGCTTCGGTTAGTTTGTCGTTTTTTCCCGTTTATTCTGGTTATTTTTTTGTAATGCGGCAATAAAAATATAAAGATTTTGCGTAAAATATCGCGACATATAAAAAATATCGCGATATATAAAAGATATCGCGATATATCGAAAAATTCAATTTTTTTCGACGATACGATACGATACGATATATCGATATCGAAAACGATATATCGATATTTTTGATATATCGAATCATCACTATTTCTTATATCATCGTTTGTTTACAAAACTAGAAAAAAGCTTAAATTTTAAAAATGTTTTGTTGGGTTCATAGGTTTTATAGTTTTTAAAATTTTTTCTAGAGATTTTTAGGTTTTATGGTAAAAAGAAAATCAAACACAGAATTAAAACCCAGAAAAATGACAAGAATATTAAAATACATCATTTTTTTCGTGTCACGTTGCTTTTGTTGATTAAAAATCGTAACGTCAAAATTAAAAATTCACTATTTAAATGTGAAACTAAATGTGTTGTGAATTAAACATAAAAGTATAAAATAACTAGAAATACTAAAATTTGAACTCAAAGGGTTTCGGTTTGTAAACATAAAACTCTGTTTATTTCGAATTATTTTTGCAGCCTTAGGAGCCTACGCATTTCACACGTTAACATCAAGCGTTCGGAATAGATCCGTCATTGGGCGAGACCTGAAACCGAGGAGCCATCATAATTATTGTGGGGAATGATATTGCGGGACTGGACAACGTGGCACCATATAGCAAGGGTGGACATAGCGAGACCTGACAACGTACCACCAAGTATGAGGAAGAGTGGATATCGCGAGATTTAGCTGCTCACTACAATTTTTTGCTGCATGGAATATTATATGATTTGTAACGTTACCTATTAGTTTTTAATACTACGGGGTGAAAGCCTAGTGTAGCTGATTGGGGCGGTGGTATGTCTGCTAGCTGCAAACCGCGGGTCCAATTGTTCGCTTAGGCGGACAATGGATGGCGCTGCGGTATCATTAGGTCATGTCAATCAGCTGCCACTTCTAAGATTGTAAAGCGTTTCTGGTCTTGACTGCGTCTCATACAAGAAACGCTATAGCAAGTGCTGAACTTTACCTTTTACCTTTTTACGCGCCTTTTTACGCGCGAAAGCAGGTACTGTATAGTGCGTCTTAGCTATCGCAATTCTGTCTGTCCGTACGTCCGTCAGTTCGTCCGTCTGTCGCACGAGTGGATCAGTCAAAAACGGCGCAAGCTAGGATCACCAAATTGTCACCGTCGCTGCCTGGTAAACTCTAGTTTCAAGACCTGTAAAGTTTTCCCATAAATTCGAAGGGGGTCAACTCGAACGAGGGCGCTAAACGAAAGGGGATAAGGAAAATTTGCAATTTTTAGCCAATAAGTCGCTGTATCTCAAAAACGGTGCGAGATAGGGCCTAGGTCACTAATTATCACCAACACGAAGTCATACACGGGCTTTCGACTGACATCGAGAGCAATGACCTTGGATGACCCTGAACACCAAAAGAGTCTTTATGGATTTTTTGGTGGGCTGCGAGACACATTTTAAGAGCAAATTGCGTTGAGATCAATAGAAATAAGCAAAAACAAGCTGCATATGAAATTTTTAGCACTGAACGTAGATTTGGACGGTCTAAGTATCTATTTTCTACGTTAAAGGAAACCTGCCCACGAGGGCATCAAAGAGTGGTACCCCTTTAAAAGTCGTTATTTTACCGCTGGGCTAGTCTTTCGTGAAATCGGTTGCAGATGGGTATGGGCATGCTGCTTATCGCAACAAGCATTAGTGACGAGCTTTTTAGTCGTATCAACATCGTTGCCTATGAAAGATTTTGAACTCCCAAAATAAGGGGTTTTATTGATTTTTGCGATCTTCGGCTGCGGCGCACACTTTGAGAGTGAACTGCGACGAAATGGCTGGAAATGAACTGTTATAGGCTTTCGCGCGTCTCGTGAGCACTAGCTCAAATTTCTTGTTTAACTTTGACGTGATGCACGCCTAATCAGCACTAAAAGTTCCGTTACGAAAATGTCAGCTAAACAGCGTCAAACAACATTGATTACGCTAAATGTCTCCATCGTACTTGCAGAGGCATATGATACAAAAAATTAGAGCTAATGCTCACGAGACGCGCGAAAGTCTATAGCAGTTCTTGTTCGCAAACTGTCAGTCTACCACCACGTAAATCGCCAAAAAATCTACAAAAAAACCCTATTTTAGCTTTTAAGGTCACTTAAAATCATTACATTCGGTAACAATCGAGAGCCAGTGTACGACTTTCTATTAGTAATTAATAGTAATCTAGGCCCTATCTCGCACCGCTATTGAGATACAGCGACTTATTGATTAAAAATCGCAAATTTTTCCTACCTCCTCTCATTTAGCGCCCTCGTTCGGGGTGACCCCGCGAATTTATGGAAAAGCTTTACGGTTCCTGAAACTAGAGTCTTAGAGGCAACTGATGGTGAAAATTTGATGATTTTAGCTTACACCGTTTTTGACTGATCCACCCGTGTGACGAACGGACAGACGGATAGAATTGCGATGGCCAAGACGCGCTAAAGCAGTTTATCTGCTTTCGCGCGTAATACAAAAAATTTGAGCTAATGCTCACGAGACGCGGGAAAGTTCATAGCAGTTCCGGTTTAGACGTTTAGCTTAAAATTGGGGTGTTCACGCTGTTAATATACAAATATTAAATTCTCTATCTGGATCGCTTAACGATAGTTTCGTGGCGCCACCTTGTGAATGACAGACTTGTGTTGCAGCCCGAAAGCACCAAAAAAATCCATAAAACTCCCTATTTTGGCGTTCAAGATCATTCGAGGTCATTGAATTCGGCGCCAATCGAGAGCCAGTGTACAACTATCTATTAGTGGTTAATAGTAACATACGCCCTATTTCGCACCGTTACTGAGATACAGCGACTTATTGGCCAAAAATCGCAAATTTTGCTTACCTTCTCTCATTTCGCGCCCTCGTTCGGAATGACCCTGTTTGAATTTATGGAAAAGCTTTACGGTTCCTGAAACTAGATTCTTCCAGGCAGCCAAAGGTGTAGATTTGGTGATTCTATCTTGCATCGTTTTTGCCTGATCCACCCGTGTGACGGACGGACGGACGGACAGACAAACAGAATTGAGATGGCTAAGACGCGCTGAAAGCAGTAGCTGCTGTCGTCGTCACTGCTGGCACAGGCGTCTGATTGGCTTCGTTCTCGTCCTCGTTGTTGTTGTTGTTGCTGCTGCTGCTGCTGTCTACACGAGGCTGTAGGGACTCCGTATGAGCGCCGAGAGAATGGCACAATGCGGCAGACTCACCAGACACTGGACGACGTTTCTGACGTCCGCAAACGCTTCTTTCAGACCGATCTTATTTGTGCGCTTGATACTGGCCCATGTTTAGTGAAACCCACATCCGGCTACGCCATGCAGTGTCGCTGTAGACGTGCTAAAATCCCGCAATTGACACTTCCTCAAAGTTCACCATCGCACACGTCGATGCGAACTGCGCAGCGGCGGCAGCTGCTGCACTTCTAAAATTTTTCTGGAAGACCTTTATGTGCACTATTATCTGGTGCCCCGTTGTCAGGTATTGCGATGTCAGGTCTCACGATTTCAGCGCCCCACCCCTTGTCATTTGGAAACCAACCCTGCTAGTTGACATTTTATTGCCTATACGCCTACAGGAAACGTAGGCTCTTAGTATGTAAACACTCAGACTAGTCTCTACCGTTACGCGCCTATGATTCGTTCCTGACATACGGCACTATAAAACGTTCTAATTGATTGATTGCTTATTTGATTTATTAATCGGTTACCCGTTTTCCGCTACCTGTCACCGGTACCGGTCCGAATAGCACCAATAACAAGTAAATTCACGGATTCCGGTAGGCTACAGTTAAACCAACCAACCAGTCTGACATTGCCATTAGGTCGGCGGTCGACTTAATTACAAAGTGACATTTGTCACATGTCACGTGATCCGATTTCGTTCTGGAAACGGAAACAGTTTTTTTTCCAAATTTTACACTTGTTGGACATACCAATAAAATTTTCGGTAGCCTATCGTGATCTTAAAACGGTATTTAATTTTGTCAAAAATATTGTAGGCTACTAAAATCTAGTTCCCTTTTGCTGTTTATTTTTGCTACTTTCGTGCTAAAAAAGCAGACAGAAAAATGTTCGCTGAGAGATTGCTATGGGGCGAAACGTCGAAGGTGAAAACGTCTGCGTTTTTTGCAACACACCGTAGCTGTTGTAAGGCGATAATCTTTTACACTAAAGTGTTTGATGCGCATGCGCATACAATTTTTCTCGGGAGTCAGTTCATTAGGTATAGGCAAATATGTTTCCCTCAAAGTTTTGGGCACCGGACATCAATAATTTTGCACGTTTCTTGTGGTAAAGAAATGTTGCCCGATTTACGAAAAAAAGCTGCCTCACTTCAAAGCCCGCAGACTTTCTGAGCTGTCCAGGCCCACCGGGGAGAACCAAGTCCCCTTTGCAGACCCGACTTGTCGCCGCTTTTCGTTATCCAGACTGAGTGTTGGATACGGATCGACATAGAATATGATTATCGATATGGGAATTTAAAGCTGTTTTGCGTGGCCCGAGCTAGCGCTAATCCGATGAGCTATGCTTCTGTTTACACAAAACATTAGTTTACACAGTAGGCCTACACACACTACTTAATGTACGTATAATGTATATCTGCTAAGCCGCCCATAACATTCTGCATAATACAGCAAATTTTCAAGCTTTTTATCTGGATTTGTTTATTACGCCATAAGTTAACAGATAGATACAAAAAATTACGATGTAAACATTACACAGAAGGTTAGAAGCATAACACTGTAGTAAAAAGAATAATCATCAATCGCGAATTTGATGTTTTGAGTTCATGAGTTGGCTTTATCTGTTGGCTGGATCAAAACAGTTTATTTTATTCGTTGTGTGTCGCTTTTGTCTCTATTGTATAATTATAGTCTCACGCCACCATTGGTCATTAATTCCACTGTCCAGAGACTTAGGTCAAACAGAACTCATCTGACAGTAACTAATTGCTTTAGACAAACAGCCATAAACAGCGACAGGCAGACATACGAGCAGACATACATGCACAGATACACTCGCAGATAAACCAGGGCTAGAAAACAGGTTCAAAAAAGCACAAAAAATTTATCCGGCAACCGTATTAATAGCCTAGCGGCTATTCATACGGTAATCAAATAAATATCCGGTTTTACCCGGGCCGGCTATTAATCCGGCGGTGGTCAAAATAGACAGGTTATTTCGAGGTCAGTGAAGTCAAGAAAAGTCATTAGTACAAAGGTCAGAAGGCACTTTGTTACGCTCGAATTACAGTATATGCGCCGTAAATAGAATAGTAAACCAAAGTTTGCCAGACGTTTTTTGCCGAATGCGGGGATGGTCGTTGATCGTAACGTTGTCTGGTTTTAGATATCTCTATCCGTTTCGAAGATATTCGTGGTCAAATCTGAAGTTGTCCGGAATCGTGCCAAATTTTTAATCTTTTTGTCCCAGATTTTTTTGGGGGTAAAGGCCCCCAAAATTTTATACCTAATTTTCAACATTTAGCATATTTATCTTCACACGGCAAAGTTTCGTGGCGATCGGCCCAGGGATCTTGGAAATCCTGCCATAATGCAGGAGACTTAAAATATAAAGCCTTCCGTTACTAACGTACGAGCGGCCTAATCAATCCTTCGCTTAAGGTACTTAGTTCATAGGGGCTGGAATTGCATATTTGTTTGTGCGCGATGTTAATGAAACTTCCGGAAATGTTATTCAGCTAGGGCGGAAGCTTTTCAGTCGGGTCATTTTGCCTAGAGTGTCCTTAGTGTAGCACCGCCACTGGCTAATTTAGCCTGTCTATAGGATGTTTTCAAGACGCAACCGTGTATGCATTTGAGAAGGATTAGACGGACACGTGGCGACATCTGGACATGAACGTTCAATTTCCTTACAAGCTCCTGTTGCACCTAAGCGATACGGCCTGCAAACACATGTTCCGAATACAGATTGCTTGTTATACTGCGTACAAAGAGTGCCACCATTAGAAAACTCCATATAAGTAAATAAGTAAATCGTTTATTGCGCAAGATAAACGAAAATGCAAAAACGAAAAAGATAAAGATCCCAATGCTACAAAATTTAAAAAAAACAATGATTAACAAAGGGACACTTAAAAACCTATAAAAACACATCTAGGGAGCTGAAATGATGTTTGAGTCAATGTCATCACTCACGAAGTAACGCTTGACTGGGGCTTATCTTTTCAGATAAGTATTTTGTTTTATTTTGCTTTTGTAGATAGGTTTTTATTTACATCGACTCCATTTTGCACTTTCCTGTAAAAGTTTTTTTGACTTGCGGTTAATCGATATTTTTTCACTTGTTTTCGGTAACCAATTCAAAAACATTTTCTTCGGTTTTCTTTTTTTCTTCTTTTCTGGCAGTCGTCTTTTTAATACTGTTTTCACTAAAACGTCATGACGCAACACATGCTTTGACCATTTTTTTCCTGTTTCTTGCTCAATGTATGCAAGAGTTTCCTTTCCGCTTCAACTGTTTTTTATCACCTCATCGGTCGTTTTGTGTTCCGTCTAAGATATCTTCAGCATACGACGCCACATTTACATTTCAAAGCCGTTTTATATAATTTTTTGCAATGTTTATGTTTTACTTCCTCGCAATATTTCGACAGTGTTTATGTTATTAGATTTTGCAAAAAAAGTTCGGGGCAACATTATCAAAAAATTACATAGGGGCCTAGGTTTACTAAACTGATATAACATTAACTAAAACAATTAACTAAGCACTTTTGATAAAATGTTTTGTTACTATACGATTTGTTATAGATTTGTCGCGAAACAAACTGCAGGTTTAGGCCTACAGCAAATAAACAAATTGAATACTTGCACAGCAAATCCACATTGAAAGCAGTCTAAAAAATTTAAATCAACGAAAAATCCGCTCCTTTACTGATTTACATTGATATGCATGAAGTTCGATATTCATTCGACGCGCTTACATATAACTTAACATCGGGGCGTACGTTTTCAAAACCTTCTGACAACAAAACGCTAATAAATATTTCATTTATTTTCTTAAACTAGTTGCTACTAATTTTAGAGTCTAGACTCTAGAGATTAACTATCAGTTTACACTGTATCATAGCTAATAATTATTATGTCGTCGAAGCAAATCCCGAAAATGACATTTCTGGCATATCTCAATACTCTATGATATTGAGCTTCGATCGTTGAAATTTAAAATAAAATACCAGCGTGTCTCCTTTTTATAAGAGGCACTAATGGCAAGGTTAGTGAAATCCAGTAGTGCTTACCGGAGATATTGCGTAAAAATCACGGAGCCGGCAAAAACAACAATAACAATTACTACTATACTAGCTTACTACTACTACTATTACTACTACTAACATAACACCAGAGATATTGCGTAAGCAGTATTACGAAGGAGTGGACAAAAGGACGGACCGAAAGTCATAAAATCATATCCTTGGCACCGTCCGCTGTCGTCGGGTCGTTCGAAGACAAAAGACTGTCACAGGGTGTGCGTTTTTTTAGTATTCACCGCATCGCCGCCATATCTCTATAGGTCTACTCTATTATAACGCAGATTTACTGTCTCTGCGTATATCGGGTATTGTCTGTTCGCGATAGATATATTTTATTGGTAATAATATGATAATATATTTTACTAGGTGACGACATGGACTGGCTTATACGTAAGCTAGTGCATTGTTTATTATGGCGTCTCCAATGGGAAACTGCAGTTCTTCATAGTCTGAGGAATAGACAGACACATGACAGGCATACTGTATTACGCTTTGTCGGCCACGCTAGCTGCACCGAGACCTCATTTGCATGTGAGACAATTAGCTACAAAATCAATGCATTTTTAAAGCCGGCATACAAATCCGGTTTTCCCGAGAGAGTTTATCACACAGCCAAACAGTTGCCGAGCCATAGACTTGCTGTTTAATAGCAGCTTTTGATTAATTCTATTATTTGGCCTGAAAATAGGCCGCATTACTGGTCTTGCCCGTGCGTCCGTCTGTTTGTCCGTCCGTTACAATCTCGTGATATGAAAGCAAAACGCCGCAGAAAAAAAACGAAATTGGTGCAAATGTAACGCAGGGCTGGAGTAACCGGTCCGGTGTGCTAATTCCACGCTACCACAATCGTAATGTTCTGTAACAAAAAATGCGTTTTGTCATTTGTTGCTAAAAAGAAATGAATAAATGAGTAAATAGATGGCTTTACAGTAACGCGCTTGCGTTAGCTAAACAAGAGTATTGATCAGCAGCTGCGTTTCGTGCAATTAGCCCTACCTGTTCCGGTAAAAGTTTAGTGATGACATGTATCTAGTCGAGTTCTCTTAGCTTGAGTCCTGAAAAAAACAGACTCGTCTACTGTCAGCGTCGAGTACTGTATGTAAACTGTTGCATAAAATGATTATGATGATAGATGAATGCATTTGTGTACAAGGTGCGGCAAAAAAGTAGCCCCCAAAGATTCTCGCTGTTTTCTTAGCAACCGTTTGGCATTTTGATCTGAAATTTTACATTTTGTTTCCTGAAACATGCTACGGCTAACTGCCACGTAAAATATGATTTTGTTAAAAAATGACAAAGTTATAAATTTTTAACATAACTGCCTGCCGCTTTTTCAGCATTAAAATGTTCAAGCTACGTGTAACACCAATTCAATAACATCGTTGAAACAACACAGTTAACACAGATGCCAAAATTTCATAGTCACTGTGAATGTTCGAAGTGTCCATCTAAGCTCCAGCGCAAGCCTTCAGTCGCGTAATTTGAGAAGTCTTTCACAGCCTTGTCGATCGGTCCTTGTGGCAGGTTGCCCCAGATAACCTGACGTGCTTCCTTGACTTCGGCGATTGTTTTCGGCTTTGTTTTATGCTTAAGGTTTATATTCGCCGAATTTGGAGGCCATTAATCTTTTTTGATAAAATCTGGACAGTTGGCTCGCAGCCAGTTCTGTGCGCTGCGGGGTGTAGGACATTCCCCCTCCGAACACTCCCCCCGGACGTTTTCCCCCCAGACTTTTCCTCCTGCTTTTTGCGTACCCGGACATTTCCCCCTGCCCTATGTATGGCGCTGCCGAGTGTAAGTTGTATTTCATGTAAGTATCAGTCGCTGCCATACGTGGTCAAATAGCGAATATCCAAATGTATTAATGTCTCACATTAATTTCAAAATTATATGCAGCATATGGACACCGGGAACAGCGGCGGCAGCGGACGCAGCGTGATGCGCGGAACAGAAGCACCGCCGCCGCCGCCGTCGTCGTCGTCAGCCGCTCAGCAGGTTGCGAGCAGCGTCTGTAGCTTGTCGGGGATGAAGGCCACGCACGCGCTCGTCATACATAAGGGGGAATGTCCTCGTATGCAAAAAAGCAGAGGAAACGTCCGGAGGAAAACGTCCGAGGGGAAGTATCCGGAGGCGGCAAATGTCAGTCTCCCGCGCTGCGCGCTATGTATGCTGGCGCGCCATACTGCTGGAAGATGAACCCGGTGGGCAGCAGACGACTGCTTTAAAGGAACAATAATTTAGTAATAATTTATAAGCAAAATAAATTACTGTTTATCAAAACGTCACTGCGTCGTCATTGGCAGTGACGTGGTGGCCTGTTTTTGAATTAAAATAGCGTTTCTAGCTTCAACATTTTAATGCAAAAAAATCGGTAGGCGGTCATGTTAAAAAGTCTATAACTTTGTCGTTTTTCAACAGAATCAAATTCCACTTAGCTTTTCAATGTAGAATGTTTCAGTAAACGAACCTTTAAAATTTCAAATTAAACATTCAAACGGTTGCTGAGAAAACAGCAAAAAACTTTAAGGGGCTACTTTTTGCCGCACCCTGTATATTCTATTTATGGGTAGATAAATAACGTGTGGCTGGCTTGGTAATTACTTTGCTACATTTGGTAAGATGCATAGACTACAGTTGCAGGAATGTGGGGGTTATGTGGCCTGTGTCCTGTGACAATATTTTTTTTATAAATGGGTTAACCACGTGTGACAGTTTGTGACAGAGAGGCGAGGGGGTCAAATTTGGTCAAAAAATGTGACATATTTTTGAATGGCCCCAGTTCAGTTTACCACAGGCTATCATAAAACAACGATAGCAAAAACTCTCCGAACGTTGAATAAGACTGAATTAACAGCGCGGCTGTATTTAAATTAAAATAACAGTTTGATTACTTGATAACTTCAAAATGCATTTTAAATCACGAATGGTGATATTTTTTGAATGATACATAATATTGCAATGACATTTGCAGGATATGTGGTTCATTTAAATTCTTTTTTCTTTTTTAGGCCTTTCAATTCTGGTGGAATAATTTTTATGACTCCAGACTCCGAAGATATAACACTGTGTTTTATTGGCTGGGCCTGTGGACAGCCAAGATAATTCGGGCAATTTGCAACGAACCAGCAGTTGCTACGTGAATCACGAAACGCCGACAGGCAGAAAATTCTCCCGTCACACGCGCCACCAAATAGCAGATATATATGACTGCTGTACGGTCGGCTGCAGTGGCTTGGAACCGTTATGTGTAGGCCTATTGCAGCTCGCTGCGCTCTAGAAATCGCCACAAATAATAACAATTATTATTAATAATTAAAAATGCGTTTGTTGCAGCTGTACTTATTCAGCGTGTTGCGCGGACCATTCCGTGAAGAGTTCTACCAATGTGTAACGCATGCACAATACACCGCCAAATGGCAGGAACGTCTGTACAGTACCATATCGGTATCGCTGATGTACATTCTGCCGCTAGTCGTCATGGTTACATGGTGTAGTAGTAGTAGTCGTAGTAGTAACAGTACTGGTACTAGTAGTGATATGAAAACTATAACGATTTTCTGCCGATATGGCTTCATGATGTTCTTGCAGTTGTAGCAGTAGTAATAGCAGTAGTGCAACTACTGCAATGCCCTCTAGTTTTCGAGTACGACAACTACAAAGGCATTTAGTCTTGCATCTTAAAGTAGTACTAATACAACGGTTTCTAGATTTGTGACGTAGTAGTAATAGTAGTAATGGTGGTGATGATGTTGTAGTTGTAGATCTAGTAGTGGTTGTAGTAGTAGTAGTCTATAGTTGTCATGGTTACTGCTTATTGTATGATTCTCTACTCGGTTGCCAGGAAATCTCGCCGTTTCGGTGAGCTTTGTGTTCGCACTGTATTGTCAGTACCATTATTATTTTCACTAAATATGCATGGTTGCTATCGTAGTGGATGTCAAGCTCTGACTTTTGCCGTAACCACATACGAAGGAAATTGCACGTAGTTCTCTGGTTGGTGGACTTTTGTCAGCTGCCTGGATTTCTCTGAAAAACATATCCGTTTGCCGAAGAAGGCAATGTCGTGTGAAAAACGCTTCGGAAGTTTTCATTGCTGTTTGTATGGCTTCAGTAATTATCAGTCTATTTTCCACACCAGCTGCTAACTACTCGAACCGGACTATTTTGCGCATTCGGACTAATTGGCTAGAAAGACTGCAAATAACAGGCGGATCTTACATTCGAATCATGCCACTAATGCCCCGTTTACATAGCCTAATGAAGCTGGTTCGCCGAGCGCTCGACGAACGCTTAAGCGCTATTAATAAACTATGAAAGTTTGAAACGAAATCTAAAAGAATTTTTGCGACTGTGCAAATTTAAAACTGCAAGTAAGTAAGTAAGTACGTAAGCTAGATTTACTAATGCGTGTATTGTCCGTCAGATGGCGTTGAAAGTGACGTCGTCGGCGAACAAATGACGCAGACCAGTACGGTGCGAGCTCGACTCTACCGCAAAGCCAAGGTCAAGTCGAAGGCAAATGAAGGTCAGAAAGGTTTGTGACCCATTATAGATATCGCCTCGGTTGATTTGACTACAAGGCCAAGGTCAAGTCGTTGTGCATGACGGCGCTCATAGTCGCAGCTTTCATCGTTTGCTGGACCCCGTATCAGGTAAGTCTGTCCTATCGACAGTATATAGATACACGAAAGTTATACAGGGTCCGAGTAACTACTTTCATTTACTCGCTGTATTTAATTTCTGCAAAAGAAAGCGAATACATTACCTAATTTTTTGTGATAAAAATGAAAATCAACGCAGTTGCAAATTTCAACGCTACATATGGGTCACTTAAAAGATTTTTCAACGTCCGGTGAGTTAACCCTAACTTATAACTTTTTGACCTAAAAATTGGACACAAGTTGCTTTTGCTCCGAGAAAATGTTTACACCAATGTGGTTTGTGTACGCCATAGAGTTTTTACGCGCGAAAGCAGCTATGCTTTCAGCGCGTCTTAGCCATCGCAATTCTGTCTGTCCGTCCGTCCGTCCGTCTGTCTGTCCGTCGGTCTGTCACACGGGTGGATCAGACAAAAACGGTGCGAGATAGGATCACCAAATCTTCACCATCGGCTGCCTGGAAGACTCTAGTTTCAGGAACCGTAAAGCTTTTTCGTAAACTCGAAGGGGGTCACCTCAAACAAGGTCGCTAAATGAGAGGGGGTGGTCAAAATTTGCGATTTTTGGCCAATAACTCGCTGTATCTCAGTAACGGTGCGAGATAAGGCCTAGGTTACTATTAATCACCAATAGGAAATCGTAT
>Ga0056128_1006721_pt1 | contig 14526 bp, 10 predicted proteins | sample WorMetLIZISLAND2_FD_71113 | JGI IMG/M metagenome (GOLD analysis project Ga0056128, IMG submission 71113) | Marine gutless worms symbiont microbial communities from Max Planck institute for Marine Microbiology, Germany - Olavius geniculatus... ... | reverse complement strand
AACGACCCCTAATCGTCATCGTAGGCCCATAAAAGTTGTATAATGAATAGGCAATATGACCTCGGGAATTCCAAATATGTGGTCATTTTTGACCCCCTACCCACAGGTCACGTGACACGGAGCATGCGCAGTGAACTTTTGGCCTTTAACATGGGCAAATGCAACTTTAAGGCTTTATATCTCCGTAACGGTGCAAGATAGACGCATGGTTCCAATGAACCGCCAATAGGAAACCACATATGCCGAGTCCAATGATCACGTGACCGATGACGTCACGTGACCCCAAAAGGTCAAACTCGTGACCCCAAAATCTTTGAAGCCCCGTATCTCCGTATCCGTGCAAGATAGACGCATGGTCATCATTGAACACCAATAGGAAAGATCTTTCGCCGAGTCTGATGGTCACGTTCCGATGACGTCACGTGACCCCTAAAGATCAAAATTTTGACTTCAAAAATAGTTAAGGTTCGGTGTCTTCATGGCCGTGGAAAGCAGATGGTTTATAACTGACCATCAACATAAAAACTTTGTTATTGTAATAAAACAGCAAATATAAATGTACAAAACATCAGTTTATCACTTGTTAACGGCGACATGCAATGAGTGACACATCGAAAACAGCAAAAATCATAAAAAGGTGATATTATTCAACAGCACATTGACAGTTAGGCGATGTGATGGTGAGCTATATCACCTTTTTATGATTTTTGCTGTTTTCGATGTGTCACTCATTGCATGTCGCCGTTAACAAGTGTATAAACTGATGTTTTGTACATTTATATGGATATGGATGTGGATGGGAAATTTCATATTTACGGCAAGACTGCAGATGTCTCTATTTTGGCTATTCTCCAGGCAGTGTAGACTAAACTTCGAAGTTCTGGGCTGCACGTCTTCATCAATCGTTTTCATTCAGGTTGTTCTTAGACTCTGGCCGGTCTTCTCCAATCAGCTGGAGGTCGCAGTTTTCTGCTTTCAAATTAAACGGCGTTTTGACTTTTGAATTTTTGGAACCGGCGTTTTTTCCAAATTTAGGTGAACGGCCAGTGTGAAAATGACGTTGATTTAAGGCAGTTATGTAGATTTGTTGATAAAAGATTGACGAATATCATGACTGTGAGAAAAACTCGTACCGTCAATCAGTAGATTTAATCAGTACGTCCGAATAAAAATGCTCGCGTTGTCTTCGGCGTTTACAAACATTTTTGACAGCAGCAGTCACTGGCCAGGCACTATCGCGATTTTTACTTATTTATGCAGAATTTTCCTCCTATCTGGCATGCTAGTTCACGCCGTTTTGTTGACACGACCCCTGGGGCACTGCGCAAGGTTCTACGGCTTGACCCTGGTCGCTACTGCTACTTATTAACTACTGCAGTACTAGACCCGGCGCTGAAGCCAACTCAATCACGTACAACTCCACCTACAGGGTGCGGCAAAAAAGTGGACCCCTAAAGTTTTTCGCCGTTTTTTCAGCAACCATTTGGGATTTTAATATGAAATTTTACAGATTTATTTAGTGAAACCTTATACATCTAATTGTCAAGCAAAGTGTGATTTTGTTGAAAACGACAAAGTTAGAGACTTTTTATATGACCGCCTACCGATTTTTCATCATTGAAAAATGTTCAGGCTAAAAATGCTATTTAATTTTCAAAAACTGGTTACACGTTACTGCCGATGACGTCACAGTGACGTTTTGATAAACAGTCATTTATATTGTTTATATATTATCACTAAATTATCGTTCCTTTAAAGCAGTCGCCGGCTGCCCACCGGATTCATCTTCCAGCAGGACGGCGCGTCAGCACACACAGCGCGCAACGATGCGCAGCGCACAGACCTGGCCGCGGGCCAGCTGTCCAGATATCATCACAAAAGACCAATGGCCTCCAAATTCGCCGAATATAAACCCAGTGGACTATCACGTATGGAGCAATGTTAGAGGCTTACCGCAAGCTTAAAACAAAGCCGAAAACAAGCGCCGAACTCAAGGAAACGTTTCAGGTTATTTGGGACAACCTGCCACAGGGACTGATCGACAAGGCTGTAAAAGATTTCTCAAATAAGGCGACTGGAGGCTGGTGTTCTAACTTGGAGCTGGCGGTGAACACTTTGAACATTCGCAGTGACAATGGAATTCTGGCATTTGATCATTATTTAACTGTGTTGTTTTAACGATGTTATTAAATTGGTGTTGTAGCCGGAACATTTTTGAATGCTGAAAAATCGGTAGGCGGTCATGTTAAAAAATCTGTAACTTTGTCGTTTTCCAACAAAAACAAATTTTACTTGGCAGTTAGATGTAGAAGGGTTTAGTAAATAAATCTGTTAAATTTCAAATTAAAATTCCAAACGGTTGCTAGAGAAACAGCGAAAAACTTTAGGGGTCCACTTTTTCTGCCGCATTCTGTATACAAGATAGCAAACAGTCTGGTAGCAGAGAGTGAGCTGTAATATAGCATCACTCTTATCAAGATCTCCGCCCCTTGCCAGTGCCTGACAGCAGAGCACTAACGTTGTCCAAAACACGTTCGTAAATCTCATTAAAAGTTTTATTTCCAAATAACGCTGTATACTCGGCATAGTTGCTGAGCGGAGCTGTGTACGGCCGGTGTCGCTCTCTGCCACTTATTGTATACGCCATTTAGTTACTCATTATTAAGAAAGTAAATAATCAAGTAGTGGTAACAGTTGAAAGAAAAGGGGTGGTAGATTAATGTTGGTTTGTTGTGTTATTCTCACCCTCTTTTACCTTTAAGTAGGTTGCTTTGCAGCTTTCTTCATGCTCAGCATCGCTCTGTTTTTTTGCGTCCGTCTGTGGGACCTAGTTGCTGGCTTATTGCGATGTCAGCTCGGTTTAGCGTGACTGAAAAGATGAATAATTCGGTGGCGGATCGTTTATCGTTTCGGCGTGATACTTTGTGCGTTGACGTGAATCATCGCTGACAGATAGGCCTAACGGACCCTGCAGCGCCGTCGTGGGGTAAACTAAACGTTCATGCTCCAACGGGCAGTGGCGCAGACAAGGCGGAAGGGGGGCCCAGACCCCCAGTTCTCCAGACAAGACGTAAGCATACCTTGAAACTGCACTAAGTTTGTCAGTTTTACCAGTTTATTCTCATGGAAATAATTAAAATTGTTGCCACCAGATCTCATATTTTACAGCTACAATGCCCCGAATTCGATTCTGGCTGCGGCTCCGCCCCAGATTCCGCTGAGGGAGCTCATAGCGCTCCCTCAGACTACTTAGCTGGATTTTAGGGGTTCTACTTCTAAGAGGAAGGAGGGAATGGGAAAGGGGAGGAGAGTGGAAAGAAGGGGAGAGGTAACTAAGGATGGGACGGAAAGAAAGGGAAAGGACGAAAGGGGAGTAAGGGGAGCGGAGGAAGACGAGGCCCCCACTTGACATTTCTGGCACCGGGGATGTTGTCTCAGACACTCGGTGGGGAAGGAAGGGGGCTGAAGCCTGAAGAGTCTCTATTTACTGTTTCCAACCGTCATCTCCTGTTTCACCCCACCGCAGTTTACTAGCATCCGCTGCAGAACGCGGTGACACAGTTCCTGAGATCCTGCGAGGGTGAGTGGGGGCTGCCAGCCTGCCGGGTGATGTCCGATGGATTGGAACCCCGCGTGGACCGATAACGACCTCTTCTTTATCCTCGATCGAGCGTTCTTCGTCTACGCGCGAAAAAGAAAGTCATCTCGACCGACGCCCCGCTCGGCTAGCGACGCCTATATAACGATAAAACTATAACCAAAATCGCATGCGATAAACGCATAACTCCAGACTTCGACTAAGTGCTGCCTGCGTGTACGTTAACGTTGCTATAGGCCTACGTAAAATGCAGCTGTCATTACTGAGCCCAAAACTGCTTTAAGGTTCGTAACCCTACAGAGTGACGTAACTGAATGAACTGAACTCAACTGACACTTTTTAGTTTTTCACGAACTGACCAATGAACAAGCAGGTCGAGCCCACTGGTCATTGGTTGACGCGTATGTGAGCGTAGTCACGTAGGTCACCAACGTCGTTCGACGGTGCCTACTGTAGGCCCTAATGCATTATTGCTTGTCCATTGGTCAGTTCGTCAAAAACTAAATCATGTCAGTTCAGTTATTTCGCTTTGTACGCGCCTTAAAACTTCGACTAGCGCTGCGTGCCTGTGCGATAACGTTGCTATAGGCCTTCGTAAAATGCGGTTGTCGTTAATGAGCCCAAAACTGTTTTGGGTAAAAGTTTTGTTTCAGTTTCTATCGCACAAGTTGTGACGTGGTACTGTTTTAGGCGCAAACTCCAACGTTTCGATTTCTCATGGATCTGTTGCACACTGCACAGCGTGTTGTACAGCAAGTCCTCGACAAATGGTAGCAAATGGAGTTCGCGTCTTATGCAAAGTATAGGCCCATCGTCGGTCGGGCGTCGTCCTGGGAACGTGTTGACTCGGGTGAGTCTGGCGGCGTTCTTGGTGCCCTGCGGTGAGTGAGTGTGGCGGTGGCGCCGTCTGGCGACTGTGGGTGTGACCGTGCGGCTCTGCAAGGAAAGTGACGACTGGCGAATGGCGCGAAAACTTCGGTGCTCGCTTATACCCTGTTTACGCGATCGAGCAAGCATCGAGCCAACGTCGAGCAAATGTATTCAAAATACACCTGCTAATTGCTCGACGTGTGCTCGATCGTGTGTTGCTCGATCGTGTAAACGGGGTATTATCCAAATCTCGGCCACTCGGCCTGCAGAGGTTAAATATGCGCGACGGCGGCGGCGTTTTGCTTGGCGACAGCGGCTTCTATCGCCCCCAAATCTGCAATCGAAATCGGGTTCAAGTTCCCCCACGGGCTCATGTCCTCCCCCCTTCGGGCTCCCCCTTTCCTATACTTTTTTCTCCATCCACTCTTTTCTTCTTCTTCTTTTTGTCTTTACTGCCTTTCTCTACTATGCTTTATCCCTCTTTCTCTCTGCGTTTAGATTGCCCGGTGAAAAATAAAGGGGAAAGTTTTCATCTACACTCTCAACAAAACTCCCCCTTTTTACTCGGCGCAAGCTGCGCTTACCAGGTACTGTTAAGTCACAGTATTACATGCGTTACGAACAGACAGACGACAGACAGACGACATATCATACCTAAGGCTCGATCTAACGTTCGGTGAAAGCAGAGGCAATAAAATTATGTAGATTTTCACAGAGGTTAGGAAGTACTCAACTAAGATTATATTTTAATGTAAATGTGTGTTTGTTTTGTACTTTTATTTATTTTTTAACAATTTCAAGCAGGAAATATTTGCGTTGTTTTCTTGGGGGGTCAGGTCACTCTTACACTGCTGTACTTTGCGAAAATTTGGGGGCTACATGTACGCAGGATAGGCATCAGTGGATATAGATATGGATATGGATATGTATGGGAAATTTCATATCCATGGCAAGCTTTCCTACAGCTGTGTGCGTGGACGCTGCATCATGACAAGTTTTTCGTGCGGTTCTTTTCTGACTTTATCATTTTTTTTTCTTGGACCATTTTCCTCCTCACACAGCATCCGCAACCTGTTGCTGATTCGCGTGCATCTGACTTTGACGTGAGTCGTATAAATCACTCACTGACTGTGTCTGAAGCCTGTAACAGATGCAGGCAGATCGACTGTATGGACGTCTGTTTGTTGTGCCAATGCTGCTAGCCAGGGGTCAATGACTGACACCGTGAGTGGCAAATATGACACGAGACGGCATCGCTGGTTCTAATGGTAGTGCCCGGCACGATGAACCCAGCTGCCGGAGTGGTGTTGGGACATAACCTCCCCCCCTCACTGACATAACCCCTGGGTGAAGACTTCCTCCGCCTATACTAGATTGGACAAAACCTTAGTGCATGTGCAAGTGGTCCAGTGGTTAGAATACATGTATCCGAATCGTAACTTTTAGGTTGCGGTAAATTCGAGTCTCACTGTGGGTCATTTGCAAGCAACCTTGAGCAAGCTATCGACCTGCTGTGTACTCGGGTCAACTTAGCTTCCTACCTTCATCGAGAACGAAGTGAGTAATGGCTTATAGGATGAAGGCCTGGTGTGGCTGAGTGGGGTTGTGGTATGTCTGCTGGCTGCACCGCGGGTCAGTTGTTCGCCGGTGTGGGCAATCGATGGCCGCATAGTGCGCTGCCGTATCATTAGCTCACGCCAATCAGCTGTCACTTCCGAGATTGCAAAGCGCTTCTGGTCATCACGTGCTTTTAACCCCCTGATACACTGGACAGAACCGCCCACGGCTATGTACGTCACCCTCTGAAAAGTGGCCATCCATATGCCGCATTTGCTGACCACACCGAACGACGTAACTTAACTTAACTGTACGAACATGCTTTAGTTTTTGACCGACAGTATCAGAGGGGATTTGTTTTAGAGGTGCGGCGAGAGGGGTTCCGTTGTAGTGAAAAATGCGTCCCACCGGAAAATTATTCTCACACGCAGCAGTACGAGTTAGGGTTAAGATTAAGGATAGGGTTAAATTTAGGGTTATGGTTAGGGTTAGAAGTAGGGTTAAGATTAGAGTTAGGATTAGGGCCAGGGTTAAGGTTAGGGTTAGGGTTAGCGTTAGTTACATTATGACAATATGGAGGTGGGATGAATTTTCCAGGTGCGACAAATTTCGCACGACACCGTCTTACCTTGTCGGTAGAGGGGCTTTAGCCTAAAGGAGGGGGTTTATCCGTGAAGGGGAGTTAGTGCTCGGTTTCGGTTGAACACTGACCACCGGCGATGACCTGCGACTTGCCAGTTGCCAGTCACTTCCTGCAGGCAGGTTGCTGTGTTGAGAGAGCCGCACTGACCCTGACTACTGACTGCTTGTTGCTCCATGCAGTCTTCAAGTCTTTGACTGCTTCCGTATATTATGTGCGGTAAGGGTCCGCTACGTGCAAGGGTCACCATGGCCTGACCGATCCAGAGGGGAGAGTTAGCAAGAGGGTTAGGGTTAGGGTCAGTGATTTCTGGGGAGGCCTGGCCATAGCGGGCCCGAACCATACGTTCCGCCCAGTGTAAACAGTTACAGCCATAGTCATAGGCCTACTCCATTTTTCATGTCACATCGAGCGAAATTTTCGTTTGCAGTTCTCGTGAATTCGCTATTTAACAGCTCCGTAACGATATAATGTCTCTTTTTGCCATGACAGCAAGAATAGAACGGCTGATGAGTGCATCTGCAGTTTATGTTTGTGATTCGACTCGGCTTATACTACGATCATGACAGCCGCCTTGTTTATTGACTTAGGACAGTTGACCGTCCATATACATACGCTCAGTACGCTGAAGTTAGGGATAGGTGCATGACATTGCATAGGCAGTGATGAACTAACTACAGTGCTGGAATTACGGCACTGTAGCCCAAGCCCTGTGTCATTCATACTTTTTGCCGTCTATAACCCATTCACGATAGGCCTACTGCCATTTTCACCAGCATTGATATCTTTTTTCTTTCTGTACGACTTGTAGCTTGATTCTGTATTTTTTCTCGGCCGTTTTACGACGTTCCTTTAGCTCGGATGCGTTGCGTAGCCTATATGGTTGCTGAGACTGACAGTGCAGGTGCGGCAACGAGTGAGCGTATTCAGTCTTTGTTCCAGTGATGACAGAACGTCTTTTCCATCCCATTGTCTCTGCGTGGTCTTCCGCTGGCACTGGCACGCTGACCCCCGCTATCCCAGGCAGGCGGACTGGCTATAGCTCGGAGGCGCTTCCGCCTGTAGACCTAGGGCGTGTGTCGGCGGCTTCTAGAGTTGTCTATGGCTGCTGGGCGGTCTGGTCGCTGACCCGATGGACAAACTTCCCGTCCCACGCCCTCTCCCGCCGGTCGTCTCTCTGTTGTTACGTCGACCTGCCCGCCAGGTTACGGCGAGACGATTGTGGGACGATTCGCGCAGTCCCTTTGAACTGCTGTAGTAAGACGATTTGTAAGACAGGAGAGCGAATGGCACGAGTACTGTAACCAGCAGATGAACGCAGTGCAAAGTGAACTAACTATAGGAAGCGTTAAGGTGCGTTTAGGACGACGTAACTGAACCGAACTGAACTAACATGTTTAAGTTTTTGACGAACTGATCAGTGGGAAGGCAGTAATGCATTACAGTACGCACCGTCCAACGGCGTCGGTGACTACATGACTACGCGCACGTACGTGTCAACCAATGACCAATGGGCTCGCTCTGCTCGCCCGTTGGTCATTTCATCAAACTAGACCGTGTCAGTTCAGTTCAGTTCAGTTCAGTTACGTCGCTCTGTACGACGTACGCTCCTTTAGAACTTACTGGCGACGTATGTATGACAAGAACTTACTTAAGCCTACAATACATTTTATTTCGCACAACTAGGCAGCAATGGCGGATGCGTAATTTTGGAATAAGGGGAAGATAGGGGGTGGGGTCTGCTATCTTCCTCCCCAGAAAGTTTTAAAAAATATGCTGAAATAATGCATTTTGTGCCAAATTTTTACTTGGTTATAAATTGCATCCAGTCAATAGGGTAGCAGTCCCCTCCCCGACTCCTCTGAATCCGCCACTGCTAGGCAGCATTACATCAGACCAGTGCAGGGATCGTTTTAACACCAGCGACAGAACCGACCCACACCCTCGTGGCAGTTCTCAGGCAGCCAGGAACATGCGTGCAACGCCGAATGACCTTTCGCTTGTTTTTTCTACGCGCGTCCAGGGCAGTTCCTGCCGTAACGACGCACAAACGATCGTAAAATAATGACAAGCGTAAATTTAAACCAACTCTTCTTTTGTACGCGCTTTTCTTTGACTTTGGCAGTTAGTGCGGGCCGACATGTCTAAAAAATAGCTCTTGTAGGACTTGCTTGTTAAAATTGATTTATGTGCATTTTCAGTTAGCTTTAGTTAAATCATTTTGAAAAATGATAGGTACAAATTTTCTCAACTCTTGGTGACCTTCTGTTGCTATGACAACCAAAAGCCCTTAGCAACAAGCTTAATGTGTCTCTAACACAAATAACAAATGCCTAAATGTGTTATATACCACTTCTATAATAAGCTTTTCAAGTTTTCATACGTTACACGGATACGGGCATACTCGGTTCTACCCGTGAATTTTTACGTTTTCGGGAAGTATCAGAGTAACAAGTTACTCAGCTTGTTCAAATTTGCCCACAGCATTTTTACTATGACACTGGTGAGGTGAGATGATCATTGTAGAAAGATAAACTAAACCGGGAAGATGCAGATCAAGACGTGGCTGACGTGAGGGAGTTAAGTGATGTAATGACGTCATAATGATGTCGCGCCACGCTGCATTGTGTCGTGACGTCACAATTGCAATGATATCATGCATGTTGAGTCATTAATGTGCACGGACGGACAGACAGACATGCAGACAATGCAATCACTTAATATTCGCCAGTTCACTGTGCGTTCACTTTGGCGGAGATAGGCCTAATATCAGGCAGCAACGCCTTACAGCGGAAATGGCCAGTCCAATAACGTACAATGAACAAAATAGACACAGTTACTACAAGAAATTTGAGCTAATGCTCACAGGACGCGCGAAAGCCTATAGCAGTTCCTGCCCGCAGGCAGTCACCCATCGCAGTACTAACCGGGCCCGGCGTAGAGTAACTTCGTTCCAGCCGAAACGCGTTACCAACTACGCCACGCGACCAACGCCAGTACCGTGGCGCCACCTTGTTAATGATTTTGTGTCGCAGCCCGAAATCGCCCGAAAAATCCATAAAAAATCCCTATTTTGGCGTTCAAGGTCATCCAAGGTCATTGAATTCGGCGCCAGTCGAAAGCCAGTATACGATTTCTTATTAGTTATTAATAGTAACCTAGGCCCATCTCGCACCGTTACTGAGATACAACGAGTTATTGGCCGAAAATCGCAAATTTTGACCACCCCTCTCATTTAGGGCCCTCGTTCGGGGGGACCCCCTTCGAATTTATGGAAAAGCTTTACTGTTCCTGAAACTAGAGTCTTCCGGGCAGCCGACGGTGAAGATTTGGTGATCCTAGCTTGCACCGTTTTGGCCTGATCCACCCGTGTGACAGACAGACAGACAGACGGAATTGCGATGGCTAAGACGCGCTGAAAGCATAGCTGCTTTCGCGCGTAAAAACAGTGCAAGCTTAAGCTTAAGTCTTAAAAATTTCAGAGTCATGTTTTTATTGTCCACTTAAATGCAAGTCGTATTACATGGCTGTTAAGCAGGGCTGGAAAAAAACTACATTTTAAAAGAATGTTTTTAGGTTTTAGGTTTTTAGGTTTTTGTCCAATGAACACTGTGCACAAAATTACAACCCAGGAAAGACGTTTTATACACCCTATTATAAGTGAACCGCATAATGACGTGATTAACATCATAACTCAACAATCACGATTAAAGTATGAATTAAGATATGATGTGTAATAAATTTCATAACAAATTAAAAAACCTATAAAAACCTCAAACTGGACTTTTGAAGATTTAACGGTTTTGTTGGACCAATTTTTCAGCCCTGCTGATAAGTCAGGCGGTAAACGTTCTCGCATGTGCTACAACTTTACGACAAATCAACTTTAGTGCTAACTGGTCCAGAATTATGCCAGCAGGATGTCTTCTCTGAGCGACTTTTATGTAGTCGAGTGTCTGAGCCAGTAATATCAATGAGTAATGAAGCTTCAACTGACACTGTGTCATCAGATACAGCGACAGAGTCAGCTGAGTGACGTAGCAATCGATCGGCACGTTTCCAGGCTGAGGATTGACAATCCGCATCAGTGCAGTCAGTGAGACAATGTCATCATGTATCAACTGAATGAACTCCGGAAACAACGGGAATGAGGGCAGGCGACGAGCATACAGCAGTGTCTGTACGGTCTGTTTAGACAATTTAAACACCGCTGATAGTCGCCTCTTTTGTACGCGTACAGCGCCTCAAAGTCTGTTGTGACAATCGTCGCTACGGAACTGAAGTCTTGTGCTTTGAACTGACAATATGTTGTCAGATGTTCAACAGCAGACTTCTGCAGTAATTCCACCAGATATGATGAGCTGTTTTTGTCGGTGTTTCTCAAAAAGTGTTCAGAATTCGGAAAAAGTGGTCTGTGTTGAACTGCTGTCTGCCAACGTAGTTGTCGTAACAAAAGTACATCACCGATGAACAGTTGTGGAGTATTGATAAAACATTTTACATATCGTTTGAAATCGCCACCTAATGACATTTGCATAAACTGATGACTACCTGCGACTGACAGATATTTTATTTGCAAGTTATACGCATATAATTCAGTTGTAAAAGCGGACAGAAGTTGTGGTTGTTGCTGTTGTTTCAATGCAGCAGTCCGTACGCTTTGATACAACGCTGCTAGACCTAACATATTGTGAGCCTCGTCTTGGATTTTAGGTAATATTTCACCTTGTACAACATTTGAACTGCACTGTGAGTGATCTTGTGACCTTGTGACCAGAGTACAGTGATCTATCGCCGTCTGGTATTGTCCTGTAGTGCAGTACAAAACTGCCAAGTAGACGTTTGCCAGGGGCAGTAGATGGAGTCGCTGTCACAGTCGTTGCATCTTAACGCTCTGTGCAGATATGCCATAGACAGTTCAATCTCTATCAGTGACATGGTGCTAAGTGATTTATTCGCCACGACTTTCATCAGCTTTACGGCTACGTTCAGTGACAGCACACTGGTGAAATGACAGGAGTTAGGCGTACATCGAGTGTCAGTGAACAGTCCACACACTGTCGCTAAGATATCCATTAACTCATCGTTGAGACGGTGCTTTACTAACTTGGACGCAACGTGTAGAAATGTTACTGCTTTGAAGTAAATAGGGAGATGTGAATCGATCTTCGTCCATTCAGTCATCCAACGAACACATGAGTGTGCAGTCAGACCAGTCAGACAGTCGATGATGTACATAGTTGTCAGAATGTAGATTTCTGCATCGTTAAATGCTTTCAATAAGTCCAAGAGTGATCTGTTCTGTTTCCAAGCAACAAGCACTGAAACGGCATTCTGTAGTTTCTGAGGCATAATGTCACCAGATAACAGTGAAACGTTTTGTGGACAGTCATTGAGCTGTAAACATTTTTGCACGTAATTGTCTACAAACCACGCTGATAACCACGTCTTATCTGCTGACATCAACTTATCTCGGACTATTGTCACATTTAATGAATTATCGATTAAATTACAATTACTGATGAAATAATGCTGGAACCGTCCGTAAGTCAGCCATTCTGCAAAAATATGCAGCAGTTCGACGCACATTCTCATAAGGTTTACGTCGTCAATCCACCAACTTCTTGGTCTTAACTCACAAGCCCATAACATCAGGGTTTTAAAGTGATAGTTGCTCAGTTTTCCTGCTGCAGAGTTGTCAGCACTGTCTGTTGATTGATCGATAGAGATATTGATAAACTCGCTCTTCACGAATCGTAACATGTGATAGACAATCTGTTGCACTGGCATCCAGCTGTTTATCAGTGCAACTTCTGCACGCGAGAACGACAGTCTCCACTGATACTTTTTCATCCATTCATCTTGTCTACACTGACGATGTGCCACACCAACCACATCACATCCGTTGCCGACAACACGATCAAGAGTTGCTGAGTCTGGCCAGCCGTAGCTTCTGCTTCGTGTTGACCAATCAGCGGCTTGTGGCGGCCATGACAGACAACGTACGCAAGGCACTTGGTCAATTGATAAATCTTGCTCTTCCAGTGAAGGAATAAACGTCGCCGGTCCGTGCCTTTCTAGTCCGAAACGATGTATTAATCCATTTGATAAATACATCTGCTCGTCGCACTCCACAGCATTGTACATGTAGTTGTCATCATCAGTGCATTCTGTCAGTAGGTAGCGTAACGGTAAGTACACATAGGCAGGTAAGTGACTCTTAGTAATCTCAAATGCATAGACATGGTTGTGAAACTCAGCTGGTAGCTGTGTTGGCGGTGGATGTCCTCGTGGTATTGCCAGCTGATCGCTTTGGTGAAACATCACGTCAATATCGTCGACATGCGGTAGCATCGGCTCAATGTAGAACTCAGCAGCACTTCCTGTTACCAGCGGAACGCGTCGAAAGTCTTCGTGGACCGACCGTATAGTCACAGTCATGCCGCATTGCGTCGCAGCATGTACAGCATATTTACTTCTTGACGGTGGACACCATCGACAAGTGTTCAGCAGAAATGCCGTAACTATGTCATCTAAAGCGTGTTCACGCGACATTATTTCAACTGATAAGCAATCAACAATATCAACGTGAGGACCTGTGTTTACACGAGCAGTGTCTTGTCATAGTGAAACCGGTGACGAAACAGTGGGAATTTTTGTGGCGTAGTCGACACTGCATGGTGCGACGCCGCAATAATTCCCGTTGCTTGACAATAGCTTTCAGTTTCGATTTCGCTTCTTGATGTGTACACTGTACGCTGTGTACACAGTAATCAGAATTTCTGCCTAACATTTCGTGCATGTTTAAAAGCAGCTTTCTTTAACACTTAACTTTCTCTTTGCACAGCGCATTTGGGCGTGGCAAAAGTGCGCTATATAAATGTTCTTTATATATAAATTATACAAGTTCTATATCTCCGGATAATTAGAATATTTTTTATTTACATTTTCAGCATTTATAGACGAGAACTCAGGCCAATAGTCTCGTATGATTTAATAGACAGCGGTTTAAATTTCTAAACGTTTGTGATTGATTTTTACGCACGACAGCATGTAATGCTTCGCGCGTCTTAGCTATTGTCGAGACGTCTGTCTGTCTGTGTGTCCGTCACACTCTGCGCTTGTATCAAAACAGTGCAAGCTAGGACCACGGAATTTTGACTGTGGGCTGCCACAAAGACTCTATTTTTGTGACAAAATTTCGTGCCGCTAAGTGAGGGGATTCCACTCATACGAGAGCGTCAGACAGGGGATACTGGTTTTGTTTTTCTCTGACGTGATGCAGTTGGCTTATAAATTTTCCACGTACTGTTTTTTGTTCACCACTTTGTTCTGATCAGCCGCAATTAATTAGCAGATGTGCCAGCACAATATCCATGGATATATTTGTGGATATCTATATCCACGGCAAGTTTGGGATAGACTGAGATGGTCGGTTGATTGTGTAGATATCGCGTGTGCCGGTTCAGTCGTGCAGCATTTACTCGACGTGTGGTGAGTGTGTGACGTCAGGTGACCCTCTCAACTGTGGGTGGTGTGACGATCACTGTTCCACCAGTCACGGGTGTACGTCCGTCAGTACCTGGTCGAACAACAGCTGTCCGCCTGTCATCAGTCACGTACGTTCAGTGCTGTAGATGTCTTTCTCTTGACAGTTTCCTGGCAAAACCGAAAAGGTCAAAACTACCCCCACTATACAACCCTAACTCTATCTATTGGTGGCGTGGCGTAGTTGGTAGCGCTTTTCGGCTGAAACGAAGTTACTCTACGCCGGGCCCGGTTAGTACTGCGATGGGTGACTGCCTGCGGGCAGGTAAACCATCTCGGTGCGAAGCCTGCCAGCTAGGTCGACTCAGCCTTC
>Ga0056128_1006720_pt1 | contig 14526 bp, 10 predicted proteins | sample WorMetLIZISLAND2_FD_71113 | JGI IMG/M metagenome (GOLD analysis project Ga0056128, IMG submission 71113) | Marine gutless worms symbiont microbial communities from Max Planck institute for Marine Microbiology, Germany - Olavius geniculatus... ... | reverse complement strand
TGTTGCCATGGCAACAAAATTTGAGACAAAATGGGCTATAACTCGTCTTGTACAAGAGATATTTTTTGAGATCTTTGCATAGTAGTACTAGTAGTAGTGTTTAAATTACTTCACTTGGTGGAGATATGCACTCTCACGAGCACTTTTTAGTTTACTGTGCATCTAGTCTGCAGTTGATCGGTGCGTAAGTAAATTTAATTTAATTTAATTTATAAAGCACACAATGTCAGCGAGAAACTCACTGAATCTGAGGCGAATCTGAATCTGAATCTAAGGTGTGTTTGTTACATATGCAGGTTGTACCTTTCGGCTGTGTTTAATGCCTTGGACTGCACTGATGGAGACTACATGGCCTTATTTGCTCTTGGCCTTTTGTACGCTATCAGCCATAACAACGGTACATTGCATGTTTTTATGTAATAATGATTGTGAATTGCATTAGGTGTTAGGTGTATTTTTTCGATTTTTAAAGTTGTATATGTTTGTATAATTTAATGCTTTAATGTGTTGGGTTGAGTGGCAGGAAGGGAGTTCGGTTTGTTAAAATTCCGCTCCAATGCCGGCCAGAACTTCTTTTTGGGTAACAAAAGCCAAAGTTAGAAACATGTAATGCAGCAGCCAGGACATTAGTTATACTGGAAAAAAACAAGTATTTTGTGTTTTGTTTTGCTTTGAGTAATGTGATGGTGTTTTGTAGAGCTGCAGAAATTACCGATTAATCTTGAAGTAAGTAAGTAAGTAAGTATCAATTTATATAGTGCCAAAATCTCAGAAGAGAAGCTAATTGTTGAAAATGTTAATGATGACAACTGTTTTTGGTTAAATTCTTTATTAAAGTCACATCGGCAAGAAATCGCTATAACGTACATAACTAGAATGCGTGCATTTGGTATAAACATCTTTAGCTCAGAGGAATATGCTATCAACTTGTCTTTTTCTTCAGAGAACACGAACATTTTTTGTCTGCTCATAACAACAGTTTTTTTTCATTTTGTATTCTGACTTATGATACTACAATATTGGCTCTGCTGGATCTGATATATGAGGTTTGTTCGATAAATAAGTTACAAAACAACAACATTTTGTTAGTTTTCCAAATCTAGAAAGTCTGAAATATATGCTTTGTGGGGAATTTTATTCTGAACATGTGTGTCAATTTTCACAGAACATCGTCTGCACGTTTATTATTTTCCCCACCAGTAATCTATCATAACTTGCAAGTGACAAGCAGCATAGGAATGAAAAAAAATAAACTTAACAAGTTAATGCCATCTCTTTAAATGCTAAAGACTAATGTCTCATTTTTCAACATATCGTCCGAGTTCACTGAAAAATTTGTCCTATCTGTCAGCAAACTGCTGAATGCTGATGCAAAGAACGATGCTGGCTGCTGTCCATGCCACTGAAGAACGACTGATAGCAGCTCGTTATATGATGCAAATTTCTGCCCATCTAGCATTTTCTTACACCAAACGTGTATGATTGCTTCGTAACGTACTGGTCACCATGAACTGGAAGCATCTCAGAGTGAATCTGATATGCATTAATTTTTTTGTCCATGAAAATGCAATATGGACGATGCAGTTGACTTGGCTTAGAACCGTCCACTCTGGAGATTGATGTCTACGTTCGGCGCTACGCACTTTTAGTGGTGTTTGCCAGAAATGATGATGATGATGATGAAAATGCAATAATGGCATGCTGTTCTTTACAGAATGATTTCATTGTCAACGTCACCGCATTTAATGTCTATAAATGATGTCACAGTGATGTCATCGTCATAAAACTCACAGCTGCTACTCAGAATTAAATTTTCTACAAAACGTATATTTCGGATTTTTTATATTTGGAAAACTAACAGAATGACGCTATTTTGTAACTTATTTATCGAATGACCCTCATATGTGCAAAAGATATGTGCGAATGAAGAACACTTGCCGATTGTGTCTCCCTGCGTTAGCTGATTTAGTGATGGTCATTTTTAGCCAAAACATGCATGTTCTTGGACAGTGGTCAGTTTAGTTTTTGATTGAAATTAGTCATTAGTTAAGTGTTAATTTTTTAAAAGTTGAGTATTAAAATTTAAAACTGTTACAGTCTAGTGTTTTGTCGTGTATGGCTGAATTGTAGGTGTTGATCCGACCCTTCTTGATGCCGTTATGATGCCGACAGACAATTCTCCGGTCAGTGCTCTTGAAACTGAAGTTTTTACATATCGTTTTGTTTCAGAATTGTGTAGCACAGCACCATACACTACCGGCTGCATATGTGGCCACTGACCACGAAATGTCTTGCCGGCTTCTACCAGTCTCCGAATTGATATTGTTAATGGTCAACAGTAATGTTTATGACAAAGTTTTAGATTGATTAGTGTTTGCCTCTTCATTGTTTGACCCTGTTGTTTAGGCATAAGTCATCTTCTTTAATGCTGTGGTGTTGTTAGAAGGCGATTACAACTATTCCTGTATATTTTTAGCAGCCAGCTTCAACTTAACGTGAAATAACTCTGAAATTATGGGCTGTAGCTGTGATGAAATGGCTAGTCAAGAAGTTGCTGGCTTTTGGTTGATTTTTGTCTGTCTTTTAGCATTGATTTATGTTAATATAAAGAGAGTTGTAAATTTTTTGGATTTGGGTCGTCATGTTTAATAAGCCGCATATGTGACACACTGTGAAAACAGTGCACATTTGTATCTAGCTGGTTGGTCATACATTATAGTGAACACTAGGGTCCTCAGTTTTCCGCAGGCCGCGGAATTTTGATTCGAGCCGCAGAATTTGCCCTTTTCCACGGAATTTTGATATTGCTGTGGAATTCTGCAGAATTTTAGAGAAGTTAAGAAATGACCGATGATTAGTACGATCGTTGGCTTTCAGCTAACTATGTCACAGAGAAAAATCCAACTGAACTGCCTAGAACTGCGTCCCTAGTAATAATTACCATTGTATATAGCACAATCGTAAATTAACACAATGTGACTAGTTGACAAATTGCACTTTTGAAAAGAAAAGAAGATTGATAATTTCCTTTGTCTGTTGCTAGCATAACTGAGTGCCATGCCATCATCCAAAAACTGAAGTTTTTAAAACAGAATAAAGCTTAGTTCACGCACAAACGGAAGCACGGTATGTCGCGGAATTTGCACAATTTTGCCATGGTGAGCGGCGGAATTTTGCGAACTGGCCTGCGGAACTTGGCAAAATTTACCGCGGAAAACTGTGGGCCTTAGTGAACAATGTTAAAAGTCAATGTTTAAAATATATGCTTTGTTGTAGACGAAGCATCATTACAACACTGCTCTTGTACAACGGCTAATACATATTATTTCAATTGCTTGTCAACAAGGTATATGCTCTGCATCTTGTTATAACACACGTACACACATACAATTATTTTAGTATCCAGTTTTTTTCAGATAAACCTGGTTTGGATGGTTGGTTTCTTGATTTTTGTTTTTTGTTTATTCCTGGTATGTGCATCATCATCATAAAGATGCAATTTTTTTGTTTTTTTTTCCATTTGATACCATGACATAGTTGTTCTCAGCTGTACTTTCCGGCTGGTTGATGGCAAGTTGTGAAAGGAATACGCACACCAAAAATTATTAAAATCTGTTAATTCATCTTCAAGTTACAGTCGAAAATGTTGGGGGATATTTTTGGGACACTGTATAGATACTGAGATATTTAATTGTTATTTTCTGCACTACATCGTATTAAACACTAGTGCTGGCGGCTGCATATCACAGGTAAAGTGCGTCTGGCAACGTTCGAGCTTGCCATCTTGCTACTGAAGTCTCTGGTGTACAATTCCTCAGACGGACACAGCTTTCTGCAGGACGACCATCTGGCAGCCGTTGAAGGTGCTCGCGAAGAAGCTACACTTCAGATGCGCAATTTCTACAAAGTCTGGGAGAAGGTTTGTTAAGCAATAATTGAAAGGATTAATTAAGCATTCCTAGTTCTGTCTTGTTCTTGTTTTTTAGTTATGATTTTAATACTTGTAATAATAATTTTAGTTTTGGCATTTCAGTTATTGTTAATTGCAAGTGACCGCTAATGTATTTATTAAATGTTTTCAAATTTGGCACAGTGGTGCAACTCTTTTGCATCTGTAGCATTCAGCACCGAGAAAGCAACGTAAGAAACCTACAGTTTAGTTAGCATTTGTGGACACTTCACTATATTGTGTATAATTAAAACTTTAGTGTTTATGCTTATTCGTTGCAGAGTGAGGAAATATTTCTGGATATGTTTGAAGACGAATATCGTGAAATGATGGTGAGTTTGTATCACACACTGGTCACCTAATGCTTTGCTTTCTACTTTCATGCTGGATAATACGCTTCTTGTTGAAAGTTAAGTTACTCTGTTTTTAGTGCACATCACTCAGAACTTTCACATTCTTGATTGGATAACAGGAATGGCATCTGGCCTGTAAAGAAGGCTTTCACAACAATTTCCACAAGTATACTTATACTGTTTCTTTTGGGGACACCTTAGGGACATAAATATGGACAAAAGAAAAACCAAAATTACTAGAATGTGCTATATTTTTTAGCTTCACTGTACATAAGGTAAAGGCAGGGCTTGAAGTGGAATGGTATGGACTGGTATGGCATACCAGCACTTCTTTGGTTGCCTGGAAAACATACCGACACTTCTTTTCTGAAAAAAGACCTACCGGTATGCTTGTGGACTTGTTTTCTGAGATTTATGCAACTGATCGTTGATGTTTTTGATATTTGCATTGATCAGTGGCCAAAATAGCGCTACCTCGAAGGTAGGGAAGGGAGGAGGGCAAGGCTCTTCGAGAGGATGAGGTAGGGGGCTGTAAGCTAACCCAGGCCCCATGACGTTTGAGGGCCCTGCTCAGAAATATAAAGTACACCTGTAGTGTGTAAGATTGAAGTGCAAAGAGTTAATAGCAGCAAGCAGCAACTCGCTGTATCAGGCTGCAGTGGAGTAGATTGCATCACTTGCCGCTACGTGTTTGATCGAGCAAGACTTGCGTGCGCCGCCGTGCAAAGTGGAATCTATTGAGTTATATTCATATAAAGACTTCTTTATAGTTCTTTTAGCTCGCTACCTATGACAAGAATAATCTAGGGATCCTCCAGAATTACCCACCACACACCAAAAGGCACCATTTTGAAAAGGCAATTCAAAAATTTTCTTCCCAGAGGGGCCCCACGAAAATGTTTGGGGGCCATGCAAGAATGTTTCCCCAGGCCCCGCTGTGGCTTTCATTTCGTTGGGCCTGGAAAGGCATCGCTAAAATACTGGCACTTACCTTTTCCCACTTCGAGCTTTGAGTAAAGGTAAGGTAAAGGTACATGGCAGAAATTGTCAGAGAAGTCAATAGTAAAAAGTCTTTTCCAATGTTTTTTGTCGGCATGAAGCACTTGCATAAATTGCATGGATTATTGTTGCTCATTAGAACGGTAAATGATAAAGGTTGCATATAGCTTTTTATGGGAAACCCATCTTTGAGCTACGGAACATCACCTGCCACATGGGATCGCACATTGTTGCCTGGCATTCAACGTAGGTGAACATGCTTTCCCTTAACCCTATCCAGATAGACCACTACTCGATTTATCTGCCACAAACTTATGGAAGGTTAGCTGATGCTTGTGTTGACTATTTTACTGTAGAATCGGCCATTGAATGTGGAGTATTTAACAATGGATGCCTCAACACTTCTTCCGCCTACTGGAACGCCGCTGACAGGCATAGAGTTTGATCGCAGGTTGCCGTGCGGTGAAGTCGAGCGTGCTAAACGGGTGAGTCCACTCCACATGCTTCTGCATTTTTTTCTACTTTCTCCCCAATGTTTTTAATGTTGTCATAGTTTTTACGCGCGAAAGCAGTTACTACTTTTAGCGCGTCTTAGCCATCTCAATTCTGTCCGTCTGTCCGTCTGTCCATCTGTCACACGGGTGGATCAGTCAAAAATGGTGCAAGATAGGATCACCAAATCTTTACCATCGGATGCCTGGAAGACTCTAGTTTCAGGAACCGTAAAGTTTTTCCATAAATTCGAAGGGGGTCACTTCGAACGAGGGCGCTAAATGAGAGGGGGTGGGCAAAATTTGCAATTTTTGGCCAATAAGTCGCTGTATCTCAGTAATGGTGCGATATAGGGCCTAGGTTACTATTAATTGCTAATAGGAAATCGTACACTGGCTCTCGATTGGCGCTGAATTCAATGACTTTGAATGACCTTGAATGCCAAAATAGGGGGTTTTGTGGATTTTTTGGTGATTTTGGGCTGCGGCACAAGTCTATATCATTCATAAGGTGGCGCCACGGAACTATCGTTAGGCCTATGTGATCCAGATAAAGAATTTGGTATTTGTATATTAACTTAGCGTGAACACTCCAATTTTCAGCAAAACTACTGAACCGGAACTACTATAGGCTTTCACGCGTCCAGTGAGCATTAGCTCAAATTTCTTGTTTTAATAAACATCATAATGCCATCGATTTGCTTGCTGTGTTTTATTTTGCAATGGAATAAATATTTAAGTTACCATTTTGAAGAACTCTATACTATTTAGTTAGGACGTTTTGCCATAGACAGCTATAGATACGACATTTTTTGTCATTCTGCACTCGATTTGTATGTCGTTCAGGCAATACGAGTATTCTTTCTGATCCGCAGTCTGTCGTTTACTCTACGTCAGGAGAGTGAAACGCAATTGCCATTGACTCGTGCTGATGAGTGTGTCAACGTCGACGACGTCCTTGATCTCAGTGAGTAGATGCATTGCTTCTTACACAATGCTACATATTTCATTTATGTACTAGTCCTGACGTAACATTGGTTTTTGTTTGTTACCATTTGAAGAAATGTTCAGACAATGCATGACAAAGCGTGAAGTCTTTAATATTTTTGTTTATAATTTTGAAGTGGGAATAAATGTGATTGTGAATTTGTGTTTTTTAGACAACAGTGATCTCATTGCCTGCACGATCATTGAAAAAGACAGGTATCCGTGGTTGCTTTTTAGTACGTACTGTACATGTGAGTTTTAAGAGTTTGATTTTTACTTTTTAACGAAGAGCGTCAATTGAAAATTGCTTAGTTGAACTACAGTTGAGAGGTTCCAACTGTGTAAGTGATTCAGCGAGTTACCATGTTACATCAAAAAAGTGTTTTAAGTGGTCGAAGCTAATAAATTTAATGGAATCTGTGCTGTGTTTTATAGCAACAAAAAAGATCGTCGGTTTCTCGTGATCGACGTCCTACAGCTTATTCTGGTCGAGCCAGACTCGAAGCGACTCGGATGGGGCGTTGTCCGCTTTGTTGGATTTCTTCAGGTTTTATTTCCATGTTTACTTTCTTTATGAGCATTTTATTGTTTTTATCTGCAGTCATAATAGCTGAAATTGAAGCATCTTTGTATATAACCAGCCGCTAGACTCCTAAGCCGCTGCTGTAAGCTGCTGTAAGCCACCATGGAATGTGCTAAGCCAAAATTCGTAAGCCACGCTGGCAAAAACGTAAGCCATAAGATCCGTAAGCTGGTGTGCTTGAAGCTTTTTTCCAGAATTATCAGCGTAATGGACAATATATTGCATTACTACTTAAGTTAAAGCCTCTGTATAATCGTTGCTTTACAACGAGCACACAGCAATAGTCGCAGACACTTCCACTTAACATTGCAATATTTGTTGACTAAAATGCCATTCAACTAAAATGCCATTCATCAATGGCACCACAAAAAGCTGTCATGGTGTAGCCTATTCATGAATCATTATACTGGTAAATATGATGTGGTCCGCTAAACTACAGTCTTGCTAAACATCCGTACTGTAGTCTGTAGTGGCTTTGAAGACAAATTTGGTTTGTATTTGATTGTGCAGTGCATGCTTTTGTTAATTTAAAATTTAAAGAACTGTTTATGGTACATTGACGGATTGAGTTACAAGTGCTAAGCCGTCATATTTGTAATTTTTGACATTTGGGCACTCTGACGCTTAGGCCTCGAATGTCAAAAATTACAAATGACTGTTTAACCCGGTCTCCTAAGAAATACTTTAAGCTGTACCAATCTGGCAACTGTGAGTGTCAAATAGTTAACGATGAGACAAATCGATGTGATTGTCTAATTTTCTGCGGCTATTTTTTGGATATTATTTGTAAGCCGTGGCTAGCTGTCGTAAGCCATCGTTAGCCATCAGTTCTAAACCATGGTTTAAGCCGGCTAGCCAGCCGTAAGGTTTGTAAGCCAGCCGTCTGAGATTCTAAGCCACAGCTTGGGGGTCTACTAGCCACCCAGGTCAACACAGCCTGGCCATCTCACTGCGGGTAGGCTCAGTGTGTATTAGTGAAAGCTGGGCTGTAAACGGGTACACTGCGTGATGCACTAGCCCTGTATCCATGGTTTCTCAGTTTACACTGGTGTCTGGCTGAGAGCTAAAGAAATGGATATCAGCGCCACTTGATGGGCAATGTTGCTTAGGAATGACGTAACATTTTTATGATCTTTAGTACTGGCACAATTCGTTAAAAGGCCAAGTTGCACGAAAAAAACGATATTGTATAAATAAGTTTAAAATGTAATACTAATTAATAATACGCTGATCAGTTGAAACAGAAGCATCGCTTTGAATTAATTTTAATAACAATATTTTGTGCAAACTTGAATGAGGACGTCACACTCGGAACGCTTTGTAGACAGCGTGCGAAAAAGTTCAACGCCAGCAGCATGGCGGGATGTGAAGGCAGTGCATGCTCAGCGACGGGAACTCACTTGCATTTCGGAACCAGAAGTCGGATGCTGTCGGCGATTGGTGCAGCAGAAAGGGCATGCAGTTGGCCTACTTGGGTATAACAGTGGCATCTCGAAATGCAAGCGAGGCCCCTTTTCCATTGACATACGTTGACGCTCGTGGCGTGAAATTCTCATGGACGCTATATGACATACGTTACTCTGTCTATAACGTTATGCTTGCGCGCAAATTGACCACTTTAAAACTTATTTTTTACAGTATAAAGATATACTAGCAACAGGAAGATTAATAAATATCAACAAATTAACATTTGATGGAGGCAATTAGCGTTTTATTACAGTTACATAAGATGGTGCGACTTGGCCTTTAATGTGATATTTTCATGTTAATGTGCCATGTTATCTACTGAGCATTACATGTTTATGCCCAGTGCTGAATTTCTGAAATGCATATTGGCTCGAGTGCTGATGTTCATCGTAAAAGTAGTTGTTGCATTGTTCCGTCGTGACAGGACGTGGAGGTGAGTGGTGACAAAGATGACAGTCGCTGTCTGCACGTCAACGTGCTCCGTCCTACATCCATCGCCGGCGGCGCAGCAGCAGCGGCGGCGGCCTCCAGGCCTCCGCCACGCCCCTTGCTCAGCGCACGCTTTATCTTCGACGACCACATACGCTGCATGGCCGCCCGGCAGCGACTCGTGAAGGGTCGACTGCGAGCTCGCCAGCGCAAGATGCAAATGATAGCACGTCTACTGGAGATACCAGCGTCCAGCGGGGCTGACCGTGCACAGGTGACTGCTGGCCACAGTCGACGTGTTAAACCGACATCTGTGACAACCGCCATTCCAGGTCAGGCTCAGCCGTGCCATCATGATGTCTCCAATCTCCCATAGTGTACCCGCCTGCCTACAGTACTCTTCTCTCTCTCACCATGGCAGGTTTTGCTCAGTTTTTTTATCAGCCAGTTGCCTCGGCTTTGCTAGCATCCAGCGCATTGGCGTGCATGCTGGTTTGCAGCTTGATATTACTGCTCGCTCTACACTCTTCATTGCGTCGGCTGTACTTAGTAACGGGAGGCATTATGTTTTCGGTTTATTTTTCTTTGTTTTTATTTTTCACTTTTCTGAAACTGGACATCAGAGACCAAGATCCAGATTGGGGAGAAGAATATGATTCTCACCTAGAAGTAACTGAGGTCAAATTTCAGCGAGATCTGTTGAGGGATTTTGGATGGAGAGGCATTTATATATCATCAGGCAATTTTTGATTTACTGTTGCATGCAGAGTTTTGCTGCTAAATTTTACTTTTTAGATGCAGCTTTTGAGTTGCTTATTGCTGCATGCTGTTGCTCATCTGTCACTGTTGCATTATCTGCTTGCTGAATCATGTATGCTTATTGATACTAGACTCTGATATTAGATGTTGTATTAGCTATATTTATGACTTGCCTATCTTCAAACTACGCAGTACATATGTGTTGTCAGATTTGCATAAATTTACATCTGTGATAAATTGCAACGGACACATTTCAGTTTTTTTCTAACCAGCATTTGTATCTGGAGATTACTTTACAGTTTAGTCTTGGGACCTGAAATGTGAATCATTGGAGGTTGTTGCAGTTTGCAGCCATGATGTCTTTCTCTCATCTAGCCGTCAGAGTCAAAGGACTGAAGGGCTATAAATTGTAACAGACTGACTTTTGTTTATATATCACTTTGTCATTTTTCCAATACGCACCGCATAGTTTGTTGTACATATCATGCTGATAATAAATCATGGTTCCACTGGTGAATTTTCAAAATGACCTGCTTGTCAAAATCTATGTTGACTTTGCTTTCTGTCTGTTTACTTAGCCTCCTTCGTGAAGTTTAGTCCAGGATTTAGCAGCTACTGTGTCCAGTAACCTATGTATGTTGCATTGTGTCGAGTATAATTCAGTTGCATCTTTATGAAAAGATATGTCTGGCATCGCACTGGCAGTGCATCATAGACTTAGTGGCCTGTTCAGCTGCCTGCTCATTGACCTTGTCGTTGGCCCACTTTGTTTTTTTATTATTGCGTAGAAATGTTTTAGATATCTGTTAATTATTGATCATTGAGTGAGTGGCTGTAACGTGTGTGGTGTTATTCGGTGCAGGTCGAAGTTACATGGTGCAGCATTCTGTCGACTCCGTGTCTACCGGTACATCCACGGACGTTCAGCAGTCGGTCTTTGCTTCAGTCGATGCTGTACCTGCATTCAGTGCTGCTGCCGCTCGTGAGGATGATCCACCAAGCCAACAGCAGATGCCACGATTGGCCGAGCTTCAGGTGTCATCTTCGCCGCCAGCCGGAAAGACGTCAGCCGCTTCAAAGAAGAAGTTGATGTCGATGGCATTCCAAGCACAGAAGCAGCGTCGCGAGGCAGCCGCCGCTGCCGCTGCTGCTGCTGCCACGGCCACTGAAGTCAGCTCAAACGCCGATACAGTTTCATCTTCAGATACTGAGACTTCGACAGTCGTTGGACATGATTACGTCGATAGCAGTACGACTCGTGTTGTTAGAGATTTGACGCAGACAGTTGATAGTAGGCAGGCATGGACTGATGATAGTTCCACATCAGAGAAGTATGATGCTGTCTCAGCTGTTGAGGCTGGTAACGAATCACATGATTCTGCACTGGAGGTTGACGCAGCTAGGCCTGTCGGCACAGCAGCCGTACCTCCTAAAACGCTGACTCCTGCCAACGCGTTGCCTGCATCACTGATGACCTCTGCGGCTGACCCGGATGATCACCGGCATTCTATCAACGAAGTCCTGAGCTCTCCCATTAAGCTGGTGCCGCCGGCTGATCCACAACACATCCATGGTATAGTTGCTGCCGAAACTGATGAATCGCTGCCACCAGACACAGACATTAATGAATAGGTTAGGTTAAAATGGTTAAACGCTATAGCTCTTCATAGGAAGCCCATCTCAGAGCTACGGAGTGTCACCTGCCATATTGGATCACACAGTGTTACCTGCCACCTGACACAGATGAACGCGCCCCACCTTAACCCAAACCAGATAGGCTGGTACTCGATTTACCTACCCCGGAGGGATGGAAGACTGAGTTGACCTAGGCGGCTGGTTACATACCCAGATGGTTTGCCTGCCTGCAATGGAGTTTTGCGCACTTTGAGTGCTTCTAGTTACAGTTGTCATCTTTCACATGCTGCTCTCGTTGAGTGGCACAGCAACCACACATAATCTTTGCCACTTTTTTCAGACTGCAGTTTTGTATTTTAATCAGTACTAAATTTTTGTACATAAATGTAGATTTATCTAGTTTTTCCTGTTTGATTTTTGGTATAAGGCTGCTGTTGTTTCCGTCAATTGTGCATAATGCACGCATTGTCATCTTCATTAAAGTGTGTTATGGAGATGCACATTGTATCTGGTTTTGCTACACATGCTATCTGTGATGTCTGTGTTTTATAAACTGTGTGCTTTGCGCTAAAGAGACATATGCCATCATGCTCAAACGCTATATCTGTGGTCTTGCAGTGTAAATTGGTGTCTGGCTGAGGGCTAAGGAAATGGAAATCAGCATGGTCGTATGGGCTCTATGGCTCTGGAAGGAGTTTATTTTTTTGCTTTGTTTTTGACCATAGAAAGCCACAGTAATTCTGCGTCATTGTCTGCACATAATTGCTATCGCAGTAGTAATTATAATGAATTGATGCCATCTGGGTGGTGTGCAGACAGATGAATTTAACTTGTATGACATTTCAGTCCACGGTAATGTAACTGCCTGTACTAGTGGCTTCTGCGCTAGTGAAATTTGACAGTTCTCACTTATTGTTGCATTTTTGTGGGAATTTTAAATTTGACATAATTTGGACATGAATTGCAGTAACATTTGACACTCACCATATGTTGTCAGAACGCAGACACATATTGTTGTACTGTGGAAAAAATTTGTGAAGTCCTAGATGGGGACAGATGATGTGTGCAGATGATGGGGTGACTGATAATAGGGACAAATTTTGGTGTAATTGGTTTGGAATGGATTTAAGCTTTGTATGGTTAGGTTACTTTGGTATACTTGGGTATGCTTTAATGGGAAATAAACCTTGAAAACAACGTGGCTTAAAATTTTAAATTTTTGTCCGCATTGTTTTCAAAGTTTATTTCCCCTTCAAGCACAAGCTTGTATTTTGCACTAGCATTACTGAGTGCTGGTTGAGTGCCGAGTGATTTGTTGATATCATTTTTCATATATAAATGTATTGCATTAAGTTGCACATGTACATGTACATAGTAGGATCGCATACAGGTGCAGGTGGCTTGTTTATGTGAGATGCTGATTTATTTAGACTGAATTATATATATAATTAAATTCTGTTCAATATATATTGAATAGAAGTGTTAATGCAAGTCATTTAGGTGTACCCGGTATTAGTTATTATTCTGTGCTTGGTGATAGTCTTTTGCAGCATTTGTACTCGTGTTGTTATCTAGAGTTGCAGATTCAAGTTTCAGACTTTTGTTTAAATTTTGACTCGAATCAGTGTTTACTGTTTATTGGTATTTGTTATGTTCTCTATTTTGTGCTTATCCATTTTGGCACAATTGTTCAGCCTCACCTGTCATAGTAAAAAAGTAGCCCAATAATTATGTTATACAAAAACCGAAAACCTGTATTGGATGCATGCAAAACGAGTTGTAGAAGATTTAAGATCGTGCTGCACTTGGAGAATTGGTTGGGTGTGTTAGCCATTAACAGAGGAAATACCCAAACTATACAATTTCCATACTTTACTTTTTGCTTCTGTAAGGACGACAAGAAGCCCAGCTGAGGCTAGGATAGCCAACCATACTGGTTGTCAGTGACCTTCAAGGTCATCCAAGGTCGATGATTTTTATCTCATTTGAAAGCCAACATGCCACTTCCTATTGGTGATTTATAGTAACCTTGGTTCTCTAAGACCTATGTGTTTGCCAGGGTACATCCATTACAGTCAGACAGACAGACAACGTGCCACTAACTCTATCGTTACTTAAGTACGATCGGCTAAAAATGGGGACATCAAAGCAAGAAACTGCTAATTTGACTTAGCACATTTTACATGTAACTGAGGAATTGTGTTAAGATTGATGCAGAAAAAATTATATATGAATACTTACTGACAGGAGCCGTGAAATTTCTATCTTGCACTGCTATCTTAATTATATATTGCTACAGCTGGTAAAAGTCTGGTTTTGCTATATATAATGTATTCAGCTTTTGGTTTGTCATCCTTTCTCCCTACCCGCTACTTTGAGTTATATGATATTATAAATGTACTCATGCTGTTGTGTGTGATTATGTTGACACTGTCATTATCGCTTGAGTTCATCACCTGAGCTGAACTGACAAAGCAGCTAGAAATTTAATTTTGGACACCTCTATTTCTCTGTGTTAATAGAGTGTCATTTATCAAATGCTACTTTTTCCATTAATTAATTACTGGAGAAATGGCGTGAAAGATTTCTATATGAGACGACCATGTAACCACTACAAAACTCGATGACAACTTGCAGAATTTTTCACGTCGTGGCTTCTGTAAAGGTTCAACTTTATGTTTATTTATTATAAAGGTTAAACTTACTGTCCCATTATTAAGGCCTATGTGTTTGTGTGCATTTTGTCTGGAAAGGCCGTCCCCAAAATGATCTATACTGTGTCGGGTGGGACCAGGGCCGGATTTAGCTGGTGTGAGGCCTGGGGCCCAGCTGGTGGGAGGCCAGTGCCCAGCTATTACATAACTAGAGACATAG
>Ga0056128_1006719_pt1 | contig 14526 bp, 11 predicted proteins | sample WorMetLIZISLAND2_FD_71113 | JGI IMG/M metagenome (GOLD analysis project Ga0056128, IMG submission 71113) | Marine gutless worms symbiont microbial communities from Max Planck institute for Marine Microbiology, Germany - Olavius geniculatus... ... | reverse complement strand
TGTGCATTCCTGCATTTTGCATAACGCCATCTTGGCCGCCATTTTCGGTTTCGGTTCGGTTAATAGAAAACCGGTTAACCGAAATTTTTTCGGTTAACCGGTTAACCGAGAACATCCCTAATTTGTACCTATCCCACTTCTGAGCGAAGTGGTGTGGAATATGATTGCTCACAGATAACGGGCGCGGAAGGTCTTGCGACGCATCCAGAGCAACGCACTTTACAGCTTAAAATTATATGACAGAAAGCCTAACTATCGCTAAGGTGGACCGACCGTGCCGTCTATATCCGAAGGCCAGCCTCCGACTTTCGTTTGCAGAAGAAAGCAATTTCCCAGAGTGACTGCAGTCACATACTCGCTATACGGTGATGCTGCTATATCGGATGCTATGCAATTTACGCTAGGTTACGATACAACAATCTGGCGCACATGGGTGATGGCTGCGGACAGCAACTTATCCAAAATTGCGGCCAAACCGCTGCAGAGAGAGACATGGATACTGTTGACAACCTATAGGAACTCGTCATCGCTCTTTCAAACGGTACCATCGCAGACCGCCTGCGACGTACCGTTTAGCCACAATACGCACGATTGGCATAGCAGAGTGCGTAATAAGCCTTCAAAGTCATTCAAGGTTGATAATTTTTGTGGCATCTGAAAGAACTTATGCGACTTCCTTTCTGTTAGTGTTCAATAGCAAACGTAGCTATATCTCTCACCATTTCTGAAATACGCTGACTTATCTGTTGATAAACGCACATATTCCAACTTTACCTTTGTTAGACCAAAATTTAAATATGTTCACCTTGCACTCGATTGCTGAAGTTTTGCACGCAGAGAGCCGTGGCACCGCGGTAATTAGCCATGTAATAAGTTTTCTGGTAGGACCTAACGTTTAGCCACAATACGTGCGTCACAGACGACAGATGGCGACGACAGACGACGACAGACGACGACAAACAGACAACACAATCATTAAAAAACTCGGCCCAAAAACAAATAGTCATATTACGTGCAGTTGAGAAGCATAAACTGAAAAATTTTGAGGCTCGAGCGACTCGGCTCAAATATTTTGTGGCTTCGGCTCAGAAAAAAATTGCGGCTCATTTCGGCTCAAACATTTTGCGGCTCAGCTTTTGCGGCTTCGGCTTTGGGTGCCAGGTCTAATACAGTACAATAAAACTTAGAGTGAAAATTGCCTATGCCACCGCAGACATTTTGCAGTCAACTGTGGAAAAGAGGAAGAAAACAGATGAGTCTTAAGTTTAGTCTTAAGTGTTCGCAAGCACTTTGAGGACGTCACTTCTGATAGCAGAATGTTCCAAGTTCTTGCTGCAGCGACAGGGAACGCTCCGTCGCCGATCGTGGAGAACCGTGTCAGTGGTACAATCTTACCGCACGCATCGTTAATGGAACCCCTAGAGCGCGTTCAACAGAGTTTTTGCTGCAGAAAATCGTCAGCCGTGCTCGCTGTCGCTGTGCCGTGCGTTCGAATGAAAATTACTTGGTGTGCAGACATTTTAAACTAAATTATTAACTACATTTTAATCCAGTATTTTACTGCGACGTGTTTAATAAGCTGCTACTTGCAAATCGTGTGTTGCAACGCAATACAGGTACAGTTTAATCTTTACCTCACAGTTTTAATCGTGCAAGCGTTTTAAGTAGCAAATTTACCCAGTACATCTAAAGTACACTGTGTCTCAAAAAACATCCCCGACATTTTCAACTGTAATTTAAAAACCAATTATCAAATTTTGATAATTTTTGGTAAGAATATTTTCGACACAATTTGCCATCAAATTACTGATCAGTTTCCCACCTCACCCAGTGTATGCTTTTGCCTTATCTAGGGAAAACAGATCAAGCGCAATATGTGTTAAAATAAACAGAAAACCTGAAAAAAACATCTCCGACATTATCGATCGTAACTTGAACAAAGATTAGCAGATTTTAATAATTTTTGGCACAAATATTTCTGACGCAACTGGCTATTTAATAAGTGTTTTAGTTTTCATCCCACTTAACATCTGCTTTTGCACTACCTGGGGAAAGCAGACCAAGCATAATACGTGTTAAAATAAATGACAAAACGTCAATAAATTTCATCTATCCTAATCTGTGGGCCCCAACAGCCGGTCTGTTACAAGATGTGACTGTCATGCAGCAGTGTGTCTACCAGATAAAGTTTAGGAATGTTTGTGAAGTCAAGAAGCGACTGCTACAGTCTGGATTGGTCTGCAGCAGAACATTATCGATACTGCTGTCAATGAATAGAAAAAGCGTCTCCTTGCTCGTGTTCGCATAGTGGGCCAACACTTTAAGCAGTTTTACTGCAGACAATTGAAAAATGGACAACTGGGTGAAATGTCGGCTAAAATGCCAAAAATGTAAACAAAATGTGTTTTTACGCGTTGTGTTTTCCCCAGGTAGTGCAGAAACAAACGTTAGATGAGGTGGGAAACTAAATGGTCATTTAATGGCAAGTTGTATCGAAAATATTTCTACCAAAAATTATCAAAATTTGATTAGTGGTTTTCAAGTTACAGTCGAAAATGTCGGGGATGTTTTTTTGAGACACAGTGTATATCGTTTCACGGCGTACAAATTCACTTGGATTACAGTCGCAAAATTGGAGAAATATTTCAATCCTTGTAACTTTCAGAATTCGGACGAGTATAACACATAGTCTATCGTAGCTTAAGACTTGGAATTCAGTAATTTAGCCGTGTCCAGTTATGTCTATCACTGATGCTTATAATTGTGGTTTTGCATGCAGACTGGCGGAGGCATCATTAACCTCGGCTTTCTAAGACTGTTTCGCGCCGCTCGTCTTATCAAACTGCTAAGGCAAGGATACACCATCCGCATCCTGCTCTGGACGTTCGTTCAGTCCTTCAAGGTTTGCTGAAATATGTGAAATATAAAAACAAACAGTGTCTTCATATACAACAAAATCGGCCAATATATTGCAGAAAATGGCGCATAAAAATAGTGTCAGGCAGTCTGACAGGTTTTGAAACGGTTAGCCGCGATTATTGCAGTAAAGTGCGGTTATGTTAAACAATTTCTTATCGAGTTGTGACAGTATTCTGTTACAACGTGTGTGACATTGTGTGATGATTTACACGGTGTACAAAATAAAAATAAAATGTTTCATTTAATTTTGTGCCAATATCCTCTATATTCGCTAATCTATGTAGCCTATCTCCGACAGTGTGATGAACATTTATGCCATTTATGCCATATGCCATTCTTTGTGTGTGTTACACTTTGCAGGTTATGTCGTTTTCTAAAATAACATTGCATTATAATGCATTTCGTTATTTTTTACTCTGAGTGACCAACATTTGTGGGCGAACTTTTTTTTTGAAAACCTACCACAAGCTTCTTTACGGTTGTGTAAGTAAGAATCAAATTTCTCTGTGGACACGGTTTGATGCGTTGTCGTCTGCAGGCGTTGCCGTACGTCATTCTGCTGATTGCAATGCTGTTTTTCATCTACGCCATCATTGGCATGCAGGTCTTTAGCTTATATTATAATCATTGCTGCTTCATTAGACAGTATTTCGATACGTACTGTGAAGTAATAATCAGTTTATTTCTCGCTTTCTAATAGCTTAATTTATTTGTATACAGTGCATTGAAAGTTTATTGTTGCAAAACAGTTAGACTTTAATAAGATGTGAGGTTTGCATTGATTGACATCGAGACTTACCAATTTAATATTTATGTTTTTTTGGGTGATGGTTGTCAAAGACGTTTCAAAATTTAGGAGTTTAGATTATTTCCCCTTTCCTTGTTTTTTTGTTAATTTTTAAACATTTTTTTTACATGTATCAAACCAAAGCCACAGTTTTTTTCTTTTTTTTAAAGTTTACGTATTTTTTGTCATTTTCAGGTGCCCAAAATTTGAATGTGTAGTAATTGTTGCATGCACTTATTCCAATGGCGCGGTTGGTTGGTCAGATGTTTGGACAGGTTCGATTAAATTCCAACACCGCCATTAACAGGCACAACAACTTCCGCACCTTTCCCGACGGTCTGACACTACTGTTCAGGTGACTTCAAATACCAGAGAGAACCGCAGAAAACCGCAGATATACGTCGTACAGTCGCATGCGACCCGTAGAGATGGCGTAGAGTTGCAAAAGTGTTGTGGCAAACTCGTGGCGTAGCCAGAAAAAAAGATGGGTGTCACCAGGGAGATACAATTCTCAGAAGGATGAAAAATGTGGGAAGGTTACTTCTCTGAACCAGTAATAAGATTTAAATTATCATTGTAAAGTCAGCCACGGAGATGTGTGGAACACGACTTTGAGCATGTTGAAAGAAAATTTGTGGGAACAGTGTTGTTATCTTAATTTACTAAAGCACATCTTACCATTAATAAGCTATATTTATGTGAAATCTAAACTTTTTTTGCTGATTTGTCAAAGTTTTGGAAACAGCTGTTATTTTTAGAACGATTTCTGTTTGCTGCTAAATGTCGCCACAGCAAGGAATTTGTCGACCTCAGAATCTGATGAAAGACATTTATCCACTATTTCTCAAAAGACTTGACTTTGTATTTGCAAAATTTGAATTAGGGCTTAGTTTAAATTTAAGAGTCAGTTATTCCATTGCTACTGGCTACACCACATAGTGGCTTATCGTTTGTAATAGAAATTGTGAGTAATGTTTTGTTGACTTTGAGCTTTTCAGTTGCAAAACAAGACAGTGTCTCAGCCTGAAAAACGTACTAGTTTTTAGATACTGATATCTGTCAAGGTGTGTGAGATCTGCGTCAAAGACTTTCCTTAATATTTTCTGTTAAATGCATTTTGTACACACCACAAAATTACTAACCAAAAAACTGAAAGCTGAAATCTAAAATCGACAAGAAGCTACAACTGTGAATTTGTTATGCCAGGGCTAATGACTACCTTTTGAAGCCGCTGAACTGACAGCATAGATGTGTGTGTTGTGCAGTGGTAGTACTAGTTATCTATGGTCGTTACTGTGTGTGACGTCATTGCGGTTGCCATGGTAGTTGTGTTCGTTGTGCTTGTTACCATGGTTACAGTATCCATGGCTGCGCTGAAGTGATTGTGAGTGTCACATATGCTTGCATGTATCGTGTGTTTATGCTTACTCCTGCAACTCACTCCATCAGATGTTCGGAGCCATTGCGCTTAGTTCGGCGACCGAAATTAATCGCCAGAACAATTTCCGAACGTTTATCAGTGGCCTTATGTTGCTGTTCAGGTAATAATAGTGATAAACAGAGCATCTGTTGATTACGTAATCTTATTAACTTATTAACTTCCGTTGCCGTTGGTAGTACAACTGAATGCACGCTGTCTTCGCGCTCAGAACAATTCTTTCTTCTTTATCTCAGTTGCAACGTCTTAGACTGCACTTTTCGTCAAACGCATCATGTTTTCTGTTTCATTTTGTGGTTATATTTCGCACATATTTACAACGTTCACAGCCATTACTTGCTTTTGTGTTATCATCAACAATGGCTTTGGGCTTTTTATGCTTTTGCATTTCTGCATCTCTTGTGCTGTGCTTCTGAATTTTCTGCAAATAAACGTTTTAATCGAGCTTCGTTATTATTCTTTCCAACAGGAATTTAAAAAAACCTTGTAACGAATGCCTGCACGCAGCGACAATATTTGTTTTGTATTTTATATTTGTCTGTTTTTTCCAGTTTTTCATACTGTTTCTGATATGATAACTGCATCAAGGAATCGTTAGACACGATAACCGTCCAAATGTCAAAAAAGTTGTTGACGACTTCGACCAATTGCACACAATGCAGCACAGTCTGAGAATATTTTTTTCAGCAATCCAATTAAAAGTCACTTTTCCAGAAAACGGTTGCTTGAATAACTCAATGGTGTAGCCAGGATCTGAATGTAGGGGACACTTGAAAGGTGAAATGCGGGAAGGGATGTCCTTTCTTTTTGTGGGGACGGATGTTTTATTCTTACCGTGGAATGGATCTGAGAAGCGGACTCTGTGTTTCCGTTTTTTTTGTGTGTGGAAATGAGGTGTTTTGGTGCATTTTGGCACTATTTTGAGTAACTGAGTAGGCTTTTAGGAGGCACATGCCTTCAGTACCCCCTATGAACTCATGTAAGTGAACGCCCATGAAAATGACAACTTGTATGCGAACTAATGTAGTAACATTATAGTTGCATGCTGCATGCAGCCTGCCATTAGATGTAGAAATCAGAAATTTCAACATAGATGATTTTTGTTTAACAAATGAAACTTACTTGTACATAGAAAAGCAAAAGTCTTTAAGCACTATCAGCTATAAGCACCAAATGCATGCGCATATAGCTTTCATTTGCGGAGTACAATAAATAAAAATCAGCATGATTTTGCCATGCATACAATTTGGATGCACGCCGCCTCAGACTTTAATGTGCTCGTGAAATTTGCTTGTATTGCTAGATCTAAAAGACAGAACGATACTGATGTGTTTTCCTCTGTGAGAACAAATTGGCCAAAATCTTCCTAGTTTTCTCAAGTTTGCGTGTGGCGTGATTTATGCTCAAATATCGCTTTTTTGTTTGCATGTTTTTTAGAATTGTCTGTTACTAATTGTTGTTTTTAAACTTAATTTTATAGTGATAATTTTGAATACTGGTATTTAGGATACTGGATAAATGAAAGAAAAAGCTAAATGCCGCACTAGAAAATGCTTGACCAGATTATTAGTAAGAGCTGAGAGTAGTCCTAATTTAGTTGTCGAAACAGAGGTCAACAAAGTTGTATTGTATTTGTTTATTTAAGGAACAGAGAACACTGCAGCATGTGCACATAATCACAGTTGTCCAGCAAGGCATAAGCACTTAAGAGTTGTTTTGCATTAAGAATACACAGACAGACAAACAATGCAATTGACATGAGTTGCTAACACCGCAGATACATACAAATTAAACTGACACTTTTCGTTCCCCATAATAACGATTGGAACGAACAAACAGTAGTAAAGTAGTTTAACTAGACGTGAACGTTTACAAGGTAGAGTAGCGACACATTTTCTCTTCTGCTCGACGCTCGATCGCCGTTAGTTTACAGCGTGAACTGTGTGACCGAATCAAATTAAGCTGGTAACGATTAAGTTTAATAATGATTAAAAAATCAATGAATAATTAATCCTTAACTTAGTAGCAAAAATTTATTTATAGCAAACTTATAATTACTAAAACTTTCAACGATAAAGCGCGTGATTAATCGTAAATTTTTGCAGCTCTGTAAATAAAAATAAATACAAATATGTGACCTGCAGCTAGTTTGTGAGCAACTAGGCTACCATTGTGTGTCTGCTGGTTGTTAGGTGTGCTACGGGTGAGAGTTGGCAGCAGATCATGCTGTCGTGTATGGGAGGCAGAGAATGCGACCAAGAGACGCCACCCGACAAAGAACCCCGACAATGCGGCAGCGATATCGCCATTCCGTACTTTGTCTCGTTCATCTTCTTCTGCTCTTTCCTTGTAAGTCCACTTTAGTTGCATTTTTTCGTAGTTCTGTTCTCATCCAAACATGAACCAACATTGTCAGTTTAGTACATTTCACGTCTCACACGGCGTTTTATAGGGTGTTTACACGATCCAGCTAACGTCCAGCAAACTTCCAGCAAACGTCCAGCAAATATCGAGCTGGCTCGTCGATTATAACATATAGCAGCAAACGTCCAGCAGACGTTCAGCAAACGTCCAGCAATTAGCACGTGTATTTTGAATACATTTGCTGGAAGTTTGCTGGACGTTTGCTGGATCGTGTAAACACCCTATTACAGTTTCAACGATTATTAAGCGGCACATGCCGGCTATTGAGACAGATGTTACCGTAGCGTGGTCTGTCCGTCCGTTACACTTTTGCACTCTGCTAAAGCCGCTAAACAGAATGAGGTTTCATTTGACAGATAGTTTTATGATGGCCTAATTAGTTGCGGTAACAGCTTATGGACAAGGGTCCGCCGTTCCCACAAAAAGAGGAAATTCGTGCAAAATTCGTATTGCAAATTAAGCCCTCTACTGTCTTTTTACAGATAGTGAAATGGTTAGGCCTAAGCCTACTATAGAGCGTCTACACGAACTTGCTAACACCCTATGCGACGGTGCCGTTTCTGATTCAAACAACTTCTCCTTGACCAAAGTTGCAATTTTCACGCAGATAGCTACAAATTTCCGCCAACGGCGGTCATGGTGCTCAGATATTTTTGCCTCTAGATTTTCCCCCAAAATTTGGGGATTTCCAGCCCCAAATTTGATACATTTGGTTAAAAATTCCGATATGAAAAATTTGTAAGAGCCCGAAATTTAGGTGTGCAATTGTTGTTCTCTTATGCCTCTCTGCTATGATGGATGAAGTCTGTAATAAAAACAAAAGTAATCTGTCATGGCTGGGAACGTGCTCCCTACTTTTGTAACCCACAACACCGCTAACTGCATTCCTCTGGACATAAACGTGTACTGTATATCTTTGATCTTTTGCGATCGATTCTGCGCGTGGTTAAGTGGTCGTTGTTGCCATGGTGACGTGTCTGTGTGTCAGATGCTGAATCTGTTCGTGGCTGTCATCATGGACAACTTCGACTACCTGACCCGTGACTCGTCGATCCTCGGACCTCATCACCTTGACGAGTACATTCGCGTCTGGGCCGACTACGATCCTGCTGCCAGGTAGGCCTTTTATATATTACTGTGTGATGCCTTACAGGTCCAGTGCCCAGTGCTTAACCGTTGGCGCGAGTACGCTTATACCACCCCAGACAGTGCAGTGTCACACCTAAACCAGGCTCAGATAGCATAGGCTATACCGTCGTTTGCGAGCTAAGTATGATTTAAGCGTTGTAAAATTACCGGCAGGTATCTTGTACTAACTGACTGAACTGTATTGAACTGAACCGTACTGAAGTGCCTGCCGTTTCGGTTCCGTTCGTTCGCTTAGTACAGGTCGTTACCGAGTTTTTTTACGCGGTACAGATCTTAAGTTGCCGTGCGTAGGAAAAAATTACAGCGTTCAACAAACTTCTAGCAAAATGTTTGAGAAGAAAACAGGAAAAAAGGGAAAGGGAGAAAAATAAGGGACGGGGAAAGAAAGGGAGTAAAGTAAAAATGCGGGCAAAAAGCGACCAAGTTTCGACGGAAGCTGATGTCAAGTGACGCATCCATCCTGGTTACTATGGAGAATGGTAATGATGATGCTGCTGATTCTGTGCTAAATCTAGCGTTTTGTGTTTTCTGCTGTGTGCTCGGACAGTGGCAGAATTCCGTACACGGACATGTATGACATGCTGCGGAATATGGAGCCGCCCGTCGGATTCGGCAAGAAATGTCCCTACAGACTAGCCTACAGAGTGAGTTAAACTGTCTCGCTGCACACAGCTTTATGTGAACAGTACGCATGTTTAAAAGCTCCAAATCGTTTCGGTTTAGAGCTATATATGACGTCATAAATTACAATGACGTCATATTCACAACCAACTCATTAGAGTTCGTAAAGGACGTACGTTTTACTGATGTATAGATTGTAGAAAATATATATTATTGTATTACATATCTGTTTTTCTGTCTGTCTAGGCTTAGTTCTGTTCTGACTTATTGTCGAATTAAAGTGATATATCGAGGCCAGAAACTTTTGGGATGACCCTCGTATTTCTTCCTCATGCTTGAAGTTAACTGCATTAACCAGACACGTAATTTGTTTTTTTTTCGCATTTGCCAGCCCCGAGTTTTTAGTGCTCCATTTCCAGTCTCGCATTATCTACCCCTGCATTTTTGACCCCGTTTGTGCCGCAAATTATAGAATTCCAGTCTTGCATTTTCAGCATCTCCCTGAGACGCTCGTTAATTCTGCCATGGGAAACGTTCACACCAAGTTTTGATTTTTATACGTCTTTGTGTTTTGAGTTAGGAACCCACCACAGAACGGACAGACAGACAGACAGACAGACTTGGCAAGACCCGCAGTGTGGCTTATTAGGACGTTCGCATGAGAACTGGCAGGACAGCGTAGCGGCGCATTTGAGCTGTGGTGAGATCTTTAAATCACAGCCATCATATGCCTATTGCAAACTAACTGCTAAATAAATTAATAAAAAAGTCTTTCCATTGGAAAAAAATCGCGCAATGCCAAAATTATTTTGATGAGCAAAAGCACCCGTGGCTACTTTAAGGTCTATTTTTATAGTGGCCAAAACGTCAACTTAGATTAAATAGCAGCTGCTGAATACACGCGTATTTAGCTTCGATTCACTCGGTGGAACCTTAACATCAGCGACCTATAGTCTTGTACATTAGACTATACGGCAGTGATTCAGTTGTTGCATTGAAACACCAAATGATTGTCGTGTTTGCGTAAACAGAAGCTGATACGGATGAACATGCCGGTTGACGACAACAGCACTGTTCACTTTACGACTACACTGTTTGCGCTCATTCGAGAATCACTCAGCATTCGCATGGGCCAAGGTACACCTACCGACTGATCATTTTACGTTTACTCGCATTTCGGGCCATTTGTGCAATGAATTTGCTGTCGAAGTGTTTGTACATGCAATCACTGTAGTTTATGAGGTTTTTGTGCCTCTGCCACCGACAGGTATCAGCGTTGTGTATTTCGGTTGTCCGTCCGTAAGTGCGTCAGTCCGTGCGTCGCGATAAGATAGTTAGCAAGGTATTTAAGTATGCGGTGACGTTAATTTAATTAAACTTTGGCTTCTACTGCGCCTAAGCCTATCGATCAGGTTTTAAAAATTGAGGGGCCAAGGTCAAGGTTACTACAAGGTCAGATGTGAACATGCTGAAGCACATGTCTTCTAAACGGTTTGGAAAATGTTGACGATAAGCCAGCGTACGTACTGGTATATTTTATACGTATACGTATTTTTATTCGATGGAGTATTTGGGGTTTTAACGTCGTGATTTGTGAGGTCAATGTCCCAAGGTCAGATGCGCTTTTACGTTGAAATTAATTGCCGAATTAACGACGCACGTAAATTGTGTGCGGTACAGCTGAAGAGATGGATCGTTTGGACGAGGCCTTGCGCTGCACTATCAAGAAGCTGTGGCCGATTGAAGGCAAAAAGATTCACGCCATGCTCATTCCTACCAACGACGGTAAGTGCCAGAGCTGCCACTGTCATTTACAGTCGCTCAAACAATAATTTAATTACTTTTATGTTATATACCGTGGAGGTGGCATTTGCCATTAATAACGCTTATTTCGTAGCATTTAGCTCCGTGAAGGGATGGATGTAAATCCAAAAGATAGCTGTTCCATGCGTTTAATACGTATAATATAATTGCTGGGAAACTTTATTGCTTTTCAAAACTTTTAAAAGCATTTTTATTCACAAAGGTTCACAACTGTTGCTGAATTATATTTATGTTTTCTGTTTTATGTATTAGTAGACTTTAAACCGCGACGATCCCGATGATATACGTCACTTTGTAACTTACTTATTCTAAAACAGACTATATTTCACAAGGTAGTGTAGCGACGTATTCGGAGTGTAATGGGGGATCTTTAATGATTACTTAACTGCAAAGCACTTAATTGCAAATTTGCTGCAGAGTATATGTCGCTGAAAGAATTTGGAAGACAGAATTTTGATGCAGAAAAATGCAATGGCTTAATTTTAATCAGGGCATTTTGTGTGTATGTTTGTGCATGCGTAGAGTTGACGTTTGATCGGATGACTGTTGGTAAGATCTACGCGGGACTGCTGATTGCTGAGAACTGGAAAGCGTTCAAGGCTAATAAAGGCACCGGCGCAGACGCGTCCAACGCTTCTGTGGTAAGTCGTCTGTCTATTAAATTTTATCCCATCAAATAAGTTTGTTTAGCCACCAAGCTGTTTCTCTGGATGCTGTGACTATTTATGCGGTTATCTTATACGCCACATTACGTGTCTTGCCCGTCCGTCTGTTTGTCTGTCTGACCCGCACGGGGTTCTAACTCGAGAACAGACAAACGTAGTTAAACCAAAATTGGCATGAACATTCCCCCAGGGCAGCAGTAAGCGGTGTAGCCTGCCTAAATTTTCAGTTTAACAGGTAAAAGGTTGAGGTCACCGGACGTCAAAATTTCTAGTGCGGTTAAAACTCAGGGCGGCTCAGGCGCCGACTGCAAACGCTTGAGCCGTTCGGCAACTGGACGGACAGCCGCGTAAATGGCAGTCGCCGTCGACAACTTTCCTTGTTGTATCAGTGGTAGACACCGTGATGCTTTCTGTCATTTTGCTTTAATGAATTTAGAAAATTAAGAGTACCGTGTCATTGTGCATGCAGCAGAAAGTAAGTTTAATCTGTAATGTGGTGTTTTCAGTTAGCTATAGCTACACGTCGTCATGAGTTTTATTGCCTTTGATTTTTTCAGAAATGAAATTTAATGCCAAAATCTTGTAAAACAATGTCAAAGTAATCTAGGCAAAAATTGAAATGATGTAATTCCTGGAATAGTTTCATATTGTTGTTACCACGTTACTAGTAGCTGTATAGTACGTCTTATAATAATTTGCGTGCTTTACAAACGTTTCAGGACAACAATGCAAATGAGGTTAGCGGGCAGAAGTGGTTTATTTTATTTAAGCATGAACTTTTTTATTTTTGAATTCTATGAGTATTTGTGAAATAACGGACCGCTGTTTCTTACTTTTTATGTCGAAATTAGTGTTTGTTGTTGATTTTGAACTTCTTGATTGTTTCTTCTTCGCTCCCACCCCACAGTGATTTAACACTGAAGCACTAAAAGTTCGCTGTCTGTTTCAGGAGAACGAGTTTTCTTGGTATATATTTATTGTTTAGTATTTTCTTTTTTATGCTTACTGATTTTTGTGCATATGGCCAGTGGCATGAATTCAAGCATACTCGGAACCCATGCAATTTTGACTGCAGTACAATTAGATTTAATGCGTATTTAGTTCAGGGAAATACTAGGCCGTTGTGTTTTAATCTGATTAATTTAAATGCCGTATTTCATCACTGCACTGAATGAATTCGGTTACATTGTATAGTTAGTGCATGTACAGCAGTACGATGGTCACCATCGTTGCATGCTTGTATTTTCTACTATTTGCTGGCTAGTTTACAGTTAATTATTGAAGTAGTCGCCGACATATAGATATGATGCCTAAAATTAAGACGTATCGTATGTTGTGTTTAGATACATTGCAAACCCATAGGCTATACTGCAGTGTAACATATATTTTTAGCCAAGATAATTCTGTTTATACTTTTATATGATTGTATTTTGTTTTTACGTTAATTTGTCGTCGCATATAGCTTTAAGTTCAGCTTTTGGTTTGGAAATTTGGCCGTGTGCAGTATCTTTGTAGGATAACCCACATTACCACGCCAGCAATTTTTGAATGTACGTGAGTGTAGCGTAGGCCTACATGCTCGGTAGATAATTTCAGAATGCAAGGTTCGCTAATACATCATTGCTACCTGTATCAGCAGCTAGTCTGCTCTAGCAATCGAATAATTGTATCAGTTATACCCCGTTTACACGATCAACCAAACATCGAACAAACATCGAGCTGGCTCGTCCAGCTAACTAGAGCCAGCTCGTCGAGCCAGCTTCATCGTGTAAACGGGGTATTAGTCAAGCAGTGAGCGTATGGTAATGCAAGATGGGCGTAGGCGCACATTCTGTCATTTCTATAATGGTTAAACGATGCAGAAAAGAACAAAAAAGCCAAAAATAACACTTAAGGCCAAACAAAAGTCTTCAATGCCAAACTCGCCCCAAAAATGTCTAAAAGAGAGCCATAGAGCCAAACCAGAAATTTTAAGGCCATGGGCAATCAAAAAAGCCAAATTTGACTTACTTGGACTTGCGTAAGGCCAAATGGCAGCTTTGATTTCAGCCATAGTGGAAATTTTCCAATGTTTTTTGATTGAAATTATTGATTAATAGGCCTACATGATACGTACTTGTATCAAAACATTTTAGTTCTAATATGCCCACCAAAATTTTTAGAACTCGTGACAGTAAATCTAGGACACTCTTGACAACAGAACTGTTATACTGAGCGACGTAAACTTAACTGAACTAAACTGACACAAGTGGTCATTGGTTGAAGCGTACGTGAGCCTAGTCACGTAGGCCAACGACCTCGTTAGACGGTGCCTACTGTAATGCATTAGACCTGCTGCTTGCCCATTGGTCAGTTCGTCAAAAAACTAAACCAAAAACTGAACCATATCGGTTCAGTTAAGTTCGGTTAAGTTCGGTTCAGTTGCGTCGCTCCGTACGCGCCTTTACAGTTTCTAAAAATTCCGAGTACTTCCGTGACTCGATGCATGCTTAAATATCATCATCATTATCTTTATTTGAAATCAGACCACAAGGGTCCATTAAACAATACACAGTAAACATAAAAACAGACACAGAAAAAAAAGAAAACACACTACAATAAAACTAGAAGCTACAGGTAAACACACAAACACACGTAAACACACAAAGGTCAAAACTACAGCAGAATTTCATTCAAATATTGTATTATACTATTTTGAG
>Ga0056128_1006717_pt1 | contig 14528 bp, 7 predicted proteins | sample WorMetLIZISLAND2_FD_71113 | JGI IMG/M metagenome (GOLD analysis project Ga0056128, IMG submission 71113) | Marine gutless worms symbiont microbial communities from Max Planck institute for Marine Microbiology, Germany - Olavius geniculatus... ... | reverse complement strand
TGATGATGATGATGATGATAAAACTAACAAGCAAAAAAGAATACAAATAGAGGTCGCCGGTAAAAGTTCTGTAATGTTTTGATCGACGTTAGGCCTACACGAAGAGACTGCGGGGATATGGGAAGCCAGAGGTGGATAGTTGACTAAAAGCTGCAAAATATTTTAAACCATCCAATACAAACGCGAGGTTTTTAGGAACGGACGGCAACTAAAAGCAAAGCATTTTAGGTATCACGGCCATGACGTCACGCCGCCGAATGCCGTCACAAAGCTACAGCGGCAGCCTCCGTCGACAAGTCACTCGTTATTGTGTAGTAACCGTATAGATGTGTACAACCAGACAGCGTGCTGATCAGGAAACATAATCGAAAACTGGGCGACGTCGTAGGTGGGTTTGTAGCGAAGAGCTAGGAGACATGACTGCCCCACGCAGTTACCCGGCGCACGCTGGATTCCACTGGGCCATCACCGAGAGCTACCATCGCGAACAGCAGACACGCATCGCCGCTTTCAAGGTCGAATTATTCATGATTAACAACCAAAATGTTCGATATGTGTAACTTTATTATAGACGAAATCGCGGTTATTGTCTAACCTCAAAGTAGCTCGGCTACTAAGGCAACAGTGTGATTAATTAGTTCATCGATTGATTCCGCCTATTTTATGTATTTCTTCGTAACGTGGTCCATCTGTCTTCTGTCACATTTGTACATCCTGCTTAAAACCGTTCAACGGAATTACGTATAGATGCCCGACCCCAATATTTGGGTCTCGAATCTTCAGCCGAAACATACAATTGCACAGTTTTGTGCTGTCACCTGGCGAATACAAACGACAAATTGGGTGGACTTGCCGGAGCGATTTCGCCTTTTGCCAAATTACTTTGGTCTTTGTTGGAAAGTTGCGATACTTATTAAGCTCAGTACATGATCTGCTCGTCTGTTTGTTCGTTACAGTCGAGCACCTTGCTATAGAGCTGTTGGACGTGGGCTTACATGCTAATTAAATAATTAACTTAAGTTAACTGCGACTTTGCAGGAACACTGTTCCGGCCCGTCTCGCTCCCGTACTGGGAAGGGAAATTTAAAGGTTGTGCTTTACGGGACACGTTCGTCTTAGCGGTTTGTTAACGATTATAATAAAGCAAAATTTTTTCTTTCTCGTCGCGCTCTACGTTCCTAAAGGCGCGTATAGAGCGACGTAAGTGAACTGAACTGAACTGACATGGTTTTTGACGAACTGACCAGTAGGCACGCAGTAACGCATTATACTCCGTTTACACGATTGAGCGAACATCAAGCAGACATCGAGCAAACATCGAGCAAACATCTAGCAGGCCCGATGGAACCCCGCCCCTGGCTCAAATGTAGGCCTAGGCTTAGCCCACAGCTGATCACGTGTTATATAGGCCTTCCGATTGCAACGCGCCCGCCCTCCTAATTAGCATGCTAATAACCATAGCTCGTCGAGCTAGCTGGATGAATGTAGCAAACATCGAGCAGACGTCGAGCAATTAGCACGTGTATTTTGAATACATCTGCTTGACGTCTGCTCGATGTTTGCTCGATCGTGTAAACGGGGTATTATAGTAGGCAGCGTCTAATAACGGCGTCGTACGCGCCAGTTGGTCAGTTCGTCAAAAATTAAACCACGTCACGTCACGGTTCAGTTCGGTTTAGTCACGTCGCTCTGTAGCAAGGAAGAGTAATGAGGTCGATATGTTATGAATATTGAGGACCGCGCCCTGACTTCTTGTAAAATTTTAAATAGTCATATATCTCAGCAAGGGGTCATCCGATCTACTCCGTGTAGGTTTTCCGGTCGGCGGATAACGTTTGGTCATAATGTAACACATTTCTTGTTGTTGTATTATTAGCAACGAAAAGCGAAGAAGGAAGGAAAAACGCTGCCGCGACGCAATCCGCTGGAAATGTGGGACTTCCACCCGGGGCAGTTCGCGCTGAAGGTTTGGCGCGAAGAGAGGAAACAGGCGAAGGAATTGTGCGAAGAAGCCAGACGAAATATAGGTGGCGTCGGCATGAAACCCGTCGACGAAGCAACCAGGCGAGACGACGACACTATTACAGCGTTAATAATAGGCCTATTCGAAAAATGTGGACACAGAATGCAGAAGAGATGACATATCAACCTAAGCCCGAAAACTTTCTGTGTGCTTTCGGTTGCCGTCCGACTCGTGTGAAAACTTGAATCTCTATAATTTATAGGTACCCTTAGAAATATTTGTGTAGTTTTTAGTTTCTTTCTAAGTTGTGTCGATTTGTTTTTTACGAGTTGTTGCGCAATATTACACGACACATCATTATGTAAAATTAACAAGAAATTTGAGCCAATGCTTACGAGACGCGCGAAAGGCTATAGCAGTTCATTTTCGCAAACTGTCAGTCTATCTCTAGCCATTTCGTCGCAGTTCATTCTTGGACTGTGCGCTGCAGCCGAGGATCGCAAAAATCAATAAAAAAACTTTTATTTTGGTGGATTAAAGTCTTTCAATATCATTGATGTTGATACGACTGAAAAGCTGGTTACTATAGTGCTTGTTGTGGTAGGCAGCATGCCCATGCCTATCTGCAACCGTTTTCACGAAAGACTGGCCAACAATGGTAAAACAACGACTTTTACGGCGGTACCCCTCTTTGATGCCCTCGTGCGCAGGTTTCCTTAAACCTAAAAAATCGAGACTTGAACCGTCGAAATCTATGTTCCATGCTAAAAATTTCATACGCAGCTTCTTCATGTCTACCTCAATTGATTTCGGCGCAATTCGTTCTTGAAATGTGTCTTGCAGCCCGAAATCGCTAAAAAATTTATTAAAAAACTCTATTTTGGCTTTCAAGGTCATCCAAGGTCATTGAATTCGGCGCCAATCGAGAGCCAGTGTACAACTTCCTATTAATGATTAATAGTAATCTAGACCCTATAGCAACATTACTGAGATACAGCGACTTATTGGCAGAAAATCGCAAACTTTTCCTACCCTTTCTCATTTAACGCCCTCGTTTGGGGGTGACCCTCTTGGAATTTATGGAAAAGCTTCACGGTTTTTAGAACTAGATTCAGACAGCCGACGGTAAAAATTTGGTGATCCTAGCTTGCACCGTTTTTGACTAATCCACCCGTGTGTCGGAAAAACGGACAGACAGACAGAATTGCGATGGCTAAAACGCGCTGAAAGCAGTAGCTGCTTTCGCGAGTAAAAATGTAAAAAAATCGACCCCCCCCGTTTCTACTTTTTTGCCGGCTGCAACTCTCAACCAAAAGCACAATTTTTGGGCCTTAATAGGCCTATAGAGGCAATTTTAACTTGAGTAGGGGTTACGAAGTCGCTTGGCTTGGTTCTTTAAATGCTGGTTTGCATTCACTAGATAAACTGAGTGAACTCTGGCATAAATCTGATGACAAAAAACGTGACCATTAATAGGCCTATTAACCGGCTATTGCGACAGGTGCTAACGTGGAGTCGTCTGTCCGTTTGTTCGTATGTCGTCTGTCTTACACATTCGTGCACCCAGCTGTAACCGTACGTTGGACGGAATTAAATTCCATTTGGCAGGACACTCGTTCGGCGGTTAGCAGAATTAGTTGAAAATTTTTTATTAACTTTTCAAAGATACTGGGATACAAAGAGTGTTTATCAGCTACGTTAAGTTATGCATTGCGACTAGCTGTGCTTAGTCTTGATTTACGCACGCCGAGTGCTTTCGAGTTTGCGTTTGCGTGGCAGATTTGGCGGTTTGGTCGCATCAGGGAAGCTGCTCAACGCTGAGCCAGGTTATTACTGAGATGGGTAATCGTTGGCAGGTATATCGTCTTGGTATGTAACCAAGTCACCCTAGTCAACTCAACCTGGCCATCCCTTTGTGGTGAGTAGGCGCAATGAGTATCAGCAAAAGCCGGGGCGTAAACCGGCATATGGCGCGATGCACTAGCCCCGGATCCGTTTTCCGGCAGTGTAAACTGGGGTCTGCCTGAGGGCTAAGAAAGCAAAGATCGGCGCCGCCCTATGGCTTAGGAAAGTCTTTACGTTTTACGGTATTAACAGTGCTGTGATAACGTCTGTGCGGTCTTCGTCGCATGCAGACTGAAGCTGTACTACGGCATCAGCCGCGACGGAGAAGGTCGCCAGGACTATCTGCAGCGACGCGTGGTGATCCAGCCCGAGGATCGTTACCATCTCCCACTGCTAACTTCCTGGGACTACGGCTGGCAGATCTCACACAAGGAAGAACTGTTCGATCGGCCGGCCTATCGACGGGCGTCACGCATGAAGGAGTCGTGGTCCCGCAACTGTGTGCCGAAGCTGCACCGCGACTACGACGAGCTGCAGACGATGATCACCGAAACTCATCAGTGACTGAAAATGAGCCGACCGTCAGTCGTTATCACTCGCTCCCATCACTCAGCCAATCGGCCATCTCCATCATCATCAACCGCGACGCCAAGTCTTGATCTGCCTCTTCCTGATTTATCATTCTTCGATGATCATCTCACCTCACAAGTGTCATCATCACCACTCTTGTCATCTATCACCCCATCATTTTTCCATTCCACTCTTAAAACGTTTCTCTTCATTTAATCCTACCTTCCATAGATATCTGGCTCCGCTCTCGGACTGATTTCATGCCTATCCAGATTCGCTTAACGGTTTTTTTTTCTCGTTTCAGTTTTTTTGTTTTAGTTATGGTGATTTCCTTACTTTTTGTCGCTCAGTGCTTTGATTTTAGTCCGTTTCTTGATTTTTTAAATATATTTTTTTTCATTATGACGATACCTCTAATCACTTTTTCACATTTCATTTTTATTTCAATTATTTTGAGTTCCTTTTAGTTCATCAACATTTTTAACGTTACAGAGTATGTCAGTTTTCAAGTTAAAATTAATTATTATCGTATCGTATTATGGTTGTCGCAGTTTCTATAGTAACCACCAAAATCATCACTCACCGCGGTTTTTTTATTTATGTTCGTAGTATTAGGCACCGGCGTTTGAGATATAGGGCTATCATATTATTTTGCGAGCTAATCCGTTCTTATGAACACTACAATGACGATGGAAGAAAAAGTGAAACGTGTATAGCAAGCTGCGTAATATTAACATTTTGATAACTAGTCCGTTTTGAATACGAAGCAATCAACGTTACGGGTTATTGTAATAAAATGCGTATTTCGAAATATCGTATTTGCAATGTTGTTCTACTTGACTTATTGTAGCAGTGTACGCGGCCAAAACTATACCGAACAGTAAATAAAAAAGCTTACCGTACTAAAAGTTATTGTCGAATGTTTACGAAATTGTTTCAGCCTAATGTATTTTGACTGCGAACACAAAAAGCAGATTATGTACGGTGCTATGTTATGGGGTTTTCGTTTTTATTTTATTTTAACGTCACAAGTTAATCGTCAGACGGTCAGACAGAGCCCCTCACCTATACTAATTAGTCCGTTGCAACAATAGCGTGCACGGTATGACTGGCTTCGTCACATATAGAGGTTTGCAAACTTCGATTGTTCAGTTTTTTTAAACATGTCTGAAATTAAACTTTCCGTATGCCTATTCGTTCTGTGATTTTCAAGATTAGGCTAATGCAAATCACACTGATTTTTAGTAAAATCTATTCGTGACTGGTCAGTTGAAAACTTAATATCGTAACCCACGAAACCGTTGATGCTAGTAGCCAATGCTAAGAATATTTCAAGTTAATAATGACAGAACGAGAAGTAGGCCACTGCAACCTAGCACTGCCCGAAGGTCACGTAACGTAGTTATACGATCCGCGACAGAACTATGTCTCCGTAGTCCTCGTCAGTAAAGACTGGCGCTAAGCCGTTTTTCGTGTTACCGGGTCTCGCCGGTAATTAAAGCGACTTTCCTGTAGATACATCGACATCTCATTGCGTTATCATGTCTAATACGACAGCGCTTCTGCTGCTGCTGCTCGTGTCTTCTTCCTTCCCCATCTTGCCTACAGGTCATTTATGATCTACGCGATTCCCACCTAGCCTATATAAACCTAAATACTGGCCAAGACCTGGTTACAGAAGTAAACATAATCAGCAGAAAGATATCCATGGATTGATTCTACAGACATCAGTGAAAGAAAAGTGACCGCCGGCGTGCTTTTGCTTTGTAGTGTGTCGGCAGGACAGCTGTCGAACAGAGATCTCAGTCTTGGGCTAATTAACTAATCAACTTATGTTTACTGAAGTTAATTATAAAGTATCATTATCGACAGCAACAACAAGATGGACATGATTAACCTGCGGAGGATCTGTTTGTTATTTTTGGCGATCATCAACAGCGGTGAGTGCGTTCGGCTATTTTGTGACTGTTTTGTTCCTTGATTGACTATGGTTTATAGGAGTCTACCTTTAATTTTAACGCCGCGGTTTGATCTGCATTTTAGAGTTGTTAAAAACTTTCAAACAATGCCTGCTAAATGCAAATAAGCTTAGGTCCTAAATGTTGTTCAAGTACATTGCATGCTGCCAATTGCTGCGAGTATTTTCATTATTGCTGTGATTAGGCCGACATCAAGACAATATTTGTTTGAGTTAGTTGAGGTTCTTTTAAATGATATTGCACGCTTATTAATTAGTTAAATTCATTAGTTAATTTGATGTAGATTAGACTGTCTTACACTGTACATGTACATGCAGGCGCAACGAGGCTAGCTGCCGTAGAAACCAGCACGGATGCGACCCGTCGGAACAAGGACTGGAGCGAAAACGGAACGGAATCCAGCTTGCCGAATGAGTTCGCAACAGCAACAGTTACAGAAGCGGCGAAGTCGGCTCATGCAAACGTTGGTGGAAAATCCGCCGATCAAAGGATGACGCGTTCCGGCGACAGGGTAGTACTTCCGTTGTGGCGAAGCATCGAGCTGAAGAACCAGACGAGGTTGATCGAGAACTTTGACACTGGAGCGACAGATGACGTGGACACGGACCGAATCGCTCGAACAACGAAAACCCAATCGACCAGCACTGACGATCTTATTTATTCCACGGCTCTCGACTATTCCGGACACAGCCCGTACAGCATTGGCGTCGCCGAAGCAACCACCATTTTGCCTTGGCTTAGACGCGCCAATCGCAGTTCCGGTTTGATGGAAAACGACAATTCCAATCCAAGGGAGAAGATTCTGAACCATTTGACCACAGCGAAGTCGACAACCGACTCACACAGTGGAAAACCGGGGCAGTCGACCGCAAATCTCTTGACCGTCATGCACGCTGTCCAGCATGACTCCCATCGTTCCAGCAGCGGCGGCAGCGGAGAAAGTGGCAGCGCGATGTTTACTACATCGGCGGCGTTCGTGAGACCTCGGAGACCTGCCAGTTCTCCTCTGGGCAGTCTGCTGGGCTCGTTTGATGACGAAGGTCAGTATCCCCCAGCCAGGTCGCAGGCGGGTGACAATCGGGGTGAACAACAGCTGCGCCGTGATAAAGAACAGCCTCGAAACAGCGACGACGGCGACTTCTATCGTCAAGATGAGGTAAAGAGCTCTTGCCTTTCGCTCGTATTAGAAAGTAATAAAATTCATTATTTGCATCTCAACTGCCCTCTGTTCATTTCTGTATGCATTACAATTTTAAATGCTTTACGATCACTGCGATGTTATAACGTCATTATGTCTTGCAGAATCGAACATTTATTCCAATCGACTAAAACTTGATTACAATTTTGGATTTTTAAGTCTAAATGACTGATAAGCGTTTGTAATCTAATTTTATTTCACAGAAAAAAACGTGTCATCAAAATTTGTGCTTAATGTTCAAGTCTTCGCTTTGTGAGCATCATTACTTTTTGATTTTGCTTTAGTTCGCTAAAGCTAACAGCAACCATAGTAGTTGAATTCTGCTGTTTTCGTGGTTTTTTTAATTGACTGCAAAAATTAATCGAAATTAATCGATTAATGTCGAATGGGCCCAAATATTTGGAAATTAATAGACTAAAACTTTAATCAGTACTACCAGCCGTAAAATGTGCACGAATAAAGAACGATATTAGTAGAGAACAAATGCACCAGACGAAATCGTGGCGGCGACATTCATGAATTCCGTGCAGGCTTTTTAGTTTTATTTGTATTGCTTTTCTTCAGGACGAAAGCGACTCTTCGAATTCAAGTGCGACGCGCCTGTATGTCTGTGCTAGCGATCAGATCCTTGCGACATCCGCGGCTGGAACTGGTTTAGTTACTGCCCTTTCCATCATGCAGCTTCGACGTCTTAGTTGCTAGATTTCGAGTTGCACTTCGTCGCTGTATCGTGGTTGACAATGCTAACAGACAACGACGCTTATATCTATGAATTTATGCCGTTTATTGACGCTACTGTTTTTTCCGTATACGCTTCGTCATACGCTTTGTCTTATCGGCCACTTCAGCTAGAACGCGTAGTAATAACATGTACATAAGTAATTTGAGCAAAGCTCACGTGATGCACCAGAACATCGGTGTCGTCACGTGGGGAGTCAGCGTACAACCTGCAATTAAATGATGCGTTCTAAAAAAGTATCCAAATATGAGGCTTCCGTGTGGAGAACTCCTTGAACCTAGAAGGTCGAAAATTAGACGGTAAAAATCTACGTTTTAAGCAAAAATTTCACATGTAAGTTGTCCTAATCTAACTCTAAGCTATTTCGTTTTAGTTTACTCTTGAAGTGTGCGTTGCAGCCGAAAATCGCCAAAAATCACTAAAATCTCTTACTTTGAGAGCTTAGGGTCGTTACAGTCGTTACAGTCATCAGTGTTAATATTTCTTAAAACTCGTCAACAGTTCTTGTTACAACAAACAACAACCTGTGTCTCTCTACAACCGTTTTTACGCTAGAGCGGCCAGACGAGCCAACAACGGTAAAAGACTTTTTAGGGGAGTGCACAAACATCCTTGAAACTAGGAATTCCAGACTTGGACTGTCGAAGTCTACGTTTAATGCTAAAAATTTTGTACACAGGTTCCCGGCGTGGGAGCACCGATGCTGTTGCGAGTCACGTGAGCTTTGCTCAAATTACTTGTTACAGGGTGCCAGCATAGGTATGCAGATTGCAATGCGGATGCCTTGTCTTGGCTATGGCAGAAGCGTCTGACTGTGCGTGTCCGGTCGTCTGCCTGGATGTCACAATACCGTTGTCACAAGGATTACGAAATCTTCACCATCAGGGAACTGCATTCTATATAATTACAAAATCGCGACGTAGCCTTAATTTATTTTTAGGCTTTCCGAACCGTAGTTCCCGGCGATCTCATGTTTTACTGCTGTTTCTTTTGTTTTTTTTTATCCCGAAATCTCTAACCTCAACTGGCTGATCGCTGTGACGTCGTGAAACTTTGCCACATGATCAATTTTAACGTCGGTTTAAAAATTTGGGGGACTCTTCTCGAAAAAAATGTGAAGGCAAGAACTTGCAAATTCGTTTTATTATCTTATTAGTTAAATACGTAAATGTAAATAAATTTCGTATGCTTATCCAATCCATATGATTAATACATTTAATAGCTTTGTCTAAGTTTTTTGGCATTTAATTATCTGCCTCGTAATTAATCCACGAAATACTTATTTTCCAAAACTCATCCCTGTTTGTCACATTGTTTCTTTTATACATAACATTGTAGTCCCGATAAAACACTGCAATAAATTGACTTATTTCAACATCACATTTTGTTTAACTAATACACAACATAGATAGAAGCAATAAATCATCATCATCATCATCATCATCATTTCATGTTTTTGTTACATGTTATAAACCAGCAGCTAGTCATCGTTGGTGTGTATGCCTAAAGGTGCGTTCTCACTGCGCGCGTTAACGCGCCGCGCGAACGCGTTGACGCGCGCTAACGTACGACGACGCGCGTCAACGCAAATTGCATATTTATGAGCCAACAAATCATAGTGTTTTAGGAATTTGGATAAGACACTGATTGGTTGGTTCATGAATAAGCAATACGCGTTGACGCGCGTTAACGCGCGCAGTGAGGACGCACCTTAAAAGTGTCGCTTTCCAACATGTGTCGCTTCAGTTTATTTACTTACACATTTATCAGCGTTCGAAGCAAACGTTTAGCTAGAAAACACGAATTTAATGTTATAAGCAAAGCGTTTTTTATAAGCAGGTTTGGGCCAGTGGTGTAGCCAAAAGGTGGGAGAGGGGAGCAGAGGGCCCAGTCCCCAGTCTCCCAGACAATACAATAAGCATACGTTTAAACTGCACGAAATTTGCCATTTTTGTCAGTTTATTGTGAAAAAATAATTAAAACCGTTGCCACCGAATTTCACATTTTGAGCTATAATGTGCTAAATTTGATTTCGGCTGGGGCTCCACCCCAAACCCCGCTGGGGAAGCTCTCAGCGCTTTCCCAAATTCCCTAGCTGGATTTTAGGGAGTTTTATTTGTAAGAAAAGAAAAAGGACAGAAATAAGAGAAAGAAAAAGGGAAAGAAAGAAAAGTGGTACGAAAAGAAGAAAAGAAAGGGGAGGGACAAAAAGAGAAGAGAAAAGAAGAGGAAGGGAGACAAGCCCCCTCAATTGACATTTTTGGCTACGCCACTGTTTTGGGCATTGTACGATTTACACGTAGCATCGGCTCGCTAAACGAACAAAATGTTTCAATACAATGCTGCCGGAAACAAAAGCTCACTGTGATTTAGCCTTTTTAGGTTTTACTTGGAAGTATTTAAAGCAGCCGCGATAAACGCGAAAGCAAAACAGCGCAACGACGGATAAAACAATAACAGCTGCTGCAACAAGAGCAGCGAAAATGTCAAACGTCATGAACTGTAACGTCGATAGCTCGAACGCCCCGGTGCGCAGATGTCGGTCGCCATATTTGACCACGTGATCTATCATGGCGGACACTCGTTGTGCTGGGGTGTCGCGTCGGTCACGCAAGATGGCTGAAGCCAGGTTTATGTTTTGTTTATAGCTGGGATCTGTAAGCAACTTGTCAATGTTTGACACCAGCGACTCCGAAGTGAAATCGGCGATCTTCATCTGTATCGCGTAGCCTTTAGATTCAGCAGCTGCGGCGTTCGCCGGTTGATCTAAATATAACGGTAGAATAATCAGAGGTTTCGAATGATATACTGATTCAATGATGCCGTTAAATCCGCCGTGACTAATGAACAGTTTAACTCTGGGGTCAGCGAGTATGTCGTACTGCGGGATCCATGGCAATGTCAATATGTAATCATTATGACAAAAGCCTTCTGCTTTCAACTTCCAGATGACTGATAATGCATGACGCTTTGTGACTTCTATGAACGCTTCGCAAAGTCGTTGATTAATCTCTGGTGGAAAAAAATCGCAGTAGCTGCCGAAACTTACAATAATTACGCCACGTTTTGACTTAAAAATAAACGTTTTAATTTCACTGGAAAGAGGTCGTTCTTTTGTTCCGACCATAATGTCGCCAACTGCAACAGTGTTGGGCATTTGTGGTAGCGGGTAGTTGACTGACAAATCTTCTAGGAAGAACCACAATGACTGGTGACGGTAAAGGTGCAACATATCTACATAAGGACGATTTGGAGCATATTTTTTCATGTAGCATTCATTGTCCGATAACGCAAATGTGGACATCATCCTGTCTATGAGAAAGGCAGTCAGTCGTTCCGGAAAAGTCGGTCGATCACTGACGCTGCCAAGATTCGGAAATGACGCGAAGCGAGGGACTCGAAAAAGGTAGGGCGAAGACACGCTTACTGACAACGTTGCACGGGGTATTCCGAGCGCGTATGGGATTGTACTGTAACAGTTGGCACCAATCATGTCCATAATTGCGAAAGCGTATCCAGTTGCTTGTATATGACGCATCATTTGGATGTTTTCCTGTAGCCGAATACAGTCTTCTTCTACCTCGTGTTGTACTTTCTCCAGTTGACGCAACATAGTCATTCGCCGAATTGACGACGTGGTCATCGCCATGTTTACGATAATCTTCGATGCTTCGGGGGAGTTTATAAACGGCGTGTCACTGTCCACCGAATACTTGAGATACGTGAAGTTCTCGATGTCGTCCGTCACGAAGTCTGGAACTCGAGCGTTGGACGGCACTACTACGCCGACCGTGTTTCCCAGCTTGGCCAGGTCGACACCCAGACGACTGAAATAGACAACGTGCGAGTTAATGTTTGACGGAACAAGCAGAATCTTCGTAGCGGATATGCCAGCCATTGCACAGGTCGAGATGACGACAATAGCCATCAGAGCATCTAAGCTTGACCTCATGATGCTTTGTACTAAAAATCTATAAACACAAAAATTATTATTTTAGCAGACATGGTAGTTTATGTACAAGTAGAAACTTGGTGCAGAGCCCAACGTGAGACCACCGGAAGCTTTCAGTCTGATAGGGGGAGGGGGGAATAGGGGGTTGAAATTTTTCTCCTGCAGTAACGTCACGTGACAAGAACGCAATTGCATTGGTCTGTCAGCACGCGCACTGTAAAAAATTCCTGGGGAACCCCCAGGTGGCGTTTGAGCTAGCAAAATTTTGTCAATCCATATAGCGCCTGCAAAAATTTGAGGTGTACCACCCACCCTTTAGGGACGAAGATATAATCTTTCAAACAGTGCATGCTGGTGGGTCAAAATGCACGTGCACAACTTTGTAATTAGTGAACCGCACTTTTTTCATCAACTCGGGAGGAATTGCTGTAAATACTTTAGTTTTCCAATTCTGGATTGTTTTATCCGTTTTCGAGATATTTGAGGTCAAATTCTGAATTTGTCCGAATTCGCGCCAAATATGTTTTAGTCTCCAGAAGTGTTTTTGGGGAGGACTCTCCAAATTTAGGACCTGCTACATATTTCCGATAATGGCGCAAAATTTCGCGGCTATCGGCCGACGGAGCACGGAGATAAGTCTACCTTGGCGAAACAAAATTAAAAAAAAAACATCTGCGGTAAAATATAATTTCTTTCCTTACATACACCGTGGTCCACATAAAACGTGCCACTTTTATTTTTTTTAATAGCTTTGTGAAACACTGGCCGATTTTAATAATTTTTGGCAAGCGACATCAGAAATAAATGACTGTAGTTTTGACCACCTCAATTTAATGCTGTTGCTACACTACTTTGTGAAATGCAGAAGTCGTAGTTTGGCCATTTATAACAATAAATTCATACTAGATAGCGCACGCGTCGGCTCAAAAATGATTAAATGAAAAGCGACAAAAACGATTGGCAACAATTGTATCTCATAAAGTTACACGTGTCACATCACATCCTCTTTATTACAACACGTGCTCAAAATGTCCTCTTCCAGCGCGAACGCAAGCGGCAAACGTTGACACCACTCGCAGACAGCAGGCTTAACAACTTGCATTACACAAGGTAGTGCAGCGACAGTATTAAAGTGAGGTGGCCAAAAGTACAATAATTTGCGTTTAGTTTCTTCTTGATGTTGCTTGTCAAAAATTATTAAAATCGACTAATGCTGCACTGAGCTATTCGAAAGTGGCAAGTTTTTACGGATCGCGGTGTACTAACGTACAGGCGGTACGGTAAAATTGCTGCTTCATCATCATATATTCGTTTAATGTAAAGTTGACAAGCGCAACTTTTAACAACGCAACCACAAAAACTATAAACAATTTTAACGAAACTTACTTTGAAAAAAACTATCGTTACAGACAGAACAAATAAGCGGGTTTATGGCTAAAATCAATAAAAACAGACAAACGAATCAAGTATCGTAATAAGTTTGTTAGCTAATGACCGTATATTAAAAGAAAGTTCATCGCCTATAAAATAGTTAGTATAAAAAGCAGCGATTCGCTGCTAATTTTAACAAAGTACAGTACTGTATAAATATATGAAATCAAATGTGTAGAACTATGTACACGTGTTTATCTCAAATTCTCCAGAGATTTTTCTGCAAAGAACTGCCATAATTGGACATTTAAACACCTGAGAAATAAAAGCAAAGCGGTCGGGCTAATAGGCGAGTCGCAGTCCACGAATAATAATATGGCAGCCAACCGTACAAAGCAGCAGTTCGTACCAAGATCAAATCATGCAAAAGACAAGCACGTAAAAAATTATAGTATTTACAGATTTCATCGTACACGGGTAGACATTTGCAGAGTAAAGGAAGAACATAGCTGTGTGCGTCCGGCGGGACATTCCAAACTCACCTTGGTCTTTCTTTGACTATGCAGTGCAAAAATAACTTGTAATCGATCACTTAGTTTCCCGATTTAGCTTAGGTGGAAAAATAAACACATCATTACGACTATAGGCTACAAATGTACATACCGTTCTGCGAAACAAAACGCTGTTAATCTGTGCACTCGACGAACGTCAACTGCATGCAGACGAATACTTGTAGACCTCAGCCCAGCCCAGTCTTTGGCTTTGCAAACCGTCATCAACAGTCTTACTGTGTCATTTGGTGTTTACACGATCCAGCAAACGTCGAGCTAACGTCCAGCATTAGCACGTGTATTTTGAATACATTTGCTGGAAGTTTGCTGGACTTTTGCTGGATCGTGTAAACACCCCAT
>Ga0056128_1006714_pt1 | contig 14534 bp, 7 predicted proteins | sample WorMetLIZISLAND2_FD_71113 | JGI IMG/M metagenome (GOLD analysis project Ga0056128, IMG submission 71113) | Marine gutless worms symbiont microbial communities from Max Planck institute for Marine Microbiology, Germany - Olavius geniculatus... ... | reverse complement strand
CGACAGCTCCAAGCTCCAACACAAGCTTTCAGTCGCTTAATTTGAGAAGTCTTTCACAGTCTTGTCGATCGGTCCTTGTGGTAGGTTGCTCCAGATAACCTGAAGCGATTCCTTGAGTTCAGCGATTGTTTTCGGCTTTGTTTTAAGCTTGCAGTAAGCTCCAACATTGCACACTACACGTGATAGTCCACTGAGTTTGGATTCGGCGAATTTAGAGACCATTGGTCTTTTCTGATGAAATCTGGACAGTTGGCCCGCAGTCAGTTTCCTGCGCTGCGCGCTGTGTGTGCTGGTGCGCTGTCCTGCTGGAAGATGAATCCAGTGGACAGTTGGCGATTGCTTGAAAAGAACAACAATTTAGTGAACAAAATAAATTACTGTTTGTCAAAGCGTTACTGTGACGTCATCGGCAGTAACGCAGTAACCGGTTTTTGAAAATTAAATAGCATTTTTAGCTTAAACATTTTTAATGCTGAAAAATCGGTAGGCGGTCATGTTCAGAAGTCTATAATTTCGTCGTTTTTCAACAGAATCACACGTCACTTAGCAGTTAGATGTAGAACGTTTCTGTAAATGAACCTGTAAAATTTCATGTTAAAATTCTAAGCGGTTGCTGAGAAAACGGCAAAAAACTTTAGGGGGCTACTTTTTTTTGCCGCACCCTGTACATTGTAATGTATTATTTATTAACTTACTCACATTTAATGACACTACGCTGTGTCTCAAAAAAATGGTCAAAATTGTTATTGTGATAACTTTGTCAAATGTCAACAACTTTGGTAATTTTTGGCACAAAGATGGCCTAGATCATTTTCCACCTTACCTGATTTATGTCAACGCACTACCGCGTGAAACACAGATGCTCTAAATTGTTACATTATGCAGTGGTTATTTGTATCAGATTGCTTACCTGTACATCAGAAATTGGACAAAGGGTGCCACATGGCTAAATAATGTTGTGTCGTTAAAATATTTTACAGTAAAAACAGCTGACTGATGAGCTTTAAACATGTTTAATCGATAAGTGAATGTCGTCTGATCATTCAATCGCCGATTCCGCTGTCAGCCAGTTGCGTTGCATCTAAACCATTGCATGCAGGCTCACTCTGGGCATAAATTCTTATAATTTGCAAACGAGTTATTATACAAATTTACAACTTTGCTAAATACTTTACATTTTAGTGTATTTTATGCTTAATTAAGTCGTTACAACGTTTACTTGATAACTAGTCAGCATTAAGCATCAATTTGGAGCATCTATGTTTCACACGGTAGTGTGTTGACATAAATTGATTGAGATGGAAAATGACTGAACTTTACACAATTTCATTGTCTTAGCCAATTTTTTGCCAAAAATTATCAAAGTTAGTCAAGATTTGACAAAGTTATGACTGTTTTTTTTTCTGAGACACAGCGTACTGTGATGTGCAGTGTGCATACTGCAGACATACCACCACCTGGCCCAGCCTAATCATAGTCTCGAGTGTCTTTCTATTCTGTCGAGTTTATTTTATCATAATTTGTTATAATGTCTCAGCCAGTTTAAGGCGGCACTGGCATCATTATGTTTCTGTGTCTTCTGTTTGTGGGTTCGTAATGTTGCACACAATACAGTTTGCATTGATGGATGCTCGCCAGATTTTTGTATGTAGTTCAGCTGCTGCAGCATCTACAGAGATTATGGCCTAAACTTTGCTTTGGTTGCTTGTAGAATTGTTGTAATAGCGTCTGTCTGTCTTCAACTATGTATAGTCTGCATGAAGCTACTAGTACTGTTTTTCTATATGTCTGTCTGTCCCTTTGTGTGTCTGTGTCAGGGATGAGGTCCTCAAAGATTGTCCTCAGCTAGAGGACAAAGAATCATAGTCTTGGCCTCGACGACCACTGGTCTTGGCTTTGATACTTTGGCCTCTAGTTGCTTTCAATGGATGTCCTCCGTGCAATGAGTTCTTGGTATTTGTATGAAATATCCGCTGAAATATTTAAACACTTTGTCTTAGCATTTTTGTGGTTCATCACTGTTTGAGTAATATTAAGCTGGATTTTGATGCACGGTATCAAATTGTCATACTTACTTTACTTACTCACTTATTTTTGGCCTTGACCTTGGCTTCAAAGACCACTGGTTAGGCCTTGGCCTTGGTTTTGAAGGCCACTTGTCTGGCCTTGGCCTTCGCCTTTAAGGTCACTGGTATTGAAAATGCTGGCATCAAACCCATTCCTGGTATCTGTCTGTCTGTAAACTGCAGTATAAGTACATGATATTAGTGGCATCTGTTGATTTGTCTCTCTGTCTGTCGATCTGTCTATGTGTCTGTCTGTGTAGACTGCAGTACAAATACATGAAGTTGGTGGCATCGTCAGCAAGCAGTAAACTGCCAGCTGCCGAAACCTGTGCCCTGGAAGATGACGACGACGACAACGATGATGATGATGATGACGATGATAAAGTAAAAGTACGTAAAGGAGCGAGGTTCTTTAGCAAGTTGAGGATGCCAAGCACCAGCAATGACAGCATTAAGGTACGTTCAACAGCTTGCTTTGCTGGTGTAACGGTTAGGACATTCGACTTACGATCAAAAGTTTGTGGGTTCGGTTGGGTCACGATCAAGCTGGTCGGTGACTGTCTGTGGACAGGTAAAGCATCTCGGTATGTAAAGGTGCATCTGGAGTGACTGACGTTGAATGAGCTGAATTGAACTGAACTGAAATGAAATATTAAATGAAATAAAAGCCGCACATTCTGGCTTTCATTTTCTGTTAGTTTTGTTAATTCATTGTTGTCGTCCTGTACGCACCTTAACCATCCAGAAAGGTCAGCTCAGCCTTCCACCGTTGTGGGGTAGGTAAATCGAATACCATCCTGTCTGACCAGGGTGAAGGTGGGGTGCGTTTATCTTTGTTGAGTGGCGGATAGCGCTGTGTGATTCCATTTGGCAGGTACTTCGAAACAGTTATTATTAAGAGCTGTAGGCAACCTTTAACTTTTAACATATTGTCTGTTGTCATCTCTGACATCATTCAAAGCACAGGCTGTTCCAACTAGAAAGCGCTCGTGAGATTTTATATCTCCGCCAAGTGAAGTGATGTAAACACAAGGAAAGGGGAGGCAGAAGGAAGAGTCGCTTTACTGCCGGGGAGGGAGGTTAATGTAATAGCCGGCGTTGCTGCTTGCGCTGCTGGTGCGATGACGTCATTGTTATTATTAGTCATCGTGTACACACACATACCGAACGACGGACAGAACGACCAATCTCATAATCTCCTCCAATGTTCACTACGTGCACACTTGTCGGAAATAATAAATTGTCAAGGATAGGCAGACAGTGAAGCAGGGTCTTAGACCAGGAAGCAAGACAACAAAGGCACTGAGATGAAGGTGCCAAACGTGTGGGAAGATGTTTTCCTCTCCCCTGTCTGGGGTCTTTGAGAGCATTGTAAGCTTCCCCAAGCAGAGTCTGGGACAGAGGCCCAGTAGAAAATGTTTTTTGTTCATTCTGAGCTTGAAGGAACGCATCCGATGGCAAGAAATGTTTGCAGTACATGATGTACTTGTGCAAATGTAACATTTGAAAGATAGCTTGGTTGCAATGTATTGTTGCACAAAGTGAGTTTAATGATAGAGAAATTGTGTAAAATAGCTTCTTGTGATCAGAAGTCTGTTGATGTGTTGGTTGATTGACAGGACGCTGAGCGCGGAGCATTTGAAAACATTCGTATGAGTCACAAGTCACTGCTCACTTAGTGCTATGTCATCATGGACCACTCACTGGGGCTGGGACCACCCATCTAGCGAGAGAGACAGACAGACAGACAGATGGACAGACGGACACAGAGAGCTACTCATCCCTGTGTGTTTCTTGTATGTCAGTGTTTGTTGACGTTTTTCGGTTTTGTTTTTCTTGTTGCGTTTTACAACGGGATGATCGAACATCAAAACATTTTCCTCGTGATATTTTAACCCCATGCTCATAATGTATTGTGCATGTACAGGGACGTCCACTGGAATGAACAAGTTTGGGGGAAGTAAAAAATAGCAGACTGGAGAAGGCGGGGGTTTCTGATGGCGAATCATTGGTTCAAATCCCCTTCCCACCGTGGTCATGTTGCCACCAGATGTGTATGCATCAAAATGCATTTGTGGTGACTGGACCTTGCTGAACAAGCTTATAGCATTCTTTGACAGAGCCGCATTTAAGGGGCTGATTGTTTCATACCCACAGACTTCAAAAAATGTTGGTAATCTGTTACATGGATGCATTTGTAGAGCCGTAAATGCATTAGAATGCATTTGTAGAATTCAGCTGGGGGAGCTTACAGACCTCCCCCAGACTCTCTAGCTCATCGGACGTTTATTGTCTTGTTTTCAGAGGTTGTTTAGGTAAACAGTTTTTATTAAACAGGTGAAATAAGTCGATTGACAGGTTGACTGTGCGTATGGACAATTAGGGACAAGAGTCTAGATTGGTGAAGTTGGTGTACTTGGGGGAAGTTTGCTTTCTGGTGTTGAGGGGGATGGACGCCCCTGTGCATCTATATTTATTTAGGTCGCGTTTTTTGTTGATGAGTCTTACTGTAGTGTTTATTAGCTGGATCATCATTAATCTGCATCTGTTCTGCATTCGTCTGATTCTGATTATACTAACGCTTTAACATTATTTTTGTTTTACTGTTAATCACGTTAGTATTAATCCACTGAGTGCTAACTGGCAGACCTCAGATATGTCACTGTCTCATTTTTTTTATTAACAGCGTCATCGGGGGTTAAAAAAGTGGTGTGGCAAAAAGTGGCAGGAAGGAGGAAATACGGTTGTGCTGAATTTGAATTTTTCCCATGAATTCTTTCAAAATGGGGCATTTCCGGCCTTAAATTTTGTATTTTTGGATGAAAATTGTCCACCAACAGACTACAACTGGCGTGGCCTCTCTCTGGTATGATGCTTCTGTGTCTTAAAATCGCCATTAACATTGCCAGTCATGTATGTAGGCTGAATTGTATTGATTTAACTGATTTGTATTATATTAACAATATTGTATTATTATTTGAGTGCATATTATTGTGCTTCTATGTTGGGAATGAATGTGGTTGTTAGCTACGGACTATGCTAAGCAGTATATCTGTTGTGGCTGTAGATTGGACAAATAGGGGGATTTAGGGGAGGTTAAGGGGTCATTCGCCAGAATGCTTTACTTTGCTAATGCAGTGCATTATAAATTTTTGCAGTAAAACTAACGAAATTTATACTTGCTACATGTATTTTTCAGGGTTTTTTTCATGCCCAAAAAGTTCTCGCCACAGAGGCTCCACCCTGGACTGGCCCCCACCCCTGCTTTGGCCTTGATTTTTGGGTACTTTGGGTTCACCTATCCCGACTCCAGTTTCTGGCTATGCTTGTGAAAAAGTAAGTAATAATAAGGAATGAATAATGTTTTTTATCCATGGCAGTCTGTGCATTCTAGATGTATTTTTTTACTGTTTTTGGTCATAGAGACAAACAAAATTTAGCAGCAAAGTGTCGATGAAAATTCACTTTTTCGGCATTAGAATATCACATATTTTCCAGGGAGAAGGCACTGCACAGACCTCTCTCTTTGTAGATCCCTTCTTCACACTTCACAGCGTTGGCGCTTTTGCCTCCCGCCACCCCTCAAAAAAATGCAACTGCTGAATCCGCCTATGATTGGACCACACACAGATGCACCACGTGATACATCATGTGACCCTACATGACACATTCTATGATTTGATCTTTATTGTTACATTCCTACGTTTGTCTGAGTTGTCAAAATATTAGTCCCACCTTGTTGTTGCGAGTTCTGTGACCTACTTTTTTAGTTTTTGTATATTCTCACATTTGCATAATATATGTTGTATTTTTGGCTATTTTCTGGCACTTTGTCTATATTTATTATCACTCATTCAACATTCTTACTGTTGTTACGTATAAACGTGTATTTTATCCCGCCGCAGTTTATTCACATTCGCTGAGTGTCTGGTGACGTCACAGCAGGTGCGTGTGATGTAAGCACTAATATGAATATGACGGCTTTTTGTGTGTCTTGTATGCATTTATACACTGTGTCTCAGAAAAAAAAAACAGTCAAAATTGTTTTTCCCACAATTTTGTCAAATTTTTACTAAATTTGATAATTTTTGGCTCGAAGATGGCCAAGACGATGAAATCATGCAAATCATCCCACCTCACCTAGTTTATGTCGACGCACTACCGTGTGAAACATAAATGTTCCAAATTCTTGCATAACCCTGAGTTATTTTCCAAGTAAACGCCGCAACAACTTAATTAACTTTGTGCCGTTTTTTTGGATCACCCTGTAAATGTATACAGGGAGGTCAGCTATGCTATATACATACAATTTACATCACAATTTTGGTCGGGCTACGACCATCGAATAGTTCAAACCCCAGCTAATTTTTCACAATTCAAACATTGATCATGAGACCAACAACGACGCCGGTACTGAGAGACATCTGTTAAAGACAATCAGAAGGAGACAAGCAGAGTTCTTGGAGCACGTCATGATTAAGTCAAAACTGGAAAATCTAGTCATGACCGGCAAGTTCGATGGCAAGAAGGGGGCCATGCAGGTAGACCGAGAACAAGCTATCTCACTAGCCTGAAGATCCAGTAGATCGAGGACAGAATAGCAAAATGTATTGTCTGTTGTCTAACTTGTTTTACGGAAAATTCAAAACAAGAAAGCCCAGCTGTTGCTAGGGAAGACACGCTACAGCCTGTACAGTTGCTGTTGCAGTACTGACCTTCAAGGTCATCCAAGGTCGATGATTTTTATCTCATCTGAAAGGGCGTATGCAATTTCTATTAGTGATCAATAGCAACTTAGGCTCTATCTCGCACCATTTAGCTACAGTAGCCTACATCCGTGACATACAGACGGACTGACGACAATCGTGCCATAGACGCACTCTACAGCATAGCTGTAGCGCATCAAAAAATTACTCAGTACATTTTTCGTACTTTTTTGGTTTTTACAGAGTTTTAATGTCATATTACAGTTTGCAGTTAAATAACTTACACATTTAAGTTTGCTGGTCGTTTTATCGGTTTTGTAATGAGGTAAATATTTAAATTGCATTTTAAGAACTACAGTATTTATATAGTTAGGACAAAAACTGTAGACACGATGTTTAGCCATTCTGTCCTTGAAATGTTGTCTTGCCACTTAGGCCTATTATAAGTACAATACATTTCACAATGTACAAGCGTAGTTTAGTTATCATCGGCGCCGTACGCTCGTATGTTGAAAACGTTCTGGTGGCAGGAAATTACAATTTGCCTACAGAGGGCTGCGTATTTCCGACAGTGGAAATTATAGGCGCTTGAAATTTTTATTTTGGCCCAACATTTTTCTCAAGCAGGAAATTTTCATACCAATTTTGGTATTTCTGTGAAAAATTACGACAAAGTTTCCAACAAGCTGAAATTAAAGGGGGAAGGGGCAATTACTCCCGCTATGGCGTCACTGTTTGTTGTCAGTCGTCCATAGGGTGGGCCAAAAAGTGACACCTTTCTGATATTTGAGTACCCTCGCGTATCATTTTTTATCAAACAACATCATTCTTCATTCGCATTTATGCGAATAAAACTTAATTTCATCACGACAGTTGGAATTAATTAACGATGAATCCATTTGGTTTACAGTTTGTGTGTGCAGAAACACTGGCGTTCCGCAAGAGTTATAAAAATGTTTTCTAATAGACACTTTGAAATTGTAAGTAATGGCAAAATGAACACTTGTTAGAACATGGAAAATATCTGGTGTTTTGCATTTTATTTGGCACTATAGCGACGTAGTTCGAAGTGAGTGTCACTTATTTGACCCGTTCGTTATGTGTGTCTTGTTTGGAATAAAGTTTAAAACGATTTCTGGAACTTTTTTGTTGCTGACACGATTTGTCTGTTATGATGCTATGTTTTCACTGCCGTTAAGGCCTCGGACCGCAATTAACGCTGCGGCGAATGGCGGCATTTCCGGGGACTACTCATTCCAGTGGCTTCTATCCTTATATCTGGTGGGCGCAGCTTGTGCCCAGTGAAAAATAGGGGGGGGAGTTTTGATAAAGTTGTAGATCAAAACTTTACCCCTATTTTTCAATCTGCACCTTTAACAATACTTGCCTCCCCCTATTTTTCACTCCCTCTAATTTTTCACTGGGTAATTTACACCATTAACAAAACACTCCCTATTTTTACTTTCCCTATTTCTCAATCTGCACCTTTAACAAAACTTTCTGCCTCGAGGGGGAAGAAGCCCAAAGCGGAGGGTAAAACTTGAGTCAGAAATTGGGGGGAACCTCAGCCCAAAATTCGGGGGAAGTTGCGCCCGATTTTGATTCCAGATTTGGGGGGATAGAAGCCTTATAAATTATGGAAACTATAAAGATTGTAATACCAGTATTTTATACTTTTTTTGAAAAAAAGATGAGTAATATAGACCCTGGGCTATATCTTCACATAGCCCTTCACATGTTACTGCTGCAAAACAATAGGCCTACTTTAAGTAGACTGAGATCCCCAAGGATTACTGAGACCCCCCAATGATTTACTGAAATGACGCCACTGGTAGGCCTACACTGCGCCCTGTGACGGTGTGTGTGTCTACACTACTGCCACTACTGCTCAGCTCACTACTACTAGTTTACTGCATAACTCTACAATGCAATGCTGTGGACTGTCCATAACAAATTACCAAAGTAATTCGGTTAAACGCAAAATCGCTCGTCGTTGTTGAACGCTGCTGCAGGCAATTGCAAGTTTTTGCTGCGGCGAGGGGGTTTGAAGCTATCTGTGGGCGGTAATTCAATGACGTCATTATCACTGTGAAGTCAAGCCGCGTGCACACAGAACGTCGGACTGAACGACAGTCAGAATTTAAACCGAGTTCACTAGGCTAAGATTACTTGGCGGAGATTATTAAGTGTAGGCCTACTTTGTTCGTTTTGCAAATGGGCAATAATAATTTACGACTATAGATCGAGTCGTGCCGATCTTCACGTTAATTGAACATACGGATACGAGCAGTGTTAGCTTTGCTGTTCGCCGCCTCTGCTAGGAGGCCTATAGGCCTATTGTGGCTTTGCTATGTGTCACCGTGGCGCTAGTAGGTCTAATCACTGTTAAGCGCGATTTCCACATCCACAGCAACGCACGCAAAGTACGCAACGAAACTGCAACGAACGCAGCTGACGCAACGTCCGCTTCTATCCTCGCGTTCTAGCTGTTGCGTCGCCTGCCTTTGTTGCGTGTACATTGTTTGCGTTCATTGCGTCTGTTACCTATACGTACTCTCTCCAGGGGCGTCATGCTCTTGAAATATTTGAAGGCCGGGAAATGTCACGGAAGGTCCCGAGCGGCATCAATTGGATGGAGCTGTTCATGGGGGCGCCGTATAGCCCCTCCTCAGTATGGAGGTCTGGAGCTATGCCCCCAGAAAAAAAATTCGAAAAAATACATCGAAATTGAGCATTTTGTGCATCTTTGCAAGCTGAAAATCAAATGTTTTCATCTGCAGTGTCGGCAAGGCACATACTGAGGCGCCGCTTTCCAGTAAGCTATAATGGGGTTGGGGGAAGGCTTGTCGAGAGCCACAGCGGGACCAGTGAAAACATTCTCGCGGGGGAAATTTTTTGAATTTTTTCAAATAACGCATTTCGGTGTACTTTATATTTTCAGCGACGGCGGAGCCCCCAAACGTCGCGGGGCTCGGGGTAACCCACCCCCTACCCTCCCCTCTCGATGGGCCTGGTTGGGGGCTATGCCTCCAGAAAAATTCTCAAAAATAAATTAACGCTGAAATTGCACGTGTTCAATTTCTAGCGTTCGCTGCGTGCGTTGTGTTGCATTGGATAGAGAGCGGGCTTTAGATCGTGGCTGCATCGCCCATGCTGTAGGTACTTGTGGGCGCACGCGCGGTGCAGCGCCCGTGCAGCAACCGGTAGCATTCATTCATTAGCCGTGCCGTGCTTGCTGCTGGTTTGGTCGATTAAATACACGTAAGAGTATACGGACGTGTGTAAGTTTATACTAGAGCCTGCTGTATTAGTTTCAGTAGTGCTGTAGTGTGTGTGCGAATGCAATCGAGCTTATACCACTCCAGACAGTGCGCGGCATCGTACTTGAACCACGCTCAGATCGCATAGACTGCGCCACAGTCGTTTGCTTTTATGACGCATGACAACAGGCGGAAATTGTGGAAACATTAGGCCTAGCAGTGCATGCGAGCTAGGTGTGATTTTAAGTTATGGCGCGTGCAGAGCGACGTGACTGAACTGAACTGACACGGTTTAGTTAAGACGAACTGACCAATGGGCGATAGCAGGGCTAGCTCATGGTCATTGGTTGACGCGTACGTGAGCGAGTCACGTAGTCACCGACGCCGTTAGACGGTGCCTATTGTAATGCATGCTTGTCCATTGGTCAGTTGATTAAAAACTAAACCGTGTCAGTTCAGTTCAGTTCAGTTACGTCGCGCTGTGCCGTTAAACTTGGAGCCTGCTGTAATTTAGGTGGATAGATAGACCACACACATAGCAATGTCGGGTCGCGCCGGGGTCCTGTCAGTGTCCGGACGCAGCGCAAGTTCATCACCGGGGGCGGGAGGAGATCAGTCATCGCAGGACGACGACAAGGAACGTGAGTTGGCGGCGTATGCGCAGTGGAAGCTGATCCAGAAGAACTGCTTCACGCGCTGGACCAACGAGCGACTGAAAGTCAGTGATGGGCACAAACTTTTTATTTCTAGTTAAACTTTGACTGTTTATCTAACCAAAAATTAGTAGTTAAACTTTTAGTTAGGACTACGCTTTTTTCTTACTACCCTGGAAAAAGAGTTAACTTAAACTTTTTTTAAATAGGCCTAGTTATACTTTTTTGGAACTTTTTCAAACTTTTTTTACAAGATTGACCTAACGGACTTTATTAGTTGTTCCTTGCATCTACTGTGAGTTAGTAGGCTTACTGCAAAAAAATAATAGGCCTAAAGCAGCAAAACTGCAAATGAAGTTATATTTCTCACATATTATCCAGGCACAACATGAAGTCATCATTTTTTCAAAACTCAAAAAAATATTCCTCTGTTGCTAACAGAATGTCACTTGACTCAGGACAGAGTCTCGCAAACTGCCAGTGAATAGTTCGAATTAACTAAAATAATAGAGTTAAACTTTTAGTTACTAATTTTTTTAGTTAACTTATAGCCATCACTGCTGCTTGCTGAAGGTCGTCAACAAACACATCGGAGACCTCGAGACGGACCTCTCCGATGGTCTACGGCTGATAGCACTGGTTGAGGTTCTTAGCGGCAAGGCGTTCGTTCACAAGTACACCCGCCGGCCGACGCTGAGACCTCAGAAACTGGAGAACGTCACGATGGCGCTGAGGTTCCTTGAGCGAGATGAGGGCATTCGACTCGTCAACATAGGTACGCGGTCATCTGATCTGCGTCCCACTGTGTCCAGAAAAAAGTAACTCCCATAGACATCGTACAATAAAAATGTCAAATATAAACTAATTCAAATAAAATTTCGTACGATTAATTTCCACTAAATTACTGAACAAATCACCAAATTTCATTTAAAAATATTATTTCTGAGCAGAGTTACGAGTTGTTGAGTATATATGACCGTTACCATGATGGCGTTACATAAGTAAACCCTGCGGTTAATGTACATTTTCGTAACTCTAACAAAAAACACGCGATTCTAGCAACATTCCGTATCAACAGTGCATTATTTATTGGCAATCAAATTGCAAAATTTCAAGTATATCTGCCAAAGTAAACAATAGTTACAGCAACTTTTGTGAGGTCACCCCGAAACACTTCAGTTTCAGGTCTTTTGTGTCTGGCACAATCCACAAAAACCTGAAACTGAAGTGATCTTTTCAGTAATTTATTAGGAATTAATCGTACGAATTTTTTAAAAATTCGTTTGGATTTGACATTTTTATTGTACGATGTCTAGGGGGTTATGACTTACTTTTTTCCGGACACAGTATAGATGTCTTTTCTTTTAACTTTAATGCTACATGTATATTAGTACATGTACTACTGCTACTATTATTACGACTAGGCCTGAGGCTAATATATCTCGGGTGTTGTGTGGCAGGTAACGCTGTGTGATCTTTGATCCTATTATGGCAGGTGACGCTCCGTGGCTGTGCGATGGGTTTCCCATACAGCCATAAGCCTTTACTTTTTATTAGCTTACGACTGCTAGTAAGAGGTCCGTAGCCGAGGTGGCAGGGGGTTTGACATGGTTTCTTCCGAGTCCCCCCTCTAATCAGCCATTACCAGGAAACGAAGTTGCGTGACAATAGTCAAAAACGTGGTCACCATTAGACGCGATTTTCGACCTCGAAAAGCACACATATGCGTTTGCGGCCGGGGCTTTTGACCACGAGGCGTGACACTTTACAGCGCTTCCCAGAGGCCCAGACCCATTGGCTCATTTGGCTGGATTAATGGACAGCCAGAGAGCGGGCCAATTAAGGAGTTATAGAAGTTTGTCTGCGGGTCTGGTTGCCGTGAAAGGTTGGTTGAATTGAGACGTGTGTAGAATGTTCAGCTGAAGTGATTTATTGGCTGGCTAGTAACGTTGCGGTAGGTATATAGCTTAAGGCCTGTAGGTCTACGTGCATTTGCGGGCGTGCAGTGAATGCTTATTGCCGCTGCAGCAACACTACTTACCTTGCACACCTGTACACGTGTGCCGCTATCGGCTAGATCTAGGCCTATCTACCTGCACACGGCCTGCAGGCGCCTGCACGGATGATCACGGCTTAGCTTCATAGTACTCCGTTTACACGATGAAGCTGGCTCGACAAGCGCTCGTTCAGCACTTATCGAGCACACATTAAGCCCTCATCAAGCCAGCTCGATGTGTGATTGGTGTGTGCTGGATGGTTGGCTCGTCGTTCCAGCTTCTGCGCTTTATCATCGTCTAAGTGGGGTATTAGCTTCATAGCGCAAGCCTCATTTGGACATGTTACATTGCCAAGTTAACCGTGAGGACGAATTTCCCAATTTTTCACTGAAAATCATATCATCTGGAAGCAGAAAGGGGTTCAAACGTTTTCTCGTTTGCTTGCTTGCTGCGCTATCGTTCGACCATGAGGTGTTCTGTGGGGCTAGCATGCACCAAGTTTATTTTCTGACGGGGTTGAGAGAACCGGCATTCCTCCAGAACTTTATTCTGGGGAGGGATCCGTCTCCCCATTTCCCACCCCACTTCACCGGACGCCTGCGGCATCTCATTCTCGATTTTTGGGGCTCCAGTGGGGCCTAGTTACGATGGATGCATAATGCCACTCTGTGAGTGTTTATTATTGAAACTGTGTGTTATAGGCAGTTAGTGGCAGGCTAGACTCGACTATGACTATCTGTGCATGGGGCGATTGCGGCTGGGCCTCTGATGCCAGCATGTATATAGTCCTACGATTCAGCGCCATTAAACTCCCACTCAGTCGTGATGCATGCTGGCAGTAGGTCAGCGAGTGAGCTGATTGCTTGCTGGCTGCATCGACATGTGATGGGCAGTGTTAAAGGTTAAAGGTTGTATAGGTCTATAGCTCTTTATGGGAAACCCGTCGCAGAGTCACGGAGCGTCACCTGCCGTATTAGATCATACAGTGTTAGGTCAACCTGTCATCTGTCAGAGGTAAATGCGCTTTTCCTCAACTCCAGCCAGACAGGCCGGTATTCGATTTACCTACCCCGGAGGGATGGAAGGCTGAGTTGACCTTGGTATTGATGCCGAGATGGTTTATCTGTCCGCAGACAGTCACTCATCTGAGAAGTGACCACTTTGTTAGCGACCCGGTCTGGATTTTTAGGTCTCAGTGTTAAGATCATGAGTTTCTGTCTATAGGGCGCACCTGTGATGGTGATAATGATGAGATGATGACAGTTATGATAATTATGATGATGACATCGTGACAGACACATTGCTGCGTGAGTGGCACTGGACTGAAGTCACTGGGCTATACTGTACTACCAGTAGCGAAGTGGCGTAGCCAGGGGGCCAGTCCCCAGTGTCCCAGAAAAGGCATAAGCAAACTTTTGAACTGCACTGAATGTGTTAATTTGGTCAGTTGATTCTCAGTAAAAAAATTAAGCTCAGTTAAAATTGTTGCCACATTATCTCATATTTTAAAGCCACAATGCACCAAACTCGATTTCGTCTGGGGCCTCTAGCTGGATTTTAATGGTTCTACTTCCAAGGAGAGAGAAGGAGGGGAAGATGGGAAAAAGGAAAGGGAGGAGGGATGAGAGGGGAGAAAAGGGGAGGGAAAGAAAAGGGAGCGGAGGGGAGGCGAAGCCCCTAATTCACATTTTTGGCTACGCCATTGCAATAGCGCCTACATACGGTAGATGTTGATGTTGAATATATTAAAAACTGTTTGTGATAAATATGATATTGTCATTAACACTCAAAAAACTGTTTGTATGGTTGTTAACCCTAAGTGTACAAGTAAATTAGTCTGTGACAATTTTCC